>VAPK010643320.1_pt1 | contig 15304 bp, 14 predicted proteins | sample 3395031 | NCBI WGS metagenome assembly VAPK01 (sample SAMN08290443, study PRJNA428436) | hydrothermal vent metagenome | isolation source: Deep-sea hydrothermal vent chimney 1 | place: Pacific Ocean: Juan De Fuca Ridge
AACAACAACAACAACGTTCATCTCAACAACTGATTTTAGATGTAATTTTGATATGAATATTTGTTTTTGCATTATATAAATGATAGTCAACCTATCTTTTTTTATTTTGAATGCAAATTTATAACAAATAATTAAAAAGAAAAATAAATTTTAATTATTTTATACCAAAACATGTTAATTATTGATAATACCAAACCTAAATAAGATATTTTCTAAAATTATCTTTAACAAAAGACACTATTTTTTCTACTTTGGTAATATCTATATCCAAAATTGCTCCAATTTCTTTTATCTTCAATTTACCAAGTACATATAAATCAACAATATTTGAACTTTGTAATGGAAGTTCACCATACATTCTTCTTACAAGGTTCTGTTTCTCTTTATCTCTGAAAAATGATTTATCTTTTAGTTCAAAAAAATCTGCGATTTCGTACTGAATAGTATCAGACTCGAGTAAATGAGGCTCTCCATCATTCTGGTGGTAAGAAATATCTTCTAATTCTTCATCCATAATCAGATCAAAACCACTATCTATAGTGAATTTTTCTTCAAGCAAAGCCAGTTCTTCTTCCAGTAGAATTTTGGTACTTATTGAATTTTTATGCCATTTTTCATTTTCAAAAAGTTTAAACAACTTCTTATTTGACATGGAGAACATCCATATTTTAAGATGATTGATATGTATCTTCTTATCTATTTTTTTATCGTAAACTTCTAAAACTACATCATCAATGATCTCATTGGATCTATACATGTTTTTAGGAATAATTCCCATACTTTCAGCTACTTTCAATCTTTGTTTCACATAGGGATGTAAAATAGAAATAACGGATAGCACCTTTTTATCTAAGCTTTTAGTTCTTTTCATCGTATTTGATTTAGAATTTTTCATATCTAAACAATTAAAAATATACATAAAGGTACAAAAATATTACAATAAGGTTATTACAATTTTAATTGATTATTATCCCATGTTCATTTCCAATTCCATAAATTTTCATCTTTAATTAATTATTATACTCCACATTCTATTTTCTCTATTTATGGTAATAATTTGTAAAATTTAGGAGGCAATACAAATTAAAAATAATTTTTACCGTAATTTGCCATCAGAAACATACATTATTCATATATCTAGTAAATTTTAATTTATCACTATCTCAATAAATCCGATATGAAAAAACATATATTCTTTTTGATTCTTTGTTTTTTAATTGCTTTACCCCAGTTTTCTTTTTCTCAAAATAAAAAACCAAAAATAGCTTTGGTTTTAAGTGGTGGTGGTGCAAAAGGAGTTGCACATATCCCAACCTTGCAAATTTTAGATTCTTTAGGGATTGTACCCGATTTAGTTATTGGAACAAGCATGGGTGCAATAGTTGGAGGTTTTTATTCCATGGGCTATTCAGGAGATAGTATTGCTTACATTACAAATACTGCCAACTGGGATGAGTTGTTAGGAGGAAAAACATTACTGAGTGATGTAAGTGTGGAAGAAAAGAGCGAATACAATATGTACATGGTTGATTTTGATTGGATTAAAGGGAAGCCAAAAGTAAATTCTGCTTTATTAAATGATCAAAATCTTAGAGAGTTTCTATCGGTACATTCTGCAAACGTATATAGAATAAATAATTTTGATAATCTCCCAATTCCATTTAGAGCCATGACGACTGATATTGTAAATGGAGAAGAATTACTTATGGACAGGGGATCTATAGTCCTTGCAATGAGAGCAAGTATGTCAATACCAACTATTTTTCGGCCTGTTCCCTATAATAATACACTTTTAGTTGATGGAGGAATTTTGAATAATTTCCCTGCTGATGTTGCCAAAAGTATGGGTGCAGATATTATTATTGGAAGTGATGTAGGCGGAGGACTGGAACCTAAAGAAAAGTTGGATAAAATGTCTTCTCTTATTTTTCAGGCCAGTATGCTTACAAGTCTTAAAAAAAATCCTGCAAACCATGCATTGTGTGATATTTTAATAGACCATGGACCCAATTTAACTTACTCGACTGGTGATTTTAATAAAAGTAATGAGATCTATAAAGAGGGAAAAATTGCTACCTATCAAAACATGGATGCTTTCGTTGCATTAGCTAACAAAATAAAAAATTATAAGCAAAAAGTTCATGAATTGCCACCTGCTCCTGAAGAAATAAGTATTAATGAATTTGTTTACAAAAACATCAGCAAAGCAAATATTGATCTTGTCAAATATAGGGCAAATTTAATTCCTCATAAAAAATATACCATAGAAAATGTTAGAGAAGGTCTGGATAGAGCAATGGGAACAGTATTGTTTAGTCAAATAACATTTTCTCCAGATTTTGAAGGTGACAAAATAAATTTAGTAATTGAAGGATTCGAAAAAGCAAGACATCAAATCAAAGGATCTATTCACTACGACACGCACAGGGGAGTTGGGTTAATTGTTAATTATACCGGTAGAAACATCATTGGAGAAGCATCTCGATTTCTTGTCACTTTGGATATTGCAGAACAACCTAGCTTTAGAGTACATTATCAAAATAATTTTGGGAACAGAAAAGAATGGTGGTGGAGTTCAGAGATTCTTGGGCAAAGTTTAACTCAAAAATTCTATTATAAGGGTATTAGGGCAGAAGAACTGGATAATACTTTTTTCCAAATAGATAATGAATTTAATAAAAATTTAAACTCCTTAAGCAATTATATAGGACTGGGGTTAAATTATGAAAGTACAGGTTTCAAACCTGCCCATCAATCGGAGATCAATGATAATATTTTTGGGATGGAAAAATATAATTATAAAAATTTAGAGGTCAATATTCATTATGATTATAATACTTTAAATCGTGTATTTTATCCCAAAAGAGGAAGTTCTTTGTACGCTGAAATTTCAAGATCTCTATATCATCATATTGACTTTCGTTTTTCTGATGATACGGAGCCCGATATCATTGGAAAAACAAATGGATACACAAAATTCAATGCCTCTTTCAAACAGAGAATACCATTTAATAAAAAATTGATTGGTATTGCTGATGCTTCTTTTGGTTTTACTTTTGTAGATGACTTAACTTCTGATCAAATATCATTTCTTGATTATGGAACAGGTGGGGCTTACTTTTTAGGGGGCAATATAGTCAGACCACGAAAGGACTCCTATGTTTTTAAAGGGTTGAATAATAGTGAATTGATTGCTAATCAATTTATGATGCTTAATTTAGGACTACAATCATATATATCAAATAGTATATTAATCACTCCTCACATAAATATTGCTTCAGTTGGTAATAGCGGGTTTAGTGACTACATCAAAGATGCTTTTAACCCTAAAGGTGATTGGCAATATTTATGGGATGCCAGCCTACTTTTATCTGGAGGAATTACGGCTTCCTATAACTCTTTTTTAGGACCTATTGATTTCGATATATCTTACGTAAATAAAATCAGTAAAGTTCGAATTTTTTTTGGTATTGGTATTCCTTTGGGTCGTTCAAATTAATAAAATATATAATCTATTCGCTTAAAAAGCTGAACATCTTTTGTTTACATTGAAAGTTTTTATCAGTTTTTAACAATTTTGCAATATGATTCTTTTCCTTCATTATATTTGATACACATCAATCATATAAAATGAATCGTAAAGACTTCTTTTTCAATCAAAGTAACACCAAACTATATGGTTCTTATTTCAAACCTGAAAACATAAAAGCAATTGTTGTTTTGATTCATGGAATGGGAGAACATTTTGAGAGATATGTAGATCATGTAATTCCTTATTTTTATAAAAATTCCATTGCAGTCATTGCCTATGACCAGTTTGGTCATGGAAAAACAGAAGGAAAACAAGGTCATAACCCCGGATTTGAAGAGGTTTTAAATTGTGTTAAAATTGTCATTGACAAATCAAAAGAGGTTTACGGCAACAAGCCCACTTTTTTATACGGACACAGCATGGGAGGGAATGTTGTGATCAATTATGTTTTGAGAAGAGAACATCACTTAAAAGGTATGATCGTCACCAGTCCATTTCTGAAACTGGCCTTTGAACCACCTGTATGGAAATTAAAAATTGCAAAATTTTTACTAAAAATTGCTCCGTCTTTAACCATGGGAAATGAATTGGATGTAAGCGCCATTTCACGAGATCAAAAAGAAGTAGATAAATATATAAATGATCCTTTAGTTCATGATAAAGTGAGTCCGAATTATTCCATTGTTTTTATTGAAACTGGTAAATGGGCTATTGAAAATGCAAATCAATTAAACATTCCTATGTTACTCATGCACGGTACAGGAGATCAGTTAACCAGCTATAAAGCATCTAAAGAATTTGCAAAAAATGCTGGTAAAAAGGTAACCTTCAAATTATTTGACGGAGGATACCACGAACTGCACAATGATATCATCAAAAATGAAATACTTAAAGACATGATCGACTGGTTAAACAAAGAGGTTGAACAATAATCCAAGAATAAAAGCGCTATGAAACCATCCTTTTTACTCTATTTTTTATTAATCTCTTCCTTTGCTTTTTCTCAGAGAAGTTTACAATCAAATGGAGCTACATTAAATAATTTCCCTGAGTTCAACCCAAACAATCCATATATTGTTCACACTGATAAATTGAGGATTGCAGATAAAAAAAGTAACAATTATAATGGCCTTTTTGCAGATGCTAAAATAGGCGAAACCACTTATAGTGAAAATGAATTCTCTTCCTTAATATTAAAAAAACAACTAGAAAATTTAAACTCAACAACTCCCTTTCAAATCTACCATAACCCAACTCTGGAGCGCTATATAAGAGTCTTTTTAAAGAACAGAAGGGAAACCTTACCGGAATTGATGGATCGGGCTACCTATTTTTTTCCCATTTTTGAAGAGTACTTGGATAAATATGATCTGCCCATGGAAATCAAGTACCTGGCAGTAATTGAATCTGCTTTAAATACCACAGCAAATTCAAGATCAGGAGCAAAAGGACTTTGGCAGTTCATGTTAACAACAGGTAAACACTTTGGTTTGCAAATAGATTCTTATATTGACGAAAGATATGATGTTTTAAAATCAACAGATGCTGCTTGCCAGTATTTAAGCTACCTGCATAAGACATTTGACAACTGGAACCTTGCTTTGGCAGCATACAATTCAGGAGCAGGCAATGTAAAAAAAGCCATTAAAAGATCGGGTGGAGAAACTGATTACTGGAAAATACGACAGTACCTTCCAAAAGAAACAAGAGGATATTTACCTGCATTCTATGCAACTTTTTACATCTTTAAATATGCTAAATTTCATCAGTTAAGTCCTTCAAAATCCAGTTTGATGTATTATGAAACAGATACCGTTCATATCAAAAAACCATTATCTTTTAAAACCATATCAAAATATATTCCCATAGAAACAACTCTGTTAAAAGCTTTAAATCCTCAATATAAAAAAGAGATCATCCCATATGCATATAACAGAACCTATGTTTTACACCTTCCTTCTAATTTGATAGAATTATTCGTTGAAAATGAAAATAATCTTTACAGAAGATCTAAAAAAACACCCTCCAATAACAAAAAACAAGTTAACATTCCTATTGACGTAACAAACAGTTACATTGTTAAACCAGGAGACAATCTTAACAAAATAGCAGCAAAACATCATATTTCGCTTTCTCAGCTCAAAATATGGAATGGATTACAGACAAACTATTTAATTAAAGACCAAAGACTGGTTGTGAAAAATAATAATTAAATCCTTTCTTCCCAATATTCTCCCCTGTTTTTATTGGTACAATAAAAAGTTAAAAGAATTGTAATACAGCCTTGAAATAAAATTTTGTGCTATTTTTACCGCTTTAACAAATAACAGATGAAATTAAGATATTTTTCAGCATTCCTATTGATAGTAATTTTAGCGTCTTGCAGTACTACAAAATCGACATCAGAAAATAATGATACCGATATGATACCTGCAAAATTAGACACGGTTGCAACAGTTGTATATGAAGCTCCTAAAGAACCTAAACAAATTGAAAAAAGGAGTCATTATGTGAATGAAATTGATACTGTTAGAATTGATACTTCTCTGATATCGGGTAAAAGCATTGCTTTTATTGATCATATTACTGTGAGTGAATTCGATAAAAAATGGATTGAATCCTGGAAAAATTCAGCTGTAAACAACCCTATGTTCATTTCTCCAGAAGATACTATTGGCAGTGTTGTAATTGAAGATCTCCCTACAGAGGTTTTAAAAGAACGACTGGCATTATTAAATAGTAAAACCCCCTTTCATGTTGAGTACAACGTCTCGCTGGAAAGAATCATAAAACATTATCTGAAAAACAGAAAAAAAACATTTGCGAATTTAATGGGAAGGGCAAAATACTATTTCCCCTTATTTGAAGAATATCTGGATAAATATGATATTCCGCTTGAAATTAAATATCTCGCTATTGTAGAATCCGCACTGAATCCGGTGGCAAAATCAAGGGTTGGCGCAAAAGGATTATGGCAATTTATGTATGGCACCGGTAACCAGTATAATTTAAAAGTAAGTTCTTATGTTGATGAAAGGTCAGATCCAGTTAAATCAACCGAGGCTGCCTGTAAATATTTAAGTAAATTATACAGTATTTTTAATGACTGGGATTTAGCTTTGGCAGCTTATAATTCTGGTCCGGGAAATGTGAACAAGGCAATTCGTCGTTCTGGCGGAAAAACAAATTACTGGAATATTCGTCACTATTTACCACGTGAAACAGCCGGATATTTACCAGCTTTTTATGCAACTTACTATATTTTTGAATACGCAAATGAACACCATATTTATCCTAAAAATGAAATCTTAAATAACTTCGAGGTAGATACGATTTTGGTAAAACGACAGCTTACTTTTGAACAGGTAAATAAGGTATTGGAAATTGATGAAGATCTGCTCCAATTCTTAAATCCACAATACAAGCTTAAAATTATTCCAGTAGTAAAAGGCAAAAATTATACATTAACCATTCCTAAGTACATGGTTGGACAGTTTGTTTCTAATGAAGATAAAATTTACGCTTATGCGGAAGCGGATGATGCCAAAAGAGAAAAACCGTTTCCAAAATATACAGAAGGGCAAGATAGAGTTGTTTATAGGGTTAGAAGTGGTGATTATTTAGGAAAGATCGCCAGACGTTATGGTGTTTCTGTTTCCAGTATAAAAAGGTGGAATCATTTGAGAAGTAATAATTTACGTATTGGGCAAAGGCTAACCATTTATCCTAGAAATCATGTTAGCAGTTCTTCATCAAAAACTACTAAAACAAAAAAAAATAGTGCAAAGGTAAGTCATAGTACCAAGACAAAAAAAACTACTCCAAAAGGCAAATACACAACCTACACAGTTAAACAGGGAGACTCCTTATGGTTGATTTCTCAAAAATTTCCTAAAGTTTCTATCGCTCAAATCAAAGAATGGAACAATATTTGGGGTGATAAATTACAACCAGGTACTAAATTGAAAATTTACTAATTTTTTTAATAAACATTACCACCATGTTCAGGAAAACCTTACTTTTTGTCTTATTGATCACTTTAACAATCTCATGCAACGAAAAAGATAAGATTACCCTTGTCTCTTCTACCGGAAGGATCAATCATGTACTAATTGTTATTAAAAATTCTGACTGGGATGGAAAAATAGGAGATGCCTTACGTGATATTATCACTAAACCTATGGTGGGTTTACCACAAGAAGAGCAGCAGTTTAGTATCAATCATGTTCCTCCTGAAACATTTAATCAATTATTTCAAAAAAGTAGAAACATTTTGTTTGTTGGTTTTGATGATGAAACAAAATTCTACACCAACCAAAATGTTTATGCAGACCCACAAATTACGTTATCCGTTTTAGGGAAAACTGAGCAGGATATCATAGATAATATCAATTCCCATAGAAAAGAGATCATCTCTGTTTTTAAGAAAAATGACTTGAAAATATACCAGCAAAAACTTGCGAAAGATCTTTGGAACCCTAAAAATATTGAAACTCTCAATAAATTAGGATTTACTTTAAAAATTCCAAATCAATATGTAAAGGTAGAAGATACTGGTGAATATATGTGGTACCGGAACGACTATACCAAAGGACAAATAAATATTATTGCCTATACCATTCCTGCTACATCACCTAAGGATCTCAATATCGATCATATTATTAAAATTAGAGATTCTATTGGTAAAAAATTTATTCCAGGTCAATTTGATAATACCTATATGGCTACAGAACCAAAATTTAAACCCATAACCCAAAAGCTTAAAATGCAAGGTTTAGATGCTATCGAATCACGCGGCCTTTGGATTGTTAAAAATGATTTTATGGGTGGTCCTTTTTTAAATTACACTTTATATGATAAAAAGAATAACAGATTGATCATTTTGGAAGGGTTCTGTTATTCACCAAGTACAAAAAAACGTGATTTTGTTTTTGAACTGGAGTCCATTTTAAAAACTTTTCAAATTAAATAGTTTCATTCACCTCATTTTATAAATTTTTACTACTGATTTACAGTGTTTTACATTTTTATGAAAAATATTTGTAATGAATACGTTGTTTCTGTGACTATTCATTAAAATTATTAGAAATGTTAAAAAACAAAACTGTAAGAACCATTTTAATCATAATAGCAATAGGAATTCTCATCGCAGGTGGCGTGGGATACTATATGTTCAATATGCCCCACCGTGATGTACAGGCAACCTCTGCTGACTTTAAATTAAGTAGCAAAGAAATTGTAGAAGAGTATTTAAATAATTCTGCAAAAGCAAATGAAAAATATCTGGATGAAGAAGGAGAATCAAAAGTACTGGTAATTACCGGTAAGGTAGCCTCCATATCAACAGATTTTAACAATCAGAAAGTCATACTGTTAAAAGACCCTGACACAAAAGCAGGTGTGAATTGTACTTTTTTACCAGAAGCAAATATTCAGCTAAAAGAAGGAGATCAGGTTTCAGTGAAAGGAGTTATTCGTTCCGGAGCTTCCTATGATGAAGATCTGGAAATGTATGAAAATGTGATCCTTGAAAAATGTAGTATCGTAAATAATAAATAACCATAAATTTTAAAACAATCTAAATGAAAAAATCAATTTTAAGTATCGTACTTCTTGTCATATTTGCATATGCTGCAAATGCACAATCAGAAAGTAAAATCGTGAGTAAAAAAACTCATTTCAAAATTTACTCTCATACAGCCGCTGAAGATATTCAGGCCAATAATTACAAAGCTGTAGGAACAATCAATACAGCAACTGGTGAAATAGTTTTCTCAGTTCCTATGCAAAGCTATGAATTTGAAAAATCACTAATGCAAAAGCATTACAACAGTAAAAAGTTTTTAGACACTAAAAAGTTTCCGAAATCAAAACTGAAAGGTAAAATTACCAACCTGTCAGATATTCATTTTGACACAGACGGAACATATAACGCAACTGTTGAAGGTAGTTTAACTATTCACGGACAAACTAAAAATATCCAGGAAAAAGCAACCATTACCGTAAAGGGAAGCAGTATTGTACTAAACTCTAAATTTAATCTTACCCTGGCTGATTATGCTATCGCCTTTAAGGATGGTAAACCATCTACTAATATTGCAAAGGTTATTGAAATAACTGTTGTAGCCGAATATTAATTTTGAGAATATCTTGTGCCGAATCTGGATGACCAGATTCGGCCCTTTTTTAAACCAATAATGGATGGAAACCTGGCAAATAAACATATCACTAATACCCAGTATTGCCGTTATTCTTACAAGTTCAAACAGAATGGCTTTGGGTTTAACAGATGAAATAAATCAATGGTTCTATCATAACAAAGAGAATTATTCAAATATTTTATCCATTAAGATTAAACAGTTAAAACGACTAAGTATTGCTATTTTTTTAATGTATATCAGCTTAAGTATATTAGTTATCAATGCCTTACTTGTTGGGCTACATTTAATACCTCCATCCATTGACAAACTTGGAATACTAATTTCGATTGTTATTTTTTTAATAGCTATTTATTACAAAATTCTATTTGCATTCAAGGCATATTTCATCCGGCAGGATCAATTCAAAACATTTGAATTGTAAAAATCAACTTTAATTAAGTGTATGTAAATTTTCAGTGATATAAGTTTTGATATCTCCTTGATCATCACTGTAGATTAAAAAACATTTTAATTCGTGATGTTTTTGTAAAAACATTTTACTTTTCTTAAATCCCATTGCCATAAAAGCAGTAGCATAACCATCAACATCAGCGCAATCTGTTTTTGCAATTACCGATGCACTTAATAAATTACTTTGGCTTGGGAAACCTGTTTTTGTATCAATGGTATGTGCATATTTTTTTCCTGTAACGCTATCTATTTTAAATTTTCTGTAATTTCCTGAGGTTGCAATAGATTCATTGTCTAATTTAATTACCGCCTGAAAGGATCTGGAACCATCAAAATTAGGTTTCTCAATAGCAATTTTCCATATTTTCCCTTCAGGATTTTTTCCTTTAGCACGAATTTCTCCTCCAATCTCTACAAGATAATCTTTGATATGATTCAATTCCATAAATCTGCCAATCACATCTACCGCATAGCCTTTTGCAATAGCATTGAAATCAATATAAGTAGGGCTATATTTTTTAATTATTTTATTATTCTTTAAACGAACCTTTTGCAAACCAACAAATTCAAGCATGCTCTTTACGTGTGCTGAATCTAAATTCTCCACTACATTATCCGGTCCAAACCCCCAGGCATTTACCAGTATTCCAATGGTTGGATCAAATGCACCATTGGTTTCACTAAAGATCCTTTTAGATTTATTAAAAACCTCCTGAAACATTTGATCAACTATTATGGTAGTATCTCCTTTATTTATTTTTGATATATCAGAATCAGGAAGATATGTTGACATGGATTTATTCACCAGATGTATCAGACTGTCAATTTGCTTTTCAGAAACACTGTTTTTTGAATTTTTATAGGTAATATGAAACGAAGTCCCTAAGGCAATTCCTTTTAATTTATGGTAACTAGTATCTTTTTGATCACCACATCCAAGAGCAACTAATACAAGGAAAAATAAATAGATCCTATTCATGAAACATTATAATTTTATTAACATTCAAAGATAAGTTATATATTAGATTTGTAATATCAAATTTTAAGTAAAAAATGCGATAAGCAATAAAATATTTAATAATTTTGTACCTTATAAATTTAATCTTATAATAATTATGAAAAAACTTCTTTTTATCACAATAACTATGTCAGTTTTACTTAGTTCATGTGTTTCTACAAAAAAATATACAGACCTAGAAAGTCAGTATGGTAAAACCAAACAAGATCTTGTGGATACAAAAGCTGACCTGCAATCTTGTTTAGTTGAAAAAGAGCATTTAGCAAGTCTAAATGAATTACTTAAGGAAGACAAAGCAAGATCTTTGCAACAGGTGGAGAATTTAACTGTATTGACCCAGTCATCTTCTGATAATATCAAAGAAATTATCACACAATTAAGTGAAAAAGACAAATACATCAACGGAATTCGCGACGCAATGACCAAAAAAGATTCCATTAACCTTGCCCTTGCATTTCAGTTAAAAAGAGATCTAGCAAGCGGAATTCAGGATGAAGATATCCAGATAGAGGTTGAAAAAACAGTTGTTTATATTTCTATTGCCGACAAAATGTTGTTTAAAAGTGGTAGTGCTATAGTTTCTGACAGAGCAAAAGAAGTTCTTGGAAAAGTTGCAACCGTTGTTAACAGTAAACCGGAAATGGAAGTACAGGTTGAAGGTTATACAGATAATGTTTCAATTAGTACAAAATGTATGAAAGATAACTGGGATCTAAGTGTAGCAAGAGCTACTGCTGTTGTAAGAGTATTGCAAAATGATTATGCTGTTGCTCCTGGAAGATTAATTGCTGCCGGTAGAAGCGAGTATGTACCACTTGCAAGTAACGATACTCCTGATGGCAGATCAACCAACAGAAGAACAAGAATTGTTATCTTACCTAAATTAGATCAGTTCTTTGACATATTGGAACAAAAACCTGAATAGTATTTTACTATAAATTCAATAAAAAAAGAGGCTGTTGATCAACAGCCTCTTTTTTTATTGAAGTATTGCATTTATTTTATCTAAATACATTTTATGATTCACCAAATTAAAATGATTACCATCTGGTATGATCAGTAAATCTATACGATCATTAGCAAGCTCCTGAAGCTTTAAGCTATTCTCATACCTTACTAAATCATTCGATTTACCGTGAATTATATATATTTGACACTTGACATTTCGAATATAATCAGAAGTTGCAAATTTATACTTTGCAATTAATCTCTTGAAGGGAACATAAGGATAATGGTGATTTGAAGTAAAAATTAAATCATACACCGGGGATTCAAGAATTAGATTTTTAGGATTATTCAAAGATGCAACATAAGTCGCAAATGCAGCTCCAATCCCTCTGCCATAGACTGTTATCATACTCTCCCCATATATGTTTCTTGCATAATCATACCATATTATAGCATCTTCAAACATCTTCTTTTCATTATAATTCCCAGTACTTTTACCATAACCCCTATAATCCATCAGCAGGGTATCATACTTTAAATGATTTACATAAGTAGCTGATCTGCTCCAGTGTTCTATATTTCCTGAATGGTTATGAAAATAAAGAACAACCCCTTTCGGCTCTTTTATTTTAAAAAGAAGACCATTGAGTGTTTCATTGTCCTGTGTTTTTAAATTTATCTCCTCAAAATCAGATTTAAAAGAAAACCTGTAATTTGCAGGTAGTTTTTCTGCATGAAAAATCATTCTATCCTGACCGAGATATAGCACAGCCATAATAATAATGGTGAATAGAATCACTAAAATAAAGATAATTAAGTAAGCAGACATTTTTGATTTTTTGCTAATTTAGGTAAATTAAAAATGTAATTAAAATTATCATTTGATATTTTTTTATATAAAAAGAAAAAGCAGCACCAAATGGTACTGCTTTTTATAATTATGAATATAGGTTTTAATTAACCTCCAAAATCATCAAATCTGATATTTTCATCGGCCAATCCAAAATCTTCTCCCATTTTTTGAACAGCATTATTCATCATTGGTGGTCCACAGAAATACAATTCAAGATCTTCTGGAGATTCGTGTTTTGACAAATACTGATCAATAACTGCCTGGTGTACAAAACCAAGGAAACCATCACCTTCTCTATTATCTACATCTTTCATTACTTTCCAGTTATCCTCTTCTGCTGGTTCTGAAAGAACAATAAAGAATCTAAAATTTGGAAATTCTTTTTCAAGTTCTCTAAAATGCTCTACATAAAATAATTCTCGTTTTGATCTACCACCATACCAGTATGTTACTTTTCTACCTGTTTGTAAGGTTTTAAATAAATGATACAAATGTGAACGCATTGGAGCCATTCCGGCACCACCACCTACATATAACATCTCAGCATCACTATCATTGATAAAAAACTCACCATAAGGGCCTGAAACAATTACCTTATCACCTGGTTTTCTACTAAAAATATAAGAGGATGCAACACCAGGATTTACACTCATCCAACCATTCTTAGCTCTGTCCCATGGTGGTGTAGCAATACGAACGTTTAACATTACATTTCTACCTTCAGCAGGATAAGAGGCCATAGAATATGCTCTCTCGACCTCTTCACTATTCTTCATCTGTAATGGCCAAAGATTGAATTTATCCCATTCCAATTTGAATTTTTCAGGCTCACCGGGGTGTTCCACCGGATGTGCTGTAATATCAATGTCTTTAAAGTCAACAACTGTATTAGGAATTTCAATTTGGATATAACCACCTGCCTTGTAATCCATATCCTCTGGTAACTCAACTACAAACTCCTTGATAAAAGAAGCAACATTGTAATTTGACTTTACCGTTGCCTCAAACTTTTTAATTCCGAAAATTTCCTCAGGAATTGTAATTTCCATATCCTCTTTTACCTTCACCTGACAACCTAATCTGGCTCCGGCAGCTAACTCTTTACGCGTAAAATTTGGCACCTCGGTAGGTAATGCTTCACCTCCACCACTTAAAACATGACATTCACATTGCAAACAGGTACCACCACCACCACATGCTGATGGTAAAAATATTTTCTCATTACCTAAGGTTGTTAAAAGAGTACTTCCTGTTTCAACTTCAATTTCCTTCTTACCATTGATTAATATTTTAACCTTTCCTGATGGAAGTAATTTTGCTTTGGCTACTAATAAAATAGTTACTAAAATTAATATTAGAACTAAAGAAAAAACGACACTTGCTACTATTGGATTCATTCTGTATAAATTCTTAAATAAAAATAATTATAATTTAATTCCTGAAAAGCTCATAAAAGCAATTGCCATTAAGCCTGTAATGATAAAGGTTATTCCTAATCCTTTTAATGGTTTTGGTACATTTGAATAACTTATCTTTTCTCTAATTGCTGCAATAGCCAATATTGCTAAAAACCAACCAATACCTGAACCTATACCATAAACGGCTGATTCAGTAACTGTAGAAAAGTTTTTTTGTTGCATAAATAAGGATCCTCCTAAAATTGCACAGTTTACAGCAATAAGTGGTAAAAAGATTCCCAAAGCACTATATAAAGCAGGTGCAAATCTTTCTACAACCATTTCAACCAATTGCACCATCGATGCAATTACAGCAATAAATAAGATAAAACTTAAAAAACTAAGATCAATATCGGCATATTCAGACCCTAACCAGGTTAAAGCTCCTTCCCTTAAGATATAAGTATCTAATAAATAGTTTACAGGCACCGTAATTGTTAATACAAAGATTACTGCTGCACCCAAACCAACTGCTGTTTTAACCGTTTTTGATACTGCCAGATAGGAACACATTCCTAGAAAATAGGCAAAAACCATATTGTCAATAAATATGCTTTTTACAAATAAACTTCCTAATTCTTCCATGATAATATTTATTTTAATAAAGGAATCTAACTTTCCTTATAATTTAATCTTCAATTAATTTTCTATTTTTTGATCTTTGGAACCAGATCAAAACTCCCACAGTAATCAATGCCATTGGAGCTAAAAGCATAAAACCGTTGTTTTCATATCCGTATTGATACACTCCGGTCGATTCTGCAATAGTTTTTGCTTTGTGCCCGAGCACCTCAACTCCCCCTAGTTTTCCTGAACCCAATAACTCTCTAAAAAAAGCTACAACTACAAGAATGATTGCATAACCTGCTGAATTTCCTATTCCAT
>VAPK010234493.1_pt1 | contig 15298 bp, 10 predicted proteins | sample 3395031 | NCBI WGS metagenome assembly VAPK01 (sample SAMN08290443, study PRJNA428436) | hydrothermal vent metagenome | isolation source: Deep-sea hydrothermal vent chimney 1 | place: Pacific Ocean: Juan De Fuca Ridge
CGACCTAATATGGCGTTGGGCGGAATAACGCCCATGCAGAAATTAGCTATGGTGGCTTAACGTTCTACTTTGAAAGTCCCTTAAAAATGGGGGGATTACCGCCAGACTCCGATTAAACCTGCCCCCATAAGCACGGCGCCGATGACATGGAAATATTTTAAAATTGAATAGTCCATTTTCTTCTCCTGACATATAATGACAATAAGCTGTCATTATATGTGGAACATTCCAATATGACAACATGTTGTCAATTTATAATGGATTTAATCAATGAAGCACACATTAGAAGGAAGCCTACTCACTAATATAATTTTAGAGACCTTTAAATTAAATGGTTTGCTAATACTTGAGGGAGATCAATTAATCAAAGAGTTAGGTTTAACCAGTGCGCGTTGGAAAATACTTGGTGCATTATTTGAAACTTCTTATCCAATGACCGTTTCAGATATTGCTAGAATGATGGGGCAATCAAGACAGGCTGTTCAGCGGATTTCTAATGACATGAAGGAGGAAGGGTTGCTTGATGCTCAAATCAACCCAGATCACAATCGCGCAAAGAAGCTTGTTTTAACAGAGAAGGGAAGGGAAGTTTATATATTAGTAATGCATAAACAAATACCATGGGCTAATTCAATTGCAGATGAATTTAATATTTCTGACCTAAAATTAGCTTCTTTAGTGTTGCAGAAGTTAATTAGTCGATTTGAGGCCTAATTTATTATTCATCTGAGTAGAGTGCCTAGCAACGCAATGGACATTAACCCTCATTATTTTTCTTCCAATTGGATTGTATTTTCTTAATCTCAACTATCCTATCCTTTTGGATTGCTTCGCTAATTTTAGGACCAACTAATCCCGCTTCAACAAAAGGTCTTGCTATGATTTTGGCAGCGGTATCTCGGCATTGCATGAAGGCATCAAGTTCGGGAATTGGGCTGGTTTCATACCCTGGTCGACCACGGGAATCGGCTTCGCCGGCGAGTAGGAATTGTTGGAAGCGTTCGGGGCGGCGGAAGGCATCTAGGGCATCGAGGACTTTTAGGATGGTGCTGGCTTTGAGCTCGAACAGTAAATGCACGTGGGTATGATATTCGGCGACTTTGAGTGCGAGATCTTGATAGTCGTTAGGCACTTTGATGCGTTTGCAGAGTGCGCGAGTGAGGTCGATGCTACGGGCTTCATGGCCAATATGCTTTGGTAACATATCCGCAGGGGTGGTGCCTTTTCCGAGATCGTGGCAGAGGGCGGCGAAGCGGACGACTTTATCTTGGGTGAGTTTGGCGGCTTGGTCGATAACGAGCATGACATGGATGCCGGTATCAATCTCGGGGTGCCATTTCTCAGGTTGAGGCACACCAAATAAACGGTCTACTTCTGGGAATAGCACTTTGAGCGCACCGCTTTCTCGTAGGCTGGTGAAGAAGTGGGAGGGTTTATCGGCGCCGAGGGCTTTTTCTAGCTCTTGCCAAACACGTTCGGGCACAAGATGATCGAGTTCGCCGCACTCGACCATTTGCTTGATCAGCACTTGGGTTTCTTCGGCGATGGTGAAATCGAAACGGGCGGCGAAGCGGGCAATACGGAGCACACGCACAGGATCTTCGGTGAAAGCGGGGGAAACATGGCGTAGGATGCGATCTTTGATGTCTTGCTGGCCATGATAGGGATCGATTAGGGTGCCATCATCTGCTTGGGCGATGGCATTGATTGTGAGGTCGCGGCGGGCGAGATCTTGTTCTAGGGTAACGTCTTCGGCGGCATGGAATTGGAAGCCTTTATAACCGGGGGCAGTTTTGCGCTCTGTTCGGGCGAGGGCATATTCTTCATGGCTGGTTGGATGCAGGAAGACGGGAAAGTCTTTACCGACGGGCTGATAACCTTGCGCAAGCATTTTTTCAGGTGAACTGCCGACGACCACCCAATCGCGGTCTTTAACTTCTAAACCAAGAAGTTGGTCTCGCACTGCGCCGCCAACAAGGTAAGTTCCTTGTGTCATCTACTAGAAGGGCGGACGGTTGGCATCCGATCTCGCAGTGGGGTGACTGTTTGCTTGCGTTGATATTGGAATACGGCAGCATAGCTGAGTACGCTACGGACATAGCGACGGGTTTCGGTGAAGGGGATATTAGCCGCCCAAATATCGGCGGGTAAATTATGCTTGGGTAGCCAGCGTTCGACACGATGTGGACCCGCATTATAGGACGCGGTGGCGAGGGCTTGATTTTGCTGATGTTGGTCGTAAACTTTGCGTAAGTAACCACTACCGAGTGGGATATTAACGCTCGGAAGATAAAGGTCATTCATACTGCGCAGTGGCCGGCCGAGTTTTTTTGCCATGCTCCGCGCTGTGGCGGGCATTAGCTGCATAAGGCCACGGGCACCCACACGGGAATGGGCCCGCACATCAAAGGCGCTTTCTTGTCTGGCGAGACCAATCAGCCAATTGGGATCGAGATTAACAACTTGCCCTGCATCGCTGAGCGCGTTATCGAATAAAGGCGGGAAGCGTAAATCAAGGGCATCCCATGATTTGATACTGCCGAGCAGGGCGATGGTTTGATTATGCCAACCCCAACGATGGGTGAGGGTGGCGAGCATTTCAATTTCAGTTTGTGGCAATGTTTTTTTGAGATGATAAGCTTGGCGCTTGGCTTCTATATCCATACCCAATTGATAAAATTCACGGAGTTGCTGGATAGCAGGGCGCGCTTGAAATTGTGTGAGCGCGGTGGGATCAATTAATAATGGGTGGTGATTCATTTGATAGGATTGACCGATCTGATCAGCGGCAAGAAATCCGAAGTAATCACGTTCGGTGGCGAGCACTTGGTAAATTGCATCCGCTTCGGCTAATTTTCCTGTTTTTGCCAGCGCGCGTGCCCGCCAATACTGCCAGCGTAGGCTATGCTGCTCCTCATAGGATAATCCATCAATAGCACGGAGGGCTGCGGGCCAGTTTTGCTGCCAAAGTGCTGCGCGCACCCGCCAATGATCGCCCATTGCTGTACCGTAGTAGCGCAAGGTATTGGGGTCACGATTCAATGCGGCACGTTGACCAATGGATTGCTGAATGGCATTACGCTGATCTTCGGAGAAGGTATATTGGCCTGACAGACGCTGCCAAATAGCATGGGCTTGCGAAATGTTTTTGCGGGCGAGCCTAGCGATGCCATGTTGTAGGATCTGCCGCGTTATTTTATCGTCATGCCGTAAACTAGAGGCGCGCGGGGAAAGTTGTTGTGCGGGGTTTTTATGAATAGCTTTCCAACTGGCCACCCAGCGTGTCGCTTTGGCCGCGTTAGGCAATTGTTTGGCGAGATAGGCCGCCAGTGAGAATTCATTTGCTTCAAGTGCGAGCATCATACGTTGCTGGCGGAGATCTGCAGTGATGCCACCATGACGTTGCCAGTGACTAAAAGCAGGGTTGCACGCTTTATGCTGCGATTTCCCGATAAGCCAAAGTGGGCGAGTTTCTTGGTGGGCTTGTTCGGCGTCACCGGTTTGGATTAAGGCGTGTAAACGGTGACATTGTAATTGTGCGCTACCCGTATCTTGATAGTGGTCAAGAAAGCGATGCCACTGGCCTGTTTCGGCGAGCTGTAATAACCATGCTTTTTGTAATCTCGCAGCAAAAAAGCTATCTTCATGTTTATTTATAAATTGGCTGATGCTTGCCACAGGTTGTGTGGAGAGCTGCTTGCGTAGGAAAAGATAATCTAGATAAGCTTGCAGCGGATAGTCGGCCAGCTGTCGTTTTGCTTGTATGAACGGATGGATCTGCCCTTTATCTAAAGCAGCCTGAGCCTGTTTGAATAGATTTCGGTCAGTGGCGTTGTTTGCCTGCGCCACATTGAGTGCAAGCATGAGTGTAAGGAGAAAAATAAAAAATCGCATGGAAGCTTATGGTAAACCAAATGATGCTAGGAAGCGATTATTTTACCATGCTAACGCGAGATTAAAACATCGATTTTAAGGTAGAAGCTGTCTTACTGTACACTGCCTTTAATGGCGGTTTCTAGCACATCAAGGTTAGGAATAAGTGCTAGTTTGTTGCCAATGTTGAACTGCCCATATAGCCAGTCATGGTCAGCTTCTTCAAGGCTTTGTAATGCATCGGCATCAATACTAATCAACTGTGGAGGCGCATAACAAGGCAACGAATACAGCGTTAATTCTGCGGAGTCATGGATCCCTTTTAAGATGCAAAGATGCGAGACACCTTCAGTATTTGATGAACGTTGGTCTAATAAAGCATCTAAATCAATCACGGGTAGCTGTTGTGAGCGCCAACTACAATAACCGATCCAGTAACTAGGAACATGCTCTGCTGCGGTTGTTGCAGGGAATTGGATTACTTCAACGACGGTTGTATTCGGGACGAGCAACAGCCTGTCCTTTAAAGGAACCAGCATACAGCGGATTGATTCGGGTAGTGCGTCAGTCATAAGCAGGCTTAATATTCCAAATTAGGTTTAAGGAGAGACCTTCCGGGGGTCGGGGCCAATTAAAGCTTCTATTTTTGCAAGTAATTTTTCTTCTTGATAAGGCTTCCCAATATAATCATTGACGCCAATGGTCATTGCACGATCGCGATGCTTCTCGCTGTCCCGAGAGGTGATCATAATAATGGGGAGCGCTTTAAATTCATCATCATGACGTACATGGGTAGCAAATTCATAGCCATCCATACGTGGCATTTCGATATCGAGCAAGATAATGTCAGGCACTTGTTCATGTAGAAGTGCGATAGCTTCTAATCCGTCACGGGCGGTAATCACAGTGAAGCCATTGCGTTTGAGGAAATTCCCCGTCGCTTTACGCATCGTAATAGAATCATCGACTACCATTGCAATACGTTCGGTGATTTTTGTGACTGCTGGGCGGTCAGGAATGGCATTAATATGGGGGCCAGTCTGTGCTGCTTGGCCTGGCTCAGGAACATGTTCAATGAGTGCAAGCAAGTCAAGAATAAAGATGATCTGACCATCACCGAGGATAGTCGCGCCATTAATTGCATCAATACTGTTGAGTTGTGTACTTAGCGGCTTGACTACGATTTCACGGTTATCATATACAGCGTCGACAAGTAAGGCAAATTTCAGCGTACGTGTTCTAAACAATAAGAGAGAGGGCATTGCATCAGCAGAAGGCGCTGTTTGTGCCTGATTGAGTAGTGTGTTTAGAGAGAAGAACTGATAGTCTTCTTCCGCATATTCAAAGTTTGCGGTTGGCGGCGCAGAGAGCAATGTATTTATTTGCTCTATGTTCGGTTGCAAAATCGTATGGATATTACTCAGCGGAATAGCATATTGCTGATCTTGTGCTTGAATAATGAGTGCTTGGACGATTGATAAGCGCAAAGGTAAATGAATACTAAAAGTGGTACCTTGTCCTGCAACAGAGTGGATTGAGAGCCGCCCCTTTAAAGCACGAATTTCGTTATTGACAATTTCCATGCCGACGCCCCGGCCGGCTAACTGGGAAACATCATCAGAAGTACTGAATCCAGATGCGAGAATAAGTTGTATTAATTCTTCATCGCTAGGCAGTTGATCTTCAGTAATTAATCCTTGCTCTAATGCTTTCTGACGAACCTTATCAAGATCAATGCCTTGCCCATCATCGCTTAAGGTGAGCACCACTTCAGGGCCTTCATGTTCAATTAGAAGTTGAATTTTTCCTGTTTCTGGCTTGTTAGCATCGCGTCGCTGCTCCGCTGTTTCTATACCGTGTGAAATTGCGTTACGCAATAAATGCTCAATAGGCGCTAGAATACGATTGAGTACGGTGCGATCTAGCTCTCTTTCTGCTCCTGTAATAACCAGTTCGGTAGGTTTGTTTAATTCATTACTGGTTTGACGCACAATACGATCTAATCGGGCAACAAGACCACTAAATGGAAGTAGACGTGTATTCATTAGGCCTTGTTGTAGCTCAGTATTAACGCGTGATTGTTGCAATAATACATCTTCAGTTTCACGTGCTAAGATTGCCATAGAATGACGGATATCATTCAAATCGCTCACACTTTCGGTCAAACTTCGTGATAGCTGCTGAATCATGGAAAAACGATCCAATTCAAGCGGATCGAATTCAGTTTGGATGCCAGAGGCGGTATCTTCATAGCGGAACAGGATCTGTGCTTCAGTTTCAATTTCTAAATTACGAAGCTGTTCTTGCAGTCGGATAACCGTTTCGCCAAGTTCGTTGATTTGTTGTTGTGCAGCAATATTTTGTTGACTAGCACGATCACGAGCAATACTAACCTCACCCGCAAAATTCGATAAATTATCCAGTAGATCTGAGCGGACACGAATCTGTTCGATCGCGGCGGGGGCCGTTTCTGGCTTGCCGGGCAAAATTATCTCTGTAGGCGGCTCATCATCTTGGTATTGTTCTGATAAATGGGTAGTTTCAGGCAAAATAACGGGCGCAAGTGGAACAACATTGCTCACGCTTTCTGACTTAGGAGGCACAGCAGGGTTAGAGGTCATTTCTGGCGATACAAATAAAGCAATATCTGTTTGTAGGTCAGCCGCGGCGGTTAGCGGTTGGCGTTGTAGCAGCTGCTCGTGCATCTCAGCCAAGCGATCCTGACAGCGATGCAATAAAGAGAAGAAACTGGCATCAATGGCACGGTTATCTTCAACGCCTGCTAATACCAAGGTTTCCATATGGTGGCTAAGGTTCGCAATGGCAGGGACATCGGTCATACGACTTCCGCCTTTCAGCGTATGTAAGTCACGCTGAATCTGCGTTTGAGCGCCTTCGTCATAAGGGTCTCTTTCCCAACGCTTAATAGCATCGGCACTGGAGTCTAGTAATTCTCCGGCCTCTTCCGTAAAGGCTTGGAGTAATTCAAATTCTTCAGAATCTTCATCTGTTGCGTTCGTTGTGTCAGGCGTGTCAGAAACAACAATAGGTTCGACATCAATTGTCGGTGCCGTGGCAGTCTCTGGCGTAGTCAAGAAGGATTCAACGGCTGTGTTAAAGCCATCAACCGCTGGCCGTGGCTGGTTATGCTTTAAGCTATCTATTTGATTATGGAGCTGTTGATGGCCGTCATCGAGTAAATCAAATAGGACAGGATTGCTTGCATCCCCCTGTAAAGTAAGCTTAGCCATTTGCAGATAGATATCGCGAACATTGTGGAGCCCTGCAATCTGGGCGCTCTCTCCAAGCTCTTGTAAGCTATCATGGACCGCATCACGGTGCTCGGTAGAGGATTCATGGAACCAGCGTGTTGCGTGTTCAATATAGTCTGCAAGTAATTCATCAGATTCTTCAAGGAATACGGCGAGAATCTCAGGATCAAAAGCTTCTTTATCATCAGAATCACTATCAATATAGTGCAGATCTGTTGGCAGTAAGCGGGCAATTTTGTCTTCAATAACACCTGTTTCAGGCGTGTCTCCATCCGAAGATTCATGCACTTGATCAATAACATGATGAATATCGGTAAGAATTTCCTGGAGCAGTGTGCTGTGTTTTGTATCAAGCGGTGCTTGTTGCTCATAAAGTTGACGCAATGTTTCGTCCAGTTTGCGAGCAAGTATGGCGACGGGCATGACATTTGCAATAGCCGCGCAGCCTTTAAGAGAGTGGATTGCGCGCAGCAGTTCTCTACGGATAGGTAATTCACCATTTTCGGTTTCATTGGCTTCATGTTGTAGCGCGGCAATATGTTGGGATGCTTCTTGGTTGAAAATCAGACGCAGCTCATCTTCTAACGGCAAGGCGTCGATGTCATTTGAATCAATCACTTCTTGGATACGCGTCTGTAAATTATCAACGGTGGCGATACTGTCGAGCTCGCGTTGATTGAAGCGATAGATTAATTCGGGTAGCAAACTATGTGTGTCAACAACAATTTGTTCAATAGCACCGCTTGGTGGTTGGATGCCGTCCAATACGCGGTTTAGCATATTCTCGACAGCCCAAGCCAACTCACTTATCGTTGCTGCTTGAGCCATACGACCACTGCCTTTTAGCGTATGGAAGTAGCGACGAATAGCGGTCAGCGCTTCAAGATCTTGTTGTTCACGCCAAGCAGGGATAAGATCGTGGAATTCGCGGCTGATTTCATCTGCTTCTTCAGCGAATATTTCAGCAATGTCATCATCTATCTCAATCTCTGGCATATCCTTCGTGGGTGCTGGATCGGATGTGATAATTTCTTCTTGTGCTAAATCATCTGGAATAGCGAGTGCTGGAATAACTAAAGAAAGCGTGTCCTTATCCTTAGGTTGGATCTGCTGTCCAATATATGCAGCAACAGAGGTGTTTTGCTTATCTGAGGTACCATCATCTTGTTTTAGTGCATTAATATAGCGGGCAACAGAGGTCTCTTCAGCCGCTGTTGGCAGTGATAATGTCAATGGCGCAATGGTTTCTATGGTAGGTAGAGTATCTATTTTTTCTAGATTACTCTGCGCTTTTCTGATAATTAAATCAAGCGGTTGTCCATGTTGTAAGATGCCTTCCATGAACAGCTCTCCAGCAGCGATAGACTCAGCAAATAAGGCAAGTCTTTCGGCGGAGAGCGAGGGTCCATTATCAGTCAAACGTGTGGCGGTTGCGGTGAGCAAGTCTGCGGGATCTGAGAAGCCGATAACGATGAGGTTGCCAGCGATATTATAAAGCTGATGTGAGACAGTAAGGATAACGCCAGATGCGTCTGTTACGGTATTATTATCTAGACTTGAAAGGGCAGCTTTAACGTTTGCCATTTCAACCAAACATTCCTTGATAACATCATGCTGCAGATGCTCCATTTCTGGCGTGGTGCCTTCTCCATCATGAATAGTAGGCTGAACAAGCGCTTCTACTTTCAACAGTGCGTTAGCAAGAGATAGCAGCTGGAATCGATTAAGGTCTGATTCGGTTCGAACAGCAGCACTCACATGTTTTGCTTCTGTTTGAAGTAATGATTCCCCCTCATTCTCTCCCAGCAAGTGTAATGTATTTGCCATATCAGATAACTGTTGGGATAGGTTGTGTAATTCAGTTGAGGCGTGGGGAACGTTATGTTCCAGTTGACTCACTTCTTCTTTCGTTTGCTGGATCTCGCCGTAGAGTGTTGCACGGGCCTGGTCAAGTGCATCCGCACTCAAATTATAAATTTGGTGATGGTGTGATTGATCAAAGAAATGCAACGTAAAAGCATCTTTCAAGGCGACGGTATGCTCGCCTTCCGCGGTAGATTGGGCGACAAGGAACAGTAGTTTCTTAAGTAATTCGTTAGGGAAAGCATTCAGTAAATGCGATTCGCTTTTTTGGATTTGCGTTGTAAGTGGCTGTCGTAGCTCTCCCATCAAGACTTTGGCGGCATTATCAGATGCGAGGCCGTTGCCTAATAGGGATTCAATCACGCCTTCTGCTGCCCACCATAGTTGGATGCTACGTTCTTCAGTAGAATTTAACCGCAAGCGGTGAATAATTTGAGAAATCTGAATCAAATTACCCGAATTGGTGTGTCGAATCCAATCCAGCAATAACATTTGAAAGGTTTGGTGCAAATTGCTTTGTTGTAAATCTTGTTGTGAGACCAGTGTTTCGGGATGCGGCACAACGTAATCTGGCAGCGGTGTAGAAAGCACAGGTGAGAACAAGCTATAAGGTTCAATTTCAGGCTCTGCATGCAAGAGACGCAACGCATTGATTGTGTCAATGATGTGCAGTGGGTCATCTTGGCGTGTTTTATTAAGTTGCTTAAGATAGTTCGGCAACAGAATCAGGGCTTGCATAAGGAGATCTTGCGCAGCTTCAGGATCGTCACATTCACCTGCGTGAAGTGCCGAGGCAAGAGATTGCATTTCAGCTGCCAGCATGCTTGCACCAGATAAATGCAGCATATCCAAAATGCCGACCGTTTGATGTAGCTGGGCAATACAATGCGCAATGCTATTGGCATCAGACTGTTGGGTATAGCGCATCAAATCATCGGCGGCACTTGAGAAAGTGGCCTGCAACTCCCCCTGCACCCAAGATAAGGCGTTATAGTTAATATCTTGCGTCAACGCCATTAGCGGTAGGTCCGTGTTGATACGAGTGAAAAGGTCATAGTTATCATGTCTGTGTGATATCGATTACGATGGAAGCTTGAAACCAGATACCGAGGTGCGCAGATCATTAACCAGTTCAAGCAGCCGTCCAACAGAGGCCGCACTTTCAGTGGTACCCGTCGATGTTTGCAAGGAGATTTCTTGAATAACGTTCATCGCATCAGACGTGTTACCTGCCGCCGCTGCTTGCTCTCTCGCGACAGTCGAAATAGATTGGATCATCGTCGCCAATTGTTGTGATACGCCTTGAATTTGCTCTAGCGAGGCCCCTGCATCTTGAGATAGCTTCGCTCCGGACACCACCTCTGCAGTACTCCGTTCCATTGAAGAAATCGCTTCATTCGTATCACTTTGGATTGTTTTTACGAGGGCATCAATTTGCTTGGTTGCGTTACCAGAGCGCTCAGCAAGACGCTGTACCTCATCGGCCACCACGGCGAAACCACGACCTGATTCTCCGGCCATCGCGGCCTGAATAGAGGCATTTAAGGAAAGGATGTTTGTTTGCTCGGCGATATCATTGATCAATTCTACGATTTCCCCAATTTCTTGAGAACTTTCACCTAAACGTTTCATCCGCTTTGATGTTTCTTGAATATGTTCACGAATGGTATTCATTCCTGAGATTGATTTTTGTACGGCTTCGTTGCCTTGTGTCGCAAGCGTTACCGATTGTGCGGCAACTTCTGCAGATTGATTCGCATCAGATGCGACTTTTTCGATAGACTCGGCCATGGTTGTTAGTGTGGTATTAACGTCTGTAATTTGTTCTGCCTGGTGGCTACTTGCATCGGATAAGTGCATTGATGATGCTTGAGATTCTTGTGCCGCAGAGGAGACTTGTAAGGTGGTAGTATTAATATTTTCAACCAAATCACGCAAGGCGTCAACGGTGTAGTTAATCGAATCGGCAATGGCGCCAGTCATATCATCGGTAACGGTCGCTGATACGGTTAAATCCCCGTCAGCCAAATCACCCATTTCGTCAAGCAGTCTTAAAATGGCATCTTGATTGTTACGGTTTTGATCTTCCATCGTAACCAATGCTTCAGCAGAATCAGCTAATGGCTGAGCAGCAAGAAAAAGTAAACTGGCTAGGAAAAGCAAACCTGAAAGTAGGGCAACCCAGTATGCGGGGGTTATTTTACTGATAATATCTTGCGTACGCTGTGTCAGGGCTTGTGCTTGTGAAAGAAGCTGCTCTCCTGCAGGATACAGTGCTGTTCCTGGATCGTTATATGGGTTGCTAAGCGAGTTTTCTACCGCGAGTCTTAAGCTGGAAAGTGCTGAAGACGTGGAAGAGAGATCCGTCTCTGAAATATGCGGTAGGAATTTTAATTTTTGTGCTAATTTAGAGGGTGTAAGTGTAGCAAGTACATCATCCGCCTCATCTAGTAACGGAGAAAGCTTGCTTTGTAAGCGAAGATCGACGCTTGCTTGTTGGGTTACCAAGGGAATCTTTTGGGATAACGTTTGCAGCTGCCCGATAGCCTGTAAATTTTGTTGGCTTTGATGGTATTGCACGCCAATATAGGCAAGACTTGCAAGCATGATGAGCAAAAAAGTGAGTGTCAGTAGAAGCAAAGGCATCCCTTTTTTTGAAACAAGGGATGAAAAGAAAGCGTTAAGAGATGTCATAGCATTTTTCCTGATCAATAATAATTATGCCGCAACGTTAAGAAAACGTTCGTCAGCAGCAAGGTGGTTAAAACTAAAAACATGCCAGTGGATGTTTTGATGAAACATACTGCCATGGATGTAAGGTGATAGTCGAATATTGGTTGTTTCGGGCATCGTATCAAAGTGGTGTAAGCCATACACCTCATCAACGAGCAGGCCAGCATTACAATCTGGGTGATTCATCATAATAATACGAGAATCTTGATTGAGAAGAGAGGGCGTGTCATGTAGAAAATATTGTAGATCAAACACCGGTAATAATTCGCCCCGTAAGTTAGCAATGCCAGATATCCATTGGTTCGCATTCGGGATAGGGGTGATTCTTTCAGGATAAGTGAAAATTTCACGGGTTTCATCTAGGCTTACGAGAAACCGGCTTTGCCCGATACGAAAGCCTACGGCGCTCCAACGTATTTGAGAGTGGCTTTGTAATGATAGGCCGGCAGTTTGCTGCTGACTACGCTGACTGATGTCATGTAAGTGACGAAGAATATCTGTTGTATTAACCGCCATTAGCTTGCTTCCGCAGCAGTTAATGCTTGGTTAATTTCAGCAATTAAGGTCGATTCTGTAACGGGCTTACCTAAATAGCCTTTTGCACCTTGCCGCATACCCCAAAGCCGGTCAGTTTCTTGATCTTTTGAAGACACAATAATAACCGGTATATGCGCTGTATCTGGGTTTTTACTCAGGCGGCGTGTTGCTTGGAAGCCATTTAGTTTTGGCATGACCACATCCATTAAGACAAGGTCTGGTTGTTTGTCCTGAGTGACTTCAACCGCTTGTTCTCCATCTTCAGCCGTGATAACAGTATGATCGTGTTGCTCTAATATTTGTTGTAATACAAATATTTCGGAAGGAGAATCATCAGCAATTAGAATAAGTGCCATATTATTAAGGTTATCCGTTTTTTCTATTAATTTAGGAGATGACTGCGAATCGCACCAAGCAAGTCTTCTCTCGTGAAGGGTTTTGTTAGATATTGTTTCGCGCCGACTACCCGCCCTTTTGCGCGGTCAAATAGACCATCTTTACTCGATAGCATAATCACAGGTGTATCGCGGAAATCACTATTGTTTTTCAGTAGGGAACAAGTTTGATAGCCATCTAATCTCGGCATCATAATGTCGATAAAGATAATGTCAGGCCGTTGCGTATTAATAATCGGAAGCGCCTCAAAACCGTTGTCTGCGGTGAGCACAGTGCACCCTGCCTTACTTAATAAGGATTCTGCGGTACGACGAATTGTTTTGCTGTCATCGATTATCATGACTTTGAGCCCAGCAAATTCTGTTTTATTATCCACGCAAATACAGACCTATTTTGTTAATGAAACGCTTTAACTTGTTACCATATTCTATTGATATTAGCTTGATTATCAATAGAGGATTAAGCTTTAGTTACTAAGACAGTATATCATTTCGGGAGAATAAGCCAGAGGAAAATCTAAATTTATAATGATTCAGGGGGATTTAACTGCGGCAATTATTGTCTGCAGATAACAAGTTTTTATAAATTTTAGTCATAATAGAACATCATTATAAAGGGGACGACATGGGTGAAGTACCACATTTAACAACGGCGCTAGGCGGGCCATTATTACAGATAGAAAAACACTTGTTACAACATCAAACCAAGGTGGAATCGTGGTTTAGGGCGCAATGGTTGCAAACGCCCGCCCCGTTTTATGCTTCTGTCGATTTGAGAAATGCAGGGTTTAAGATCGCTCCTGTGGATACGAATTTGTTTCCGGCAGGATTCAATAATTTAAATCCTGAGTTTATGCCTTTATGTGTACACGCGGCGCAAATGGCGGTTGAGCGTGTGTGTCCCAGTGCGAATCGAATTTTAATTGTGGCAGAAAATCATACGCGGAATTTATTTTATTTAGAAAGTCTAGAAACGTTACGACAGATTTTTGACACAGCAGGATTGGACGCACGGATTGGGTCATTACGTGAGGATATTGAGCAAGCAATAACCATTGATTTGCCATCAGGCAATACATGTACATTAGCACCACTGACACGGCAGGGTAATCGAATTGGTGTTGGTGATTTTTCACCCTGTGTGGTATTACTGAATAACGATTTATCCGCGGGTCGACCGGACATCTTGGAAGGCCTAGATCAACAAGTGATCCCGCCATTATCCGCGGGGTGGAGTGATCGTAAAAAATCAGATCATTTTACGCATTACCAAGCGGTTGCAGCAGAATTTGCAGCACAAATTGAGATTGATCCTTGGCTGGTCTCTCCGCTGTCGCTTCAATGCGGTGATATTGATTTTATGAACCGGGAAGGTACGGACTGTCTCGTGAAGAATGTAGAAATAATGTTAGGCCAGATCCAACAGAAATATGATGAATATGGTATTGATAAGCCACCTTTCGTTGTGATTAAAGCAGATTCTGGTACGTATGGCATGGGGATCATGATGGTGGGTAGTGCTGAGGAGATTGCGAATTTAAACCGTAAGCAACGCACTAAAATGTCTTCCGCTAAAGAAGGTAGCAAGGTGAATAATGTGTTGGTTCAGGAGGGGGTTTATACGCTTGAAACCTGGGGTGAGGATCACGCGGTTGCAGAGCCGGTGGTCTATATGATGGATCATTTCGTCGTAGGCGGATTTTACCGGGTACACACGGGTCGAGGCGTCAATGAAAACTTGAATGCGCCAGGTATGCATTTTGAACCGCTGGCTTTTGTTGAATCTTGCAATACACCGAATAAAACAAATGCGCCAGACACGCTGCCAAATCGGTTTTATGCTTATGGGGTGATTGCAAGGCTGGCGTTATTGGCTGCGGCCAGAGAGGTTCAGATATAAAAAACGGGCAGTCTAGATATAGGCTGCCCGTTTTACTTTACGTTAATGCGTTAATACGTTTATCGTTAGCAATTATGCTCGCTAAGGTAGGCGATGGTCATCGTTTGATTATGCAACATACTGTGTGCATCATCATCACCGGAGCAAATTTCCCCATTGGAATAGAAGCCCGTAATGCCTGTTTGGGCCCCGAGCAGGCGCTGCACGGCATACACTTCATCTGAAACCAAATCGGCCATAACGAGCTTACGACCAACACAGCTCACACAAACCGCCATGGCGGTATCTGCCAGTGAAATATCTTTGTCTAGAATTTGGCGTGCAGCAGCAGTAGCGCCATCCACCAAACGGTCATGGTTTGATTGCAGCATGCGCACCGTTGAACCTTCCGGAATATTGCCTGCGAAGGTCAGACTATTAGCAGCTTCATCAACGGCCAGAAGTGTGCGAATAACCGTTATTTTTTTATCTTCTGACATAATGGCAAATGGGAAGTTTAAGCCAGAAGCGGGTAGTTCTTTTGCATAGTTGCCGATATACATTTTATACAAAGGCAAGGCGGGCTTATTATCAAGGTCAAGCACCACGTTTTTGTTAGAGCGGGTTACTTTACGAGGCGGGCCATAAGGCTTCCAACCACCCAATGCACCACTGGTAATAACTGCATCGTCACCATAGATGCCGACTGCGACAACGACCTTATCTTGCACGGTGTCATCATGTAG
>VAPK010400996.1_pt1 | contig 15289 bp, 14 predicted proteins | sample 3395031 | NCBI WGS metagenome assembly VAPK01 (sample SAMN08290443, study PRJNA428436) | hydrothermal vent metagenome | isolation source: Deep-sea hydrothermal vent chimney 1 | place: Pacific Ocean: Juan De Fuca Ridge
AAGAGATAATTTCGTAACTCAGTTTCTTGAATTTACCATCCCAATTTTCTGTATATACTAAAACTGACATTTTTCTATGTTTTTAGGTTAAAATTGAATTAGAGTATCTTGGCTTCTTCGTGCAAGAGGCGAATAAGTTCCTTCGCATTGTCTTCATCCACTATTTTGCAGGCAGCTTTTGGTGCCGGAAGTTCAAAGCCCAAAAATTCTGTTTTTTCTTCAGCTTCCACAGGAGCTACCACATTTAAAGGCTTTTTTCGCGCCATCATAATACCGCGCATTGCAGGAATGCGGGGTTCAACAGCAATTCCTTTTTGAACGATCAAAATCACCGGAGCAGGAATAGACAATATCTGTGAGCCACCATCAATATCGCGGTGTACTTTCAATGCTCCGTTTTCAATTTCCAGCCCGGAAACAGCAGAAACAGAGTTGATGCCCAGCAGTTCTGCCAGCATCCCGCCTACCCCGGCGCCGTTGTAATCGGAAGCTTCGATCCCAGCCAGGATCACATCATAACCTTCCGCAACTTTGGATAGTTGACTGGCAACAAAAAAAGCATCTTTTGGTGCGGCATCAATGCGAATGGCATCATCTGCACCCACTGCCAGAGCTTTACGAAGTGTGCTTTCCGTAATTTGAGTTCCTACGTTGGCTACGGTAATGGTTTCAAAAGCCCCCGCTTCTTTCAATTCCATGGCGCGGGTCAGTGCCAACTCATCCCAGGGATTGATGATCCATTGTACACCATTTGCATCAAAAGTTTTATTGTCCCCGGTAAACCTGATCTTTGTAGTAGTGTCAGGTACATTGCTTATTAATACCAGTATTTTCATGATAGATAGATTATTTTATTCAAATTATTGCCCAAATATAGAAATTTTTCGTAAATTATTACGCATGCAAACTATTTTTTTAAGAAAAAATAATGGATGCGGGTAAGATTAATTTCTTGAAAAACTCTCATCAGAAATCAAAAACCAGCAGAAATGATTCATTTACAACAAAAACCAGATGTCTTACTCTATCTGGTCTATGTTGAAACAGATTCTGCTATTTCTTCACTAAGCTTCTTGAAATAATAATTTTCTGGATTTCAGAAGTTCCTTCGTAAATCTGGGTCAGTTTAGCTTCACGCATCAGGCGCTCTACATGATACTCTTTTACATAACCATAACCACCATGGATTTGAACCGCTTCAGTAGTTACTTCCATGGCCATATCGGCAGCATATTGCTTTGCCATGGCTCCTGCTACAGTAATGGATTTATGATTGTCTTTCAACCAAGCCGCTTTTATACAAAGATTTCTTGCATTTTCAATTTTTACGGCCATATCAGAAAGTTTAAATGCCACCGACTGATGATTGATGATCTCAGTACCGAAAGCTTTTCTTTCCTGGGAATAAGCCAGTGCCCGTTCAAAAGCGCCGGAAGCAATGCCAAGAGCTTGTGAAGCAATGCCAATACGACCAGCTTCCAATGCCATCATGGCAAATTTGAATCCGAAACCATCTTCTCCTATGCGGTTTTCTTTCGGAACTTTCACATCCGAAAACATTACGGAATGTGTATCGGAACTACGCATACCCATTTTATTTTCATGAGGCCCCAGCGTTATTCCAGGTGTATTTTTTTCAACGATAAATGCATTGATGCCATGCGATTTTTTATCAGGATGAGTCTGTGCCATCACAAGATAAACAGAAGCAGAAGCAGCATTAGAAATCCAGTTTTTTGTTCCGTTTAACAAATAATAATCGCCTTTGTCTTCGGCAACCGTATGTTGATGCGTAGCGTCGGAACCAGCTTCAGGTTCTGAAAGCAAAAAAGCACCAATAATTTCTCCACGGGCCAACGGTTTTAAATACTTTTGCTTCTGTTCCTCACTGGCAAAACGTTCCAATCCGTAACAAACCAAAGAGTTATTTACCGACATGATTACGGCGACAGAAGCATCCACTTTGGCAATCTCCTCTATAGCAAGCACATAAGATATCGTATCCATACCTGCACCATCGTATTCTGAGGAAACCATCATTCCGAAAAATCCGAGTTCGGCAAGGTTTTTAACATGTCGGGTTGGAAATTCAGCTTTCTCCTCACGCTCCAGCACATCCTGGCTCAATTCGCGCTGGGCATAATCTCTGGCAGCTTGCTGAATCATAAGCTGTTCCTCAGTATAATCGAAGTTCATGGTTAATTTTTTTACTGTTATTGTCCAGCCACAAACCTACGAAATATTTGCTTTTTAACCGTTCTAAATTTCACCAGTGCAATCCTGACAACCGATCAGAAGTTTGGTTAAAACCGGAAACTATTTCCTGGATAATTTGTTCTGACGATTTGATCTCATGGATGGTTCCGGCAACCTGTCCGATCTCCAGTTCTCCTTCGTTGACATCTCCTTCAAACATCCCTCTTTTGGCACGTCCGCGACCTAAAATCTTACTTAATTCTTCCAGGCTGGCACCTGAAAGTTCCGCCTGACGGACCCTTTCAAAAAATGCGTTACGAAGCAATCGTACCGGAACCAGTTTTTTCATGGTGAGATAGGTGTCACCGTCACCGGCATCAACGATTTTATTTTTAAATGCTTCATGAGCCGAAGATTCTTTTGAAGCGGCAAAAACACTTCCCATTTGAACCCCATCACCCCCTAGTGCCATGGCTGCAAAAGCAGCTTTCCCGGATGCAATACCGCCGGCAGCAATCAAAGGAATATCAACTACTTCACGGATCATGGTAATTAAAACCATGGTGGTGGTCTCTTCAAAACCATCATGTCCTCCGGCTTCAAAACCTTCGGCAACAATCGCATCCACACCAGCTTCCACAGATTTCAATGCAAACTTCTTGTTGGCAACAACATGAACAACGGTGATGCCATTTTCCTTTAGATAAAGTGTATACTTTTTAGGATTTCCTGCAGAAGTAAAAACGATTTTCACTCCCTGCTGGAGAATAATTTCTATTAACTCATCAGTTTGGGGATAAAGCAAAGGAACGTTAACCCCAAAAGGTTTATCGGTTGCTTTTTTACATTTTATGATATGTTCTTCCAGCACTTCGGGATGCATTGAACCGGAGCCGATTAGCCCCAACCCTCCGGCGTTGCTCACGGCGGAAGCCAGTTCCCAACCGCTGCACCAGATCATTCCGGCCTGGACGATGGGATATTTGATGTTGAATAAGTCGGTTATTCTGTTCATTTAATTGGGTCTCTTGTTTTTATATGAGCGTCTTTTGATTTAAGATCAAGGAACGCCGATTTTTGATTTATGATTTTGCGACATACTTCTTAAATCTCAGATCGTTAATCCCTGCCTGCCATTTACCAGCCAAAGGATGGCAGGCAAGCTTGTTCAATATTCAAATTCTTCATTCTTCATTTTGAACCTGTTATCAGGCGATTGTCTCACTATTGTCTCATTATCGTTTCTCCAACTCTTTCATCATCTCAGACACAACCAGGCTTGCATCTTTTCGAATATCGAGAATTGTTGCATCCAACATGTAACAAGGTGTTGTGAAAACATTATTATTATGATCGTGAACCACCTGGCCATGTGATGTAATCACATGCTTTCCACCCATTTGCCGGATGGTGTCGACGGTTCCCTGATCATCTCCGATGGTCACTTCCACACCTTGGATGACACGGGCAACCACAGCCGGTGCAATACAAAGTGCTCCAATGGGTTTGTGGCTTTCAAGCATTTCTTTTATAGCACGCTCCACATCAGAATTTACATTGGCTCCGGCTCCGTCAAATGCCACGGTTGACAAATTTTTTGCAGCGCCGAAACCACCGGGGAAGATCAGGGCATCAAAATCTCCGGTATCAAAACTGCTCAATGGTTTTATATCTCCACGGGCAATGCGTGCCGACTCAACAAGCGCGTTGCGTTTCTCATTCATCTCTTGTCCTGTAAGGTGATTGACAACATGATATTGATCAATATCCGGTGCAAAGCACTGATAAACGGCTCCGGACTCCATGATAGAGAGCATAGTCAAAGTGGCTTCATGAATTTCAGATCCGTCATAAACACCACATCCCGAAAGCACTACGGCAAATTTTTTCTTTTCCATGATTTGTAAATTTTAGGTTTTGCGAGTTGTGCTAAATTAATAAAATGACCGGCTTCATGAGCGGGATTTGCCATTTTTAACAATTATGAGTCCTGTCTAAGAAGGTAAATTGGTGTAAATAATGAAAATCAGTGTTTACCCCAACCCTAAAGGGCGCACTGATTTTCAGCCACTTCTCTTTTAGGGATTAAGGGGCAAAAGTGGCTGAAAATCAAATCACAACCTTTTTATACCGGACTCAATTATCGAATTATAAAACTGAAAACTCTGACAGATTGAAACAGGAAAGAAGCCGTTTCATAAAGTTGACCTTTTCTTTTGACACAGTCAACAAATAAAGAACATTCCTCCCCTTTGGGGCATTGCCCCAGACCCCAAATACTTTTTTGTGTCAAGACAAAAAAGTATTCAAAAAAGGTTAAGGCTACGTCTGCTTCTTTTGAAATCAAAAATGTGGGGAAGCTCCCAAAATCCGGCGGGCAACGTGGGAGTGAATGATTTGTTGTTTACGAAGCGGAGCCAAGGCGCATTGGATTTTGGTATCCTTTCTTTGATTCCCTGCCTGCAGTTTACCAGCCGAAGGATGGCAGGTACGGGTTTCTTTGGACAAGCAAAGAAATAGCCCAATTAAAGCTTATCAAAAACATTTGGTCGGGAAAGCGTTCACAAAGGAAGCTATATAAAAACATCAGTAAACATTAAAATCATAAATTTGCAACTTATGAAACTGTTAATTGTTGAAGATGATCACGAAATTCAGGATTCCATCCTGGCTTATCTGAAACCTGAAGGCTATGCCTGTGAACAAGCTTTTGATTACGAGGAGGGAATGGACAAGATCGACTTTTTTAATTATGACTGTGTACTGATTGACATCAATCTTCCCGGTGGCAGCGGCGTCAATCTGATTAAAGCACTGAAAAGGATGAAAAAGCAGTGCGGAATCATTGTGATTACCGCCCGCGATGCCATCAACGACCGGGTGAAAGCTTTGGAATTCGGCGCTGACGATTACCTGGTGAAACCTTTTAATCTCGCTGAACTGAATGCGCGCATCAAATCGCTGATCCGGCGCATTAATTTTAATGGTGAAAGCCAGATCATAGCAGGTGATTTAACGATTTTTCCGGAAAATTTTAAGGTCACCGTGAAAGGAGAGCCCCTCGAATTGACCAAAAAAGAATTTGAACTTTTGCTTTTCTTTGCTTCCAATTCGGGCCGCGTTATTGCCAAAGAAAGTCTTGCCAGCCAGCTATGGGGAGAGAATATGGATTTTTCCTATTCCTTTGATTTTGTGTATGCGCAAATAAAAAATATTAGAAAAAAACTCAGGGACAAAGGCGCAAAAGATTACTTTCAAACCATTTACGGAGTGGGTTATAAATTTGAGGCCGAATGAAATTACTGACCAAAACCACGCTTTATTTTGTTACGATTACACTTTTCGTGTTTTTTTTGGGTGGAATTGGTCTGTATATCATCATGCAAAACCTGGTGGAAAAAGAGGTAAACAACGAATTGTATGACCGGATCCATTTTGTTTTGAATGAAGTCTATCACGCAAACACATTGAAAAACGTTAACTTTATCGCCAGCGAACCTATTGAAATAGAGAAGGTTAAAAAACCACTTCAGCCACCAACCTTTCAAATGCAGGATACAGTACTCTTTAACACAGTGCAACATTTTTATTCGCCTTACAGAAGATTGAGTACAGTCGTAAAAAGTAAAGACGGGAATTACTACCGTATCAGAATTTATAAATCTCTGATCGCTTCCAATACCCTGATCGAAAAAGTGGCACTGGTCACTACACTCATGCTGTTGCTTTTCCTTTTGCTGGCTTATTTCCTGAACCGTTACATTTTCGGAAAGATCTGGGCAGATTTTTTCGATACGCTTCACAAAATACAGGAATTCAGCCTGAGCAATCCGCAAAAAGAAGCATTTTCATCTTCTGAACTTATTGAATTTGATGAGCTAAACCAGGTTTTAAATAAGATGATCGACAAGATCATCAACGATTATGAAGGCATTAAGGAATTTACAGGAAACCTGTCACATGAAGTCCAGACGCCGTTGGCGATCATTAAAAACAAAACCGATCTACTGTTTCAGGAATCGCTTAATGAAGAGCAGTTTAAGCTGACCGGCTCTATCTATTCCGCCACCAACCGGTTATCAGAAATTGTCAGAAGCCTGGGGCTGATAGCCCGCATCGACAAAAACCAGTTTACCGATCTGGCCAGCATCGATATGGAAAGCATCATCAACGAACAGCTTGAAAATTTCCAGTCGTTGATTGAATCGAAAAAAATAAAGATGACTGTCAATTTTGAAAAGGGATACGCTCTCATCATGGATAAAAACCTGGCAGAAATCCTTATTAATAACCTGATAAAAAACGCTGTTAGGCATAACGTTGAAGGAGGTTTTATCAATATCACCGTTACCGGGAAATCATTGCTGATTTCCAACTCCGGTGAAAATCCGGGTGTTCCTACCGATGAACTTTTCGAGCAATTTTCAAGGGCTTCCAAAGACGGTTTTATGGGCATCGGACTGGCCATCGTGCGAAAAATTACAGAACACTACGGAATGAAAATTTCCTATGAATACGAAGATTTTAAACATGAATTTGTCATTATTTTTCCGTAAATATTTTCATAGCAACGCGGTTTCAGTTCTTCACCTAGCTGTCAACGCTTAAACACACGGCATTCTAAAGGCTGAAGCGGTCTTTATTTGTAATTTTTATAAATTACCTATTATCCCTGATTTTACTGTCAATTTCAGAATTCATACAGATTCTCCCACGTTCTTTGTACTACAAAAATTCTAAAAACGGGAAATGACAGGTTTAGTAGGAATCAGCTATAAATCAGCAGACTTGGAAATCAGAGAACGTTTTGCTTATACCAAGGAAGACATTGTCGAGATGGCTGACAACTTTTTAAAAAGCGGAATCATTCAAGGGGTGGTTATTCTTTCCACCTGCAACCGCAGCGAAATTTACTACAGTTGCCCCAGGGAAAAAACAAAAGATGCTCTCGAAACCATCCTGAATGAACTATCTGTAAGAAAAAATTACAACAGCTCACTTGCCCCTTATTTCTATTTCAAAGAAAATTCCAAAATGGTGGATCACCTGTTTAAGGTTGTTTCAGGAATTGATTCACTCATTCTCGGAGAAGACCAGATTATCGGGCAGGTTAAAGAAGCTTTCAGCTTTGCTGAAGAGATAAAATCGACAGATAAGATATTGAGGCGTCTTTTTACCAAAGCTTTTGAGGTTGGAAAGAAAGTTCGTACCGACACTCAGATTAGCCGCGGTTCTGCTTCGGCCAGCTCGGCAGCTGTAAATCTTGCCCATCAACGTTTTATGAACATGAAAGAACTTCATGTAATGATGGTTGGCGCAGGCCAGACCGGACAACTGGTACTTAACAGTTTGAGAAAATCAAAATTTGCTTCACTGACCATTGCCAACAGGACTTATTCAAAGGCTGAAGAGTTGGCTGAGATCTATGGCGGAAAAAGTATTAGAATAGACGAAATTGATCAGTATCTACCGGGTTGTGATATGATTTTTATCGCCACTGATGCCAAAGAGCCGATCGTAAAAGTTGAATCTGTGAAAAAAGCGGTTCAGCTTAGGAGCAGCGATCAGCGCCAATCATATTTCGATCTTTCCGTACCACGCAATATTGAAGATAGTGTGGCTCTAATAGAAGGTGTCGAGCTTTTTACCATTGACGACCTGCAAAGCATTGTGCAAAGCACCACTCATAACAGGAAAAAGGAAATTTCTGCTGCCATGGAGATCATCGACAAAGCCACGGCTCATTTTACGGAGTGGGAACATGAGCAGGAACTGGTTCCAACAATCCTGAAAATCAAAAAGAATTTTCATCAGCTTAACCATGAAGAAATGGAAGAGTTTATGAAGATCCGTTCTTTAAAAGAACATGAATTATTAGAAGAATATTCCAATCACATCACAGAAAAATTTGCCCGGGTTTTCATTAAAAACCTTAAAAGCATTTCCAAAGAAGTTAATAATAGTGAGGACTTCATCGCAATGGCTGAGGGTTTTTTTGAATTATAAGTAGCGTATGAGTAAAGAGGTAAAAATTGGCACCCGTGGCAGCAAACTTGCGCTATATCAGGCCAATAAAGTTAAGGGTTCGTTAGAAGAGAAGTTTCCAGAAATCAAATTTTCTGTGGAGATTATTCATACCAAAGGAGATAAAATTCAGGATGTTGCTTTATCAAAAATTGGAGATAAAGGTCTGTTTACGAAAGAAATAGAACAGGCTCTTTTAGATGGTCGCATCGATTTGGCTGTACACAGCATGAAGGATCTTCCTACAGATTTTCCGGAATCGTTGAAACTGGGTGCCGTTTTGGAACGTGGAGAAGCCCGTGAGGCTTTTATCGCTGATCAGGGCAGGACTTTATCAGACTTAAATGAAAATGATATTATAGGTACCTCCAGCGTCAGGCGGAGGGCACAACTTCTGGAAATCAATCCATCTTTTAAAATTGTTGATATTCGAGGCAATGTAGAAACACGCTTAAACAAGTGGCGTTCCGGCCATTGTACTGCTACAATCATGGCTGCAGCAGGCATTCAAAGGTTGGAACTTGGGGAGGTTATCAGCGAGCTGGTCAGTATTGAAAAAATGATCCATGCTCCTGCGCAGGGAATTATTGCTATCGAAACACGTGAAGACGACCCGTTTATTGATTCTTTAATGGTTGGAATCAATCACACAGAGACCTGGATCATGGCCCGGGCAGAGTATGCTTTCCTGGCAGCTCTTGATGGCGGCTGCCAGGTACCTATAGCATGTCACTCTGAAGTGAACGGCGAAGACTTTACTATTTCCGCACAGGTGCTTTCGCCCGACGGAAGTAAATCGATAAAGGATACTGTAAAAACCACCACGGTGAAAGCTGTTGAAACAGCCCAAAAACTGGCCACTTCCTTTTTAAAACAGGGAGCTTTAGAAATTCTAGGAAGCATTGAGCGCCAAACAAATAAATAGTACCCCAGGGGAACAGTCTGTTATCAGTACTCAGCCCTTCGACCAAGCCGAAAAACTCAGACTGGCGTTGAAAGGCAGCGGTATTACTTTTTTTAATCTTCCCATGATACGGACTGAAGCCTTGCCTTTGTCCGAGGAAATAAAAACTGCAATTCTGGGACTGAATCAATTCAACCTTGTGGTCTTCACCAGCAAAAATGGAGCTGATGCTTTCTGGAATGATTTGATGCAGATAAAAGTTGCTTTTCCGGAAGCTTTAAAAATAGCAGTCATTGGTAAAGGAACAGCAAACGCCGTAAAAAAATATCATGGCAATCCCGATTTTATTAACGAAGGGAATACATCAACAGATTTTGCAGCATATTTAAAATCAGAAGTTATCAGCGAAAGCGATAAAATATTGTTAGCGCAAGGAACATTGGCTCCAGACTTTTTATTAAATGAATTGAATAAACTGGCGGAAGTAAAACGCATCAATGTTTATCAGACCTTGCCTGAAGAAAACTGCGACTCCGGTTTGATAACTAATATCCGGAATAACCGTTACGGTTTGCTAGTTTTCAGCAGTCCGTCCGGTTTTTCAAATTTTTACAAATTCTATAAAGGTGATGAAGAACAATCTCCTCTAAGAATCTTATCCATAGGGAGAACCACTTCAAATGCCATTTTAGGAATTTGCAACGCTGAAATTATTACGGTTGAAAAGCCCGGTACGCAAGGACTAAAAAATGAAATTATACGTTATTTCCATTAAAACATTAATATTATGAGCTTTCCAACAACAAGACTAAGAAGATTACGTTACAATCCCGTTTTACGGGATATGGTTACTGAAACTAAAGTAACGACCGACGACCTCATTATGCCGTTGTTTGCCTGTCCGGGAAAAGGCGTGAAAAATCCTATTGTTTCCATGCCCGGAAATTATCAATTTTCCATCGACTTATTGGTTGAAGAATGTAAATCACTGATGGATGTTGGCATCCGCGCCATCATTTTATTCGGTATTCCTGAAGAAAAAGACGAAACCGGGATGATCGCCGCTCACGACGACGCCATCATTCCCCGGGCCATTGATGCTATTAAGAAAAATGTTCCTGGAATGTTTGTCATCGCCGATATCTGCAATTGCGAATATACTACACACGGACATTGCGGTGTTATTGTTGACGGTGATGTCGAAAATGATCAAACTTTTGATTCATTGGTGGCACAGTGCATTACCTTTGCACGTCATGGTGTGGACATGGTGGCTCCCAGCGACATGATGGATGGCAGGGTCATGAAGATAAGGCAAGGTCTTGATAAAGAAGGATTTTACATGACGCCTATCATGGCTTATTCGGCCAAATATGCTTCCGCTTTTTACGGACCCTTCCGCGATGCAGCAGAAAGCGCACCAAAATTTGGAAACCGCTCCACTTATCAGATGAATCCGCCCAATTCAAATGAAGCCATGCGCGAAATTGAGTTGGACATTATAGAAGGTGCCGACATCATTATGGTAAAACCGGCTTTGAGTTACCTCGACATCATTCAAAGGGCAAGACAGCGCTTCGATCTGCCTATTGCCTCTTATAATGTGAGCGGCGAATTTTCCATGGTAAAAGCGGCTGCTGAAAAAGGATGGATCGACGAAGATCGCATTGTTAAAGAAATTCTTACATCTATCAAAAGAGCAGGTAGTGACCTTATTTTGACTTATCACGCCAAACATTTTGCAGAAAAATTAAAATAACAGGATCTCCGGAAACTGTTATTCAAAAATCTTGAACAGAAAGAATTGATTATTTATGAACCACAACCAAAGTATCCAGGCGTTTCAGGACGCCCAGAAAATCATTCCCGGAGGAGTAAATTCTCCCGTTAGGGCTTTTAAAAGTGTTGGGATTCCGCCGGTTTTTATTGACCACGGCAAAGGATCTAAAGTTTATGATATTGATGGAAATGAATACATCGATTTTGTCTCTTCATGGGGACCTTTGATTTTAGGCCACGCCCATAAAGAAATCCTGGAAGTCATAAATAAAACGGCAGAAAAAGGAACATCTTTCGGCGCTCCGACACTTTTGGAAACAAAAATGGCTCAGCTCATTGTTGACATGGTGCCTTCGGTTGAGTGCATAAGAATGGTCAATTCAGGAACTGAGGCCACAATGAGCGCAATCAGGTTGGCAAGAGCTTTTACCGGAAGGGAAAGAATCATCAAATTTGAAGGGAATTATCATGGCCATGCCGACAGCTTTTTAATTAAGGCCGGTTCGGGAGCTATGACTCTTGGCGTTCCCGATAGCCCCGGTGTTACAAAAGGAACTGCCGGAAATACCCAGGTGGCACCTTATAATGATGTAGAAGCTGTTGAAAAACTTTTCGAATCATTTCCGAACCAAATCGCTGCGGTTATTGTGGAACCCGTTGCGGCCAATATGGGCTTGGTTCCTCCACAGAAAGGTTTTTTGCAGGCACTCAGGGACATCACCAAAAAGCACCATGCTTTGCTTATTTTTGATGAAGTGATCACCGGATTTCGCTTGGCTCGCGGCGGAGCACAGGAATATTTCGGTATTAACCCGGATCTGACAACACTTGGAAAAATCATCGGTGGTGGTTTGCCTGTGGGCGCTTATGGCGGAAGAAAAGAAATTCTGGACATATTGGCTCCCAACGGACCCGTTTACCAGGCAGGAACCCTTTCGGGGAATCCGCTTGCTATGGCTGCCGGTTATACCGCATTGAAAATTCTGAATCAAAATCCTGGTATCTACAAAAGCCTTGAAATAAAAGCTCAGGAACTCGCCGAAGGATTCCGCAAAAATATTGAAGAGACAGGAACAAAAGCGGTTGTAAATCAGATTGGTTCGTTACTTACTTTGTTTTTTAATGACGCGCCTGAAGTGACTTCTTTTGAACAGGCTGCGCAATCTGACACGAACCGATTTGCAGAATATTTCAGGTTGTCGCTTGAGAATGGTATTTACCTGGCTCCTTCGCAGTTTGAATGTGCTTTTGTTTCGGATGCACACACGGCTCAGGACATTGAAATGGCCATCAAAGCAAACAGGGCTGCACTGGTAAAAATGACGGAAATTACTAGTAAAGAAAACAGGGGAAAATGAAAGGAAAGGTTATCATTTCGACGAACGGAGAGAGGAGAAATCTCCCGGGTAACATGCTTCTGCTGATGAGATTTCTCAGTCGTGCCTCCTTCGAAATGACAGGTTTTCACTTTGAGGCCCCCCGCATGACGATGAAGTAACTAATTTTAGATTAATTTGATTGACACTTATGCGTCAGAGCCAAAACAGGCTCCGAAGAAGAGATTAGCGGAAATCATTTATTGAACTCTGTATCAAAAACATTAATTCACAAACTTATTATTAAGGAGCCAATGACTTCTGTATTTTTAGACACATTAAATCATAAAAATGCCCACCGGCCACCGGTGTGGTTTATGCGGCAGGCCGGACGCGTGCTTCCATCCTATCTCAAACTCAAAGAAAAACACACTTTTTGGGAAATGATGCGCGACCCAAAGCTGGCTGCAGAAGTTACTTTGCTTCCCGTGCACGATCTAGGCGTAGATGCTGCCATTTTGTTTTCGGATATTTTGGTAATCCCTCATGCAATGGGCATGGGTCTCGACTTTACCGACAACGGACCGGTATTTGAAAAACCGGTAAAAGTGATGACCGATCCGGTGAAAAACATGCTTCCCGACCCCGAAAAGCTGAATTACATTTATCAGGTTATCGATGAGATTTTGGTAACCCGTCCGGAAAACACGCCACTGATCGGATTTTGCGGGGCGCCATTGACCGTGCTGAGTTTTATGATCCAGGGATTAGGCAGTCGGTCAGATTTTTCTGATGCTGTGAAATGGATGTTTGGCAATCAGGAAACACTAAAGCAACTGATTGATGCAGTAACAGAAATGACATTGATTTATGTCAAGAATCAGATAAAACACGGTATTGAGACTTTTCAGCTTTTCGAGACCAATGCCGGATTGATCCCCAATGATTTTTACGAAGAATTTTTTCTGCCTTCTGTTAAGAAGATTGCCAATGCAGTGCGGTCAGAAGGCATTCCGTTTATCTTTTTCCCGAAAGGAATTGGAAACGGCATTTCGATGATCGACTATGATGTTTGCGATTTTCTGAGTGTTGACTGGCTGACATCGATCGAACACGCCAGAAAGATTGTAGATGAGAAAGTTGGCCTTCAGGGAAATCTGGATCCCCGTGTACTTTTTGCATCAAAAGAAGCCATTGAAAAAGAACTGGACAAATTTGTGGATTTCGGAAAAAAACATCAAAATTGGATTTTCAATTTGGGACACGGTTTTATGCCTGAAACTCCTTTTGAGAATGCCCGTTTTATTACTGACTGGGTTAAAAACCAAAACTGGAGATGACGGGAAACCAACACATATTGATCAAGAATAAAGATTGAATTATGGACTTAGATATTTTTAAAAAATACAACAGGCCTGGGCCACGTTACACGAGTTATCCCCCCGCAACATTTTTTCAGGGCGGATTTACACCTGCTCAATACATTGAGCAGATTGAAATCTCGAACCACGATAAACCGCAGAATATTTCTTTCTACGTGCACATTCCGTTCTGTAACCGGCTCTGCCATTTCTGTGGCTGTACTACGGGAATTTCTCAAAAGGAAGACGTGATCAGGAGATACATTGACGCCATCATCAAAGAAATTAAAACGGTTTCCCAATACCTTGATACAAACAGGAAAGTAAGCCAGATCCATTGGGGCGGTGGCACACCCAACGCTATCAATATGGGTTATATTGAAGAGATCATGCAGGTTTTCCACGAAAGATTCAACTTCATCGAAAAACCTGAAATTGCTGTTGAATGCCATCCCGGGGAACTAGATTTCAAAGATATCGATCGCCTTGCAGCTGCCGGTTTTAATCGCATCAGCCTGGGTGTTCAGGACTTTGATCCTGCCATTCTGAAAATAGTCAATCGCCTGCCTTCCAAACGACCCGTTGAAGAGTTAGTTTCGTACATGAAAGGAAAAGGTTTCCACGGCGTAAACCTGGATTTGATTTACGGATTACCCGGCCAGACACAGGAAAGTTTTGCAGAAAACATTCAAAAAGCCATTGAAGTTTCTCCCGACAGACTTGCAACTTTTTCTTATGCTCACGTTCCATGGGTAAAATCGGCACAGAAGATTCTCGAAAAAAGAGGATTGCCCAATCCTGATGAAAAATTACAGATGTTCCTTGAAGGTCTGAACGCGCTGACCGCAGCAGGATATGTTACCATCGGAATGGATCATTATGCCAAAGCCAGCGATGATTTAAGCCTCGCACTCAAAAATAATACGCTTCACAGGAATTTCCAAGGCTACGCTACACGCGAAACGACCGGGCAGGTATATGGTTTTGGGAGTTCTTCCATCACACAGCTCTGGGGCTCTTACATCCAAAACGTTAAAACCTTCAAACAATACATTGAAGAAATAAACAAACACGGATTGGCACCGGATCGCGCTTATGTTTTAACTCCTGAAAACCAGGTGGTACGCGAAGTAATCACGGAAATCATGTGTAACGGCCGCATGGATTTTGATGAAGTAGCCGCCCAGTTTGGAAAACAGGGTGATGAAATCAAGGAAATTGTACAATTTTCTCCTGAAAAATTACAGGAATTCATTGATGATCAGTTAGTAAGCATCAAAGGAAATACGGTGAACGTTCACAAAGAAGGCTTTTTCGTAGTGCGGAACATTGCCATGGCATTTGACCCGTTGTTGAAGACTTCCGACGCAATGTATTCCAAAACTATTTAGAAAATTAATAGTACACTGATTTGTTACGATCAGCAGTAGGGACGCGATGCATAGCGTCCCTACTGCTGAATACCGTACACATTCGGATTTGTAATCCGAATGTGTTGATTTCCGGGATTTTTAATCCCAGCCTGAAGCAACTAACAGATTAAGTTTGGAAGAGCAAAAAGATCAGTGTCCCATTCCATCAAAATTTAACCCCAAGAACAGGCGTCAGCGTTAACCCATCCATACCAAGTACGTAATATGCACCGCCCCTCACGCCAATAAACAATTTATCGTTGAACTGGTAATAATAATCCAGGTTAAAAACAGCAC
>VAPK010401736.1_pt1 | contig 15285 bp, 26 predicted proteins | sample 3395031 | NCBI WGS metagenome assembly VAPK01 (sample SAMN08290443, study PRJNA428436) | hydrothermal vent metagenome | isolation source: Deep-sea hydrothermal vent chimney 1 | place: Pacific Ocean: Juan De Fuca Ridge
AAACACAAGAGTGCCCGGGTCCTCCTTTTCGGGTGTAATTTTTTTTTTGACCTTGCCGCGATCCGGTCGAAAAAATTTTGCATGACGAGGCAAACCAAATTGTGCCAATACTTCGTCCACAACACTAAATTTTTGTAGAACACGACATAAACCACTATGGTATAACAAATTTTGCGTCTATCGGATTTTACAAGCATGTCAATAAAAATCATCGAGCATTCAATTCCGCGAGCCAGGCAAACCAGCGAGGGGGAGGGGCGGTAACGCCAGAAAAGTATCCATAATATCTAATATAAAAAAAAGATGCAAGAGCTACGGTGGTGCCTGCACCCAGCTAACACTAAAATGTGCTTTGGGTCCAGGAACGTCTCTGTGAATCCTCAACCACATCTCCTGAGGAATTCCTTGGGTAAGCATGCCCGCTAGCTGATATACCAAACGTGATGGTGTTATGTCGTACCACGGTGGATAGAACTTCTTCGTCTTAGGATCAACGTACAGCCTAATCGCAGCTATAGTTTTAGTCGGTGGAGCTCCTGGGAACTTAGGCTGAATTGTCATTCTCCCGATCTTAAAATCTACAACTTTAAAATACGCAGGAGTGCATGGCTTGAACTCAAATATTTCGTAAGGTGGTGGAAGCTCAGGTAACTTCTCAATCTCAATCATAACAGCCCCTCCTGCTTCGCGAGTTTAAGCAGCCGTAGAAGTTTAAGATCCTCTTCACTCAAATTGTTTTCCTGCTGTATTTTATCCATATTCTGCATTTCTTGATCAGGTGTATTTTGCTGAACCGACTGCATCTGTTGATTCGTTGATTGCGCGATCATCCTCTCTTTTCTTACAGTCTCAAAATATAGGCTCAGTGCATTGTAAATTGTACGCATTGCTTCCTTAGGATCGCCAAGCTGATCTATGATCCACTCAAGAAGAGTTCTACAGTCTGGACAGATCGATGGCATTGAAAGATCAGACCTATTTACTTTTCTCTTACAAATCATACAGTCGCCGTACATCACTACAGTCTCAGCATATTGCACGTCTGGAGGAGTATCTAGAAACTCCTTATCCCCTGCTTCTCTTGCTCTCTGAAGATCCGCAAGTCTTTGATCTACGTAGTATTTCATCACTTTGCAGTTCCATCCCAAATGTAAAGCAGATTGTAACGCAGCATCGATTTCTACAGGGTCCATGAGCCTCATCGCTTCCTGAACATGGCAAACCTTCAGTTCGCCGTTTCTAAGAGCTTCTTTGTAAACGTCTGGCAATTCCGTCAGCGTCAGGTACAGCTTAACCCAGCTTTCAGTATGTCCTGTAGCAGCAGCGAGTTCTTTTATATCTGCACCAGCATCGTAAGCCCTCCTAAGCGCCTCAGCAACGTCAACAGGATTCTGTGATCCTCTTGCTGTGTTAGCTAATATATTCAGCAAGGTAGCCCTAGTATTGTCAGCGTCGGTGATAACGGCAGGGATCTTTTTCCATCCCATCTCCTTGACAATCTGAATTCTGTGTTCCCCATCAATTAATTCGTACTTACCGTCATCTAGTTGCCTAACCAATATTGGAATAGTAAAACCGTTCTTCTCAATAGACGCTTTTAGTTCTTCCCACTGCTCTTGTGTAAAGCTTGCTCGAGCTCTTTCTTTCGGAATAACAATATCTTCTATCGGAATTTCCTCCACCTTCATAACACAACCTCCTGCAACCTTATCAAACTATACTACAAAAAAAACGTAAAACGAATAACCTTTTCAGCTCGCTTTCTGCTCGTCCTTAACTCCATAATTAAGCTGCAACTTAAGAAGACTAAGCTCTAGCTGAATTTTGTCGTCAGTAAAACCATAGTTACGAAGCGTCTGAATAAACGTCACGTCGTCAATGTTCCCTTTCTTGTACGCCACCCGCATAGTTCTCAATACCTCCATAGCAAATTCGTAATCCCTCTCAAGCCTCGCAACGAGCTTCAACCTTTCAATCCACTGCTCACTGTAACCCATCGTTCTGAGCTCATTTTCCAGCTCGACGTCCGTTATAAGACCTGCCTTATAACGTTTAACTGCAGTACCTCTTCCGTACGCTCTAACTTCCTCCTGCTCAGTAGATCCTACGTCAGTCTTCGTTCTCGCAAGCTCTATTTCAGCTATTCTGTTAATCATGTCGTCTCTAATTCCTATGTTTGCTAGCTCAGCTTTCAACTGCTCAATAGTTATCTTGCCTCTCCTGTACGCAAACCTCACAGCCTCAATGTGGTCCTTAACAGCATCAAGGTCATAGTACAACTGGGCCCCTGTAATTAAAGAGGGCCTCACTTTATCAGGATAACCTAACATCTTAAGCTCCTGGTCTAGACCGTTCTTGTCGATTATTCCAGTCCTGTACCTATCAATCACAACGCTTGCATAATGTGCTTTTACTGACTCATTAGCGGTTTGAGCGTACATCTGCAGCATTACTTTCTTTGCCTGTTCTGAGTATCCAGATCTTCTCAGCTCATCCTCAAAGAACTGCTCATCAAAATAACCCATTCTAGCAACTGCTGCTAGTCCAAAGTACCTTACCGGTGTAATCGCTAACTCGTCAAAATAACGCTTAAACTCATCTGGATACCCGTGGTACTTAAGAAACATCATAAACTCATCGTCAGAAAAGAAGTTTCTACTGTGCAACTCCATTACATGGCTCCAGTTCAATAAGTACGGTCTGAAAATCTCGTTAAAACTGTATTTTAGCGGCTGACCAAAAGCAGCAGTCGCAAGGGCTCCGATTATTGCACCCGTAATCAAGTCGTAGTTACTTGCCTTGTAGATCATTGCAGCCAGATGGCCTAGTCCGATTTGCTTTAGGGGATGTAACAGTTCTCCAATTACGTATGCTCCACCAAGCCCAATCGCTGCTTCAAGAGCTAGTTTCATTATCATCGGAATGTTGTCTTTCGCAACCGCTGGATTAATTGGTGCCAAATTCAATACTGCGTTGTAAAACCCAGAGAATAACCCCCACATCAGATTTCCTATTTTGTCCATTACTGACGACACAGCAGACTTTATTACATTTCCAAACGGAACTAAAACCTCATTCCACAGCTGTTTTAAGATGTCTCTCAAGTACGCAATAGCTCCATGGAACCCGCTTGCAATCGCTTGAGGCAATGCAGCCATTTGTTTGCTAACAGTCTCGAATATTCCATGTACTCTCTCTGTAATTCCATTCCACACCTTGTCCAACTGCGGAAAGAACGTTTTGAGAATATCTAGCGTCTGTCCAATCGGACCTAACAACCACAAATAATGCTGCTTTATAAATGGTAAAACAACATTCGTTATTTTTTCCCATATCCAGCTTGATCCCTCCTGTATCCAAGCTCTAACTGTCTTAACTGCCCTACTCGCATACGTATATACTGTTTCACCAATATCCTGCAAGATGTTCCAGACGTACTCTATCTTTTGATATATCGTGAATTTTAGATAGTCAAAGACATCTTTGACACTGTTTAGTACGTCTACTGCTTTGTTAAATGCGTCTCTTGCCCAGCTAACTGCTGAATTCCAGATCCACTCAAACCCACCAACGATTGCTTTTATCCCTGGTCGCATTGTCCAGTTCCAAAAGTCTTTGAACCATGATGTCATGTGATCAACAATCCACTGCTTTGTCTGGCCTAGTGGATCATTCCATCCGTGGAATTCCTTTATAGTTCCAGCAAGAAATGCCGCAATCTCATAGCGTAAGTAGTACTCAGGCCGTGGATCCTTGACAAAAAAGTCTCCATGGAACTGCTCAGCGAAAATCCTGTTAGCTAACTGGACATATCGCTGGTGTGCTTCTCTAGGATCTAAAAAAGAAAAGTCGTTAACTATCATAGATCATATTGTTATCTCCTTGCCTATAAATCTCAGCCTTTCTTCTTCCTGAGCTCTTATGTACTTCCTCAGAATAGACTCCTGCTCCTCAGGAGATTTACCTTCCCATTCCTCGTATGGGATGGTTACGATTCTTACTCTACCCGCAGGATCCTGGTACGTTACTATCAAGTCGTATTTGCCTGCCCTCCCTGGCTCCGCACTTGGTACTTTGCTAATATCCACAATTTTGTAAGACGTTCCACTACTTTCCACCATACTATATAGAACAACCTATGCATGTTTTAACTATTTCGAAAAAAGACAATAACAGAAAAAAGCTATGCAAAAAAATCATAACCCGTTAGTCTTTTTCTCAAGTTCTTTCTGACACCTGTTGCATTCAGGCTTAGTAACCCATCTTTTATGGTACGAACAGTACCGCTTCCCAACAGCCCACGATCCCGAATACTTGCACTCAGTAAACCAAACAGATAATGGATACTTTTTCATAGTTCTCAACCCTCCAGTTTCTCAAAGTCTTCACAACCGTCTGCCTCTTTTATCGGATCAAACGACTTTGCAAGGTATCTTCGTTCCTCTTCAGTTGGATACATAATTTTGCATACCCCATTATAGTGCTTGCAGTTATAGCAGATATTCGCATTGGGATCTAATACGACGTAAGTCGCACGTCCTTGCTTTACTAGTCTGATATACTCTGCCTCAGATAAAGCGTGAAGGATATAGTTGTACTCCCTGGCTACTGCTGTTTTGAGGATTTCCCGTGCAAACTCCTTGCGTGTAACTACTAGTTTTCCTGTATTGTTGATGTAAGACTCTATTCTGTCTAGGATTGCGTAAAGCTTGTCGTCTGCGAGTTCTCTAAATCCGCACAGGTTAGATATGAGGGTCATGACTATTTCCTGACCAAGTTTAAAGAATCTCTCTGGATTTTTATTTTGGTCATAGGTCATATTGGTCATATTAGGTAAGTGTAGGTCAGTAATGGTCAGTAAGTTTATGTCTCTGATTATATGACCCGTATGACCGGACTGACCACTGACCACAATATCGTCTTCTGTCATATTTTCAAGAACGCTGTTTAGTATCAATGTTGCCATGATTTTGTAAGTGTACTCTTCAATTAAGCTGACGTACTTATCATCTACGCCATTCAAAAGTTTTCCACATTCCCTTAGCTCGAAAGGGGGTATCATAACACCTATTCCGTCAAAAGCGTTTAGAATACTGACTAAGTTGGATAAAGCTTCTGCAGCGTTGTGGGATGGCTTTGGCATCTTGAACGGTTCTTTTCGTCCTTTCAATCTGCAAACAAGAAATCGTCTTTCAATGCCACCACCCCATCGCTTTTCGAGACCTTTCCAGTCCTGGGGGAGTCCTGCAAGGATCACGCTCAAAAAATATGTGTTAGCGTTTATGTACGTCGGCTTATCCTTACGTCTTGCTCTAGTTATTCTATCCAAGTAGTACGCTTTGTTTAGCAAGTACTTTACTCGATATAGGTAATCTCCTTTTCCCGATGACGTGAGTTCTCCCATTTCGTCCCATATTAAATACCCGAATCGGAAGTGTTGTATTGCTTCCTCAATTGCCTCTGCTGACCCTGTTGGAATTTCAGCGATCTCACTAACATTGTTTATCACAGCGTTGACGCAGTCTATTATTCTACCCTTTCCAGCTGCCGGGCTACCAACAAGTGCGATGTAAAAGTTGCATGGCATAGGTCTTGGAAAGTCGATGAACAGCTTCGTAGCCTGTGCCAAAACGCTGCATCCAACCCACAAAACCTGTGTTGGATTGTTATTAAAAACCCACGGATATGTTTCCTCTACAAATGTTAGCCACCAACCGAGCGGGCTTTCTTTGGGAATATACGGGAATTGTTCGATCCATGACATTTGACCTCCTCTCCGTCAGTTGCTTTTCTTGACTCTAATGACTATGTCTCCACCTTGCCACTCAAACTCAATTACATCTCCCGGACGGATATTGAAGTTCTCTGCTACCAATTTTGGGATTACTACTGCCAGGCTGTATCCACCCTGCACCCACACTTTGCTTTCACCTAGCTTCATAATCTTGTGTACGAAAATGACAGTATATAATTCTTATCAAACCGTTTTCGAAATGGTTATATACTCTGTGTCCTAAAATGTAGGATACAGGATGCAGGAGGTGGAGGATGAGTAAGATAGAGGATATAGTTGTAGAAAGCAAGGACGTCGATCGAGCAGTGCTGTTCTACCACAAAACGAAGTTATATACTAAGAAGTGGGCAAAGATCTGGCTCAAAAACGGAAGGGAGCTGTACATAAGCAAGAACGTTCTTGGACAACTATTTCGTTACCTGGATGTGCGTCTGAAAGACATTGCGAGACTAAGGTACGAGGACAGGGACGCTAAGTTTCTAGAGGCAATTCGTAATTGCAATACTGTACTAAGATTTTCAGTAGTTCCTGATGAGGGCAGAGTAGTAAGAGTAGTTAGCAATGACTTTACTGCTATTCCACACTCGAAAGTATTGCAGCTCGTTGAGAAAGTGCTTAGAATGAACTACGAAGACAGGCATGTAGAGTTCGGAAATGGAATGTTTGCAAAGTGGATTATACGCAGTTTACCGAAGGAATGCGCGAGCCTAGGAGAAATTGTTTCTTGGAATCTGTGGGTGTACAACCGCAATGATGGACGAACTGGTTTAAAGATTGGAGGAGGATTTACTGTTCTGGCGTGTAAGAATGGAGCGATTGGTTGGAAGTCTGCTTACAGAATTTCGATCCACCACAGAGGAGATTATGGTTTCCTACTGAGCAAGATACAGGAGTCAATTGACTACGTTGTAAACAGAGCAATGCCTGAAATGGCTTGGTTGATCGAAAACGGGATGAAAACGAAAGTTAGCATGTATAGAGTTGACAGGATCGTTGGACAGTATCCTGTTTGGATAAGGGAAAAACTGAACAGACACCTTAAGCGAGCCCATACGGCGTGGGACGTTAGCAATGCGTTCAGTTACGTAGCAACGCATGAGCCTGTTACGATGAATCAGCGAATTTCACTATCTAATCACGCTGTGGAGGTTCTGAGGCTAGCAGGTGAGGACTGATGATATACATAATTCTGCTGAATGGAAAAGTAGTAGGTACTACAAATGACAAAAATAAAGCGGAAGGGTTGCGGGTTTTTGCTGAAAGAGTTTGTAAAACTATTGCTGAAACTAGTGGAACGCCATTTTCTTGGGTTGTGGAAGTTGAGATTTGGGATGAGTTTGAATGAGGGTGATTAAGTATGTCGGATAAGGTGTTAGAGAGGATTTTCGGGAAGGAGTTTGTAGAAAAGTACAGAAAAGCAAGAGCAAAGGCAGAAATGGTTTCTGAGCAGAGGCTGAAAGAGATCAAACAGTATGCGATAGAACACATGAAGGACGTCGATAACTTCGCGCTGAAGTACGAGAACTTGGACGTGTTGTTAGTATTTGCTCCAAGCAAAGATGATCTGTTAAAGGTAAAGAAGACATCGGCAGGCAACTATAGAGTGGCAGCAGTTTGGTATGGGTGCGAAAGCCTTAGAGGACCATTTATATCGGTATTCTGCGGTATAGAGGATCTAGCAAAGAAGATTGTTAGGTGCAAGGGGGCAGCGACACTGATTGTTGGAAAGCTGAGAGAAGAGACGTACGAGGGAGACGTAACGTACTCGTTTAGGTGCCACGGCGTGATTCCAATTGATGAAAGCGATATGAGCAATGAGGAAGATTCAGACGAATTTGAGGCACAAGAGGAAGTTGAATACGAGGAGTACAGGATTGAATAAGTTCTTGGGAATATCGGTAAGGAGGGACTTACGCTATGAATGACTTGGTGAGTAAGATTCGCCAGTCTTTTCTTTATTTATTGCCGTACGAGAAGGAGCCTTGTTCAATAAGTATAAGCAGTCTACCATGGTGTTTGAGACGGGCTTACTTCAATATTCTATTCAACGCCAATCCGGATCCAACTCCGAAGATGATAAGAGGAAAAATCATGCACTATGCTCTACAGGAGTTGCCGTGTTTTCAGGGTTGCAAGTTTGAGCTTAGAGTATCTAAGTATCTAAGAAATGGATGGAAGCTGCTAGGACACATTGACGTGTACGACCCAGATAACAAAACTGTTTATGAGTTCAAGTTCACTGACAGGATTGACAACCATGTGGTTGACCCGTTTTACTTTGCACAAGCAAATGCCTACTCGGTATTAATGGATGCTGAAGCGTTTTATCTAGTGAAAGTAAATCCAAACACGTTCGACGTAATTGTTCTTGATGGGGATCCAGACAAAGATGCATTTATTGCACTGAAAGATAGAGCGCTGTTGATCCTCGATTGTATCGAAAGCAAGCAGCTACCACCAGGACCAGAGCAGGAGTGGGAGTGTAAGAACTGTGTATACAATGTTGTGTGCTCTAGATTCGATGAATCTCAGAGGAGGATAAAATGATGCAGCTTCACGATAGAGTACAGGTAAAGGATCTTAGGAACTGGGTGGTCAAATACCACCCATTTCGGGAGGCAGACTACACGTCAATATGGCTGCTGAAGGCTCTTGACGACGTGGTCAGAAAGTTGCAGGAGCTTGAGGAGAGGATTGAAGATCTTGAGAGGGAGGTTTTGGAATGAGGGCTATTGATGCTCTAGCAGGAGCGTGGTGTATAGGATGGGGCGTGTTCTGGGCAGTAGCTGCTGGAGAGTTGATTCAGTGCAAACAGAACGAGACTGCGGTAGTGATGTTGGTTGCATCTCTGGTTAATTTTGGTTTAGGTTTAGCGTTGTTGGTGGGATCATGTGTGCAATGAAGATCGTTATCGAGGTAAAGCAAGACCATTACCAGGTAAGGATATACACTGGACTTGTTTGTTCGGCTACGCTAGTGTTTAGACGCAAGAAGAGGCTGATCAAATGCCTCAAGGAGGTTATCAAAGATGTCTCTATACGATAAGCTTCTGAAAATCGTCGGATTTGATACAGTTCAGATATTCGGAGATTCTGGAAGCGGTAAGACGTCTTTTGCTTTAAAAGTCGTTGCTGATGCACTCGACGATGGTAAAAAGGTTGTTTACATAGATTCGGAAAGAAATTACCCTCGGGAACCACAGCATGATAACCTACGTTATTACTATTCGCCGAGACTCATTGACATCCTGAACAGATGTGCGAATCTGCCTGAAGCGGACCTGTATGTACTCGATTCGATAGGGTTCCCAGTTATTACTCAGTTCTCACTTGCAGACATGAAGAGGAGAGGAGACATGTTACTAAAATGTGTTACACTTACGCATTTTTTGAAGACAGCTACGTTCAAGTACAAAGCCCTCGCTCTCGTGACGAACCAGCCTCAATCAGCATTCGGAAAAGGTATTGGACTAGACGAAAGAGCTCCGTTTGGAGATAAGGCGCAGTATGGATACAAGGAAATTTGGAGATCATATATTGATAAAGCAGGGTCTGACGAGACGGTCTGTACGATCAAAGCGTGGAGGTCAAGGAAGTTCGGTAGAGGAAAAACACTGTTTCAGCTCAGAATAACTGACGACGGGATAGAAGTAAAAGAGATCGTTTGAACGAAATAAAAAAAGAGATAAATTTTGAATTTTTTAGTCTTTTCTTTTATCACGACTTCTCCTGTCCAAATAATGCTGTTACGGCCCTCAGTGTTACATAGTATCCCAGACAGCAAAACGGGGCCAAGTATGCCACCAGTGCTGCAGTTACTATACTCATTTTTTACCCCTCCTACCTCATTGCTCTACCAATTGAAAATCCTGCAATTCCAGATATAACTGCTACTATTATCAACAGCGTCTCGTGGTCAGGTCCTCCTTCTGTAAAATATGTGATTATGATTGCACTAATGCATACAATTGAGACAATTTTAACCCAGTCTTTTGACTCAATGATTCCAGACCCCCCTCATTTGTGTTTCTTTACGTCTCTGAGATAGATCACTGTTGCACCCGGAGTATCGTTGAATGTTTCGTTTTCTTTTATTTCGACTACTTCTACTTCAACGAACTCAAAAGCGTGTTTTCTTGGATTGTATCTTCTTATTATGTAGCTCTTTCCCTCTCTAACTCTCTTTGGAAGCCTGTACTTCCACATAGCTAACTCACCTTTATTTTCCGAAATACGGCCCACATAATTCTTTCATGATCCTGTGATGCGTCTGTGAAGTTTTCGTAGTATAAGTCAACACCATACGTGTCAGTAAGTCGTACTCCCCTTGTTGCTAGTAGCTGGGCAGTGTCTGTTGTTGGATATGACGAAGACGTTGCTTTTACCCACATTCCTGCTCTGTATTCAACATAGTCAGAGTATAAACTGTGGCCAGACGTTAATACAACGCCTGTCGTTTCTATATCTACTGTGAATCCGTGTTCGCCAGTAGTTGCTCCTGTAGGTGCTAAACAGAAAAGGTGGAACCCTATTGTTTCTAGGACGTATCCTGTAGGAGCTCGTATTACAGTGCTTAATCCGCTGTAGCTTGCTACCACGCTCGTATCACTTGCGTCAACGTATTCTGCGTCCTCAGCTTGGAATGTTCTTATTCCTGCAGATATCTCTGGTAGGTCTTGTTGTGCAATATTCATCGCCAAGTTTCCAACGCTTTGACTAGCTATGTCCATTCTAAGTTTATCCAACAGCTGTTCTGCTATGCTTATTTTCAAGTTGCCGAGGCTCTGAGCGATTATGTCTGATTTCGTTGCTACATGCCAGTCAGGAAATCCCGAAGACATATTATCACGTTGTTACAACCATCCTAAAACCCTTCTAAAACCACCTGCAACTGACTTTGCGATTTGCCCTGCAAGCGTGTCCTCTTTTCTTCTCACGTTGATGATCAGATTGAATGAGTGATCAAAAGTGTCGTCGTCGTTCTTTGCCTTTATAGTTAGAGTAGTTCTTTCCTCCGGAAGTGGCCAGTATTCATCCCATTCTATAATCTCGTCGTTTCCGTAAAACCACGTACCTTCTTCATATGGGAATATCTGTTTTATCCCGTAGAAAACAGCTACCTTGAGTAACCCCATTGGACCCGGAGGATATCTTATTCTAACATACGTAATAACGTCTCCTTCTATTTCCAAGGAGAACTCCTTTTTACTTTGGGCTGGAACTGTAAAAACGCGACTGTAGATAGGCATAGCGATCAAATATTTAAAGCAAGCGTTTCTTTTCTTTTTTCTCTGTAAAACATTGGAAAACGGACCTGTGACAGTTTATTTTCCCCGTAATGATATAACTCCCTTATCTCCTTCTCTGATATGGCTCTGTTGTATATCCGTACTGAACCAATTAGTCCTTTCATAAGCTCAATTGTCGGAGTAGTTGCACCAATAGTTAGCGAGCTTGAACTTGTTCTAATTGGACCAGCTAATGTACCAACCGCGTCCAGTATCGCGTCGTTCAAGTATATTCTCATATTATCAGTTGTTTCAGATCCGTCATACACTCTAGTAATCATATACCATTTCCTAGCGCGTATGTTTTGTGTTCCGAGAATAACCTTTGCTACACCTGCGATATTTACTAACCTAAATTGCGGCACATTTGTTGCTGTTATGTATCCATAATAGTCAAAACCTTTATTAAAATTACCGTCATTTCTACCCTCGTCAAATCTGTATACCCACATTACTATACTAAATTCTTCTGATAACCTTAAATTTGGACTGCTATTTACTAGTACATAATCGTCTATACCATCAAGTTGTAATGCGTGATTTAGTATTCCTCTTTGTTTAACTGCACCAAATATTAAACCCTGATTACCATGATTGCTTATATCTATTGCAAAGTTTGTGTAAGGTTCTCCCCAGTCGTATGCAAGAATACATGATGGGTCCTTAGATGGATCAAGAGTCATTGCATTCCCCTCCCGTATCACTCAACTTTTTTTAGTACTTTTATACTGCATTCTTTTCCTTCATCGTGTCTGCAGTAGTGTATTCTAGCAACGTATTTCATACCAGCGAAGATAGGCTCAAACTGCTTCAAGTATTTGTCAGCGTCTGATTCGGATTCTAGTGCAATTCTTATAAACTGTGGTTGTGTTGTTAACAACTCTTCTTCAGATGCTAGTTGTTCCATCTCAAAAAACATCTTCATCCCACAAGTTCCCCCCTGATAATCACAAAAGCCTCTCTTATCTGAGTTGTACTGTTGTTCTTGTACTTGATTATAACGTGCTCACCACTTGATATGTCGTCCACAAACTCGTCTTCTATTACTGACGCGTCTCCCCTGTATGTACCGCTATACGGAGCTATTTGTTTAATACCGCGCATTATTGAAAGTTCGAGATCAAAGTACGTCCCTGGAGGAAACGCAATATAGATACTCTGTGTCCTAAATGTCTTAGCCGGATCTACCTCGTAAGCAATTACCTCTCCAGAATCCCCAGGGTTGACGATGATGTACTTTGTTATACTAATCTTCTTTCCCATAATTACATTCCTCCTTTTTGGCTTTGAAGAAAAAAGTTCAAAAGTTAGCTAATCCCGTAAGTAAGCTCAAGAATCGCGTAAGCAACAGAAGTCGTTGCTCCAGCAGTTGCAGATGCTGTTGTAACGTCAACTCTCAACTCATACATATCTCCATCAGTTATCGCTCCTGCTAGGTCGCTGCTCTCCAGATCAGTACCAGTATTTCCAGATATTGATCCCACTATGCTTCCATCCGTGACATTATACAACTCTATGGCGGTAACTGAGTCAGCAGCGCTAGCAGTCCACGTTGCCCTTATAATCGCATTCTTTAGATGTCTTGTGTTTATCTTGAACTTTCCTGACGTGTACTTGACTCCCACTGAGTCTGCTGCAAGCCCGTTTGCATCTTTAATCAGCTGGAGAGGAATTATGAACTGAATTGTGTTCGACTCTAGCTTTCCGTATGGGATTGTTGCATCCTTGATATGCTTACTACCGACAACTGCATCCTTTTCTACGTGGTACCTATGAACCGATCCCGTCATGAATCATCCCCTCAGCTGTACTCAAAAACGACGTCCACGTTTATCGTGTAACCAGTACTGTTTACTATCTTTACGTAGATCTTTGCACCTTTAGGTACAGGGAGGTTTGGTTTCCAGCAGTACTCAGGATCCTGCCCTATCGCTGATCCAGGGACGTAGTCTTTAGTATATGGTACATCAGCTATACTGATGTAAACCTGAGCAGCTGACAGACTAATGTCGGATCTTTCAATTAACATCATCTTGGTTATCGTTACATCTCTATCTGGTGTCCAAGTAACTTCTGCATCGTTGCCATTGGACACATCTCCTGTGTTTAAAGTTTTAAAAAGAGGAACTGGCATCTGTTATCCCCTCCATACTTACTTTCCCTTTATGTACTCGACTATTGCAACAATGTCTGCAACCAAGTCAGTAGTAGCTCCTGCAGCAATTCCAGCTCCACTAGTGTTCAGTATTCTGATTTCTATAGTGTTGTCTCCCGGAACCGTTATTGGCAGATCGTGCAGGTTGAATGGAATTTCCTCAGTTGATCCACTTGGCGGATATGGTGCACTAAGAAGATCAACACCCTTGTTACCTGGTTCGTTTGTAAGTACGTCAAGAGGCGAACCCTCAAGGTAGAACCTTATTGCAACATCTCCTTCGCTTGGTGCCGTCGCAGCTCCAGTAACCTTCGCCATTACCACGTTGTTGAATACGTATTTTTCAATAGTCTTTGGAGTCAGGCTAATTACTTCGTTCTCAGCATTAGCTGCCCAAGTTCCTCCCGCAGCCGCAAGAGTTGCGTTTCCCTGTACGTATGTAAGGTGGTGTTTGCCCTGTTCCCCAAACCTTGACGCATACTGTGCCGGCAGAGCTTCACCAGGAGCAAGCTTGCCAATGACTCCAACTATTCTCATTTTAGACCCTGCAGGACCGTCAACGTAGAAAGACTTGTTTGGAGGAACCACATAGTACAGGTCCCCGAGATTTAGTGGTCCAAGAAGGTTCGATGACGTTCTGTGCAATGGAGCTATATCTTCAAAAATTTCTCCTGTTTCAACTCCATCAATAACCAGTCTAACTGGATCACTAGAATCCGTTCCAACCTTTTTTATCACATAGAATCTGTCGTTAGGCATCTCATAATTCGTGCCCTGCTCGATTATCTTATCCAGTTTGTAATAATCCACCATTTTCCACCCCTCCTAACAAAAAAAATAGAATTAACTTGTCACCTACCTCTCCATGCACCCTTGAGAGCCTTAAGACCCCTAAGGTTCTCAAGCATTCTCTGTTCCATATCAGAATCAGTTACTGCTGGCATCTGGTCAATCTTCTGAACAAGATCAAGAAGCAGTGGCTGCCAACCCTTGACGAACCTGTCAACCTTAACCTCTCTCTTCGTTACACCTTCAACGAGCCTACTAGCACCAATCTGCTCAGCAAATGCTGCCCACTCCTGCATGTTCGTTGCCTGCAGAGCCTTTGCTCTTCTCTTCTCCTCTATTGCCTCCTTAATCCTCGCTGCCCACTTGTCTTCAGCCGCAATTCCAGCTTCGATAGGGTCTTTCTTTGGTCTCTCGATACCCTGTCTATAGTTCTGTTCACCGACTGCTTTCAGGTTCCCTATCTGTCTCTTCCTCCACTCATCTGGAGGAAGCAACCTACTTACCTGCACCACTTTGCACCACCTCAGAGTAGAAGTAAAACAGAATCAGTCATATACTATTCTACTACATAGAACTAGTCGTATGCCGACCATAAACGTGTACTTAAAAGACCGTATTTACTGGCAAGTCTGCATGGAAGCAGATAGATTGAACGTAGGACCTGGCAAGTTCGTTAGCATGCTTGTAGAGGACTATTTCAACTATTTAGAGAAAAAGAGGCGAGAAAATGGCGAAAAGGAAGTATCTCCCAGTCGCTGAAAGCTACCTAACTGAGTGGCTTGGAATTACGTATCCACCGGGAACGTGGATGACAAACGTTCCTCTTGGAGAGGTAAAGGTATCCGATGTGATAAAAATGACTCCCAGTGAGGAAAAGTTCGTTAAAAAACCTCTTAGACCTATAGCCGACGCTGTTGTGTTACTGCCGAATGAGGTGCATATAGTCGAAGCTAAAGTTAGGGACGAACGAGGAAAGATAGAACAGTTGCTCATATACGAATACCTATTCCCAAAAACGCCTGAATTCATAGCCCACAGAAATAAGAAAATTCGCAAGATTTTACTTACTCCGAAAGACCAAGGCAACTTCAAGGATTTTCTCGAAAAGTATGGGATTGAAGTAGTTTATTACAAACCCCTATGGATTCAAGAGTACATTGGCAACCTCGATAGGCGATACAGGAGAGGACAATATTTCAGCGTCGAATTTTAAACTATCCTAGTCCGTTTGGCCACAGGGCCCCCCACACTCTTGTGTTT
>VAPK010538592.1_pt1 | contig 15285 bp, 11 predicted proteins | sample 3395031 | NCBI WGS metagenome assembly VAPK01 (sample SAMN08290443, study PRJNA428436) | hydrothermal vent metagenome | isolation source: Deep-sea hydrothermal vent chimney 1 | place: Pacific Ocean: Juan De Fuca Ridge
AGTTGACATTAGTAAGGTTTTAAGTTGAAAATCAGATAATTACTATTAGGGGGATAGCCAAACAAAGATTGTAAAAATTGTTGATTTTTAAAGCGAAACTTATTCACAACTATTTTTAAAAGCTAATTTTATCAAATAAAAAAGCTTTATTTTTTATATATATCAAGCTATGAAAGGTAAATATTAAATTGTTGAAAAGTATTTTTTTGACAAAAAAAGAGCCAAAATTATTTGACTCTTTTAATAGCTAAACTTTAATTAAGGTTTGGTTAGCTTCTCTTTCAAAATACTCAATTTAGAGACTTTACAATTTTAAGGGGAAAATGTACTTTTCTTTTTCTTTCAAACATTAGTGTTTTTAAAAGTAAAAGGTCAACATTTAAATTCAATAAAATTTAAAAAACTTAGTAATAAGGTCGTTATACGATAAATTGAATAGATTCTTGCACCACTATTTTAAGGTCTTTTGGTAAGGAGTCAGAATCCCAGGGCTGTTTGTTTCCAAAGGAATGATTTGCATTTTTAACAATAAATAACTGATTGTTTGTATTCCATGATTGCAGATCTTCAGCTTCTTTAACCGGAACAGTTTCATCATTCTCACCATGAATTATTAAATACGGTATTTTCAAATTTTCTACAGTACTTTGTATATGTAGTCTTTTTTTATTTTCTTTAAAATTAATGTAAAACTGAAAGTAATGTGGCATTTGCTGTTTGGTTCTTGCATTTTCAATATAAGCAACTCCATTGTCCTCCCAGCCTTGTAATTGTTCTCCTTTTGGGAATCTTTTACCAAAATCAGCAACACTGGCCCATGTAATTACTTTTGTCACTCTACTGTCTTCGTTTGCCTTAATTAATACAATCCCGCCACCACGGGAATGACCAATTAAAGTGATATTATTAAGGTCAATTTCAGTTTGAATGGAAGATTCGTTTGCAACCCAGTTGATTACTGAATCAATATCATCTAATTCTTTTAAAAAATTATTATTTCCAAATGCTTCCAGATCAGGGAAATCAATCGGCTGTTCAATAGTCCCTCCATTGTATGCAAAATTCATCTTTATAAAGAAAATGTTTTTTTCTGCAAATTTTTCTGCAACCAGATCCCAGGCTCCCCAGTCCTTGTATCCTTTATATCCATGACAAAATATTACAATTTGTTTGGGTTTTTGGTTTTCATTATAAAGCAGATCTGTTAAAACTGGTTTACCGTGTTTTCCCTTAATGGGAATATTGATTACTTTTTTCATATTATTTTCTAAAAGGAATTATTTCTTTTTCTAAAAAGGGTATATCAGCATCAAAAATTTCAAGGATAAGTTTGTTTAACTCAAGTAAGTATTTATCAATTGTTTCTTGAGAAATGGTTGAGTTATTAACTCTCATAAAGCCTGATTTTAAATTCTTAAAGGATATAATTCCGCTTTCTATTTTGTTTTTTTCAAAGTCAAAATGTGAGTTCGTTAATTGTGTATATAAATAAGCATAGGTCAAAACCTGAAAACTTTTACTATAACCTTCATCTTCACAAAGTAACTCCCATTCTTTTATTTTTAACTGATTTGCATTCACAGCACCGGTTTTATAATCAATTATTCTAATCACACCATCTACTAGGTCAATTCTATCTGCTTTTCCTTTGATTTTAACAGGAAAAGAGAGTCCATTTATACTGATATTTAATTCTAGTTTTTTTTCCAGAGCAAGAATTTTAATCTTTTTATTTTTGTTTAATTCTGAAATTTCAAAATTTAGAAAATTAAGTATAAATTGCTTTGCAATTTCAAAAGATAAATAGTTCTTTCCGCTACTTATCGCTTTAAGGGAATAGTGTTTGTCAAATTGTTTTGTTACTTCTGTTTGTATGTTTTTTTTGAGTTGTTTGATAGTATCAATAGTGATGAATTTATTGATAAAAGGCTGGTATAAATTTTCAAGAGCATCGTGTACAATTGTACCAAATGTGTTAGCTGCTACCGTTTCTTCTACTTCATTAAACTCTTTTAAATGAAGAATTTTACGTTTGTAAAAATCAATAGGATTTCTAATATAAGAGCTCAAAGAGGAAGGAGAAAAGCCTTCGGACGCCAGTTCTTTTAATCGATTCAAAACCCTTTCCGACTTATTTATTCCCTTTAAAGCAATTGTATCTGATGTGAACTTAGGAACGACTACATTTTTATTTATTTCGACCTTGTTTAAATTACCATTTGTTTTTGCAATTTCTAATTGTGTAATAAATCTGCTTTGTTCTCCTGATCCAAAGTCATCTGTTTCTGAATTGTAAAGTAGGTATATATTTTTTGCACGATGAAATAATCTGAAAAAATGAAATGAAAAAATAGCATCTTTTTCTTTGGTGGTAGGTAGGTCTTTTTCTATTTTAATGTCAAACGGAATAAATGAGTTTTGTGTACTTCCGGAAGGAATAAAACCTTCATTTACCGAAGTGATGATTACATTTTCGAAGTCAAGCACTCTTGATTCAAGCAATCCCATGATCTGTAATCCCTTTAATGGTTCTCCCTGAAAAGACAAGCTCTCTGTTTTTAAAAGTTGTTTATAGAAGAGATATAAGGTGTTTATATTTGAAATATGACCGTATTCATTATTTAGATTTATTAACTGCTGAAAAACATTGTTAAATCTAAACAAGTATTCTTTATCTAAAACAGAAACAGTTTCTAAATTTTTTAGAGAGTTAATGATCAATATAAAATTTTCAAGAATTGACTGAATATCTTTTGTCCAGGGAAAAAATAATTGATGGAATATTTCTATGAGATTTGTACTTGTTTTAATAAGATTATTGATATCATCCAGACTGATAAAAATAGTATTGTCTTTATATAATAATGTATTTAAGTTTGACTTGAATGAGTTGTCTTTGTTCCAAAAATTTTGAATAGATGGGTGTTGAATTACATTGGTAAAATCTTTGTAGTAATAAGATTCTTTTTGCTTGAATTTAGTTTTGTGCATATGCAGTTTAAAAATCTGATCGAACAAACGTGATAAGGGAATGTTTTGAAGTTCGTAACCCATAGTAATATTCACATGTGCGACTTCTTTTGGCAGAGAGTTCAAAAGTACAGGTAGTAATTTTTCATTACCCAGTATTACAGCGGTATTTTGAATTTTATTTTCTTTGGAAAGTTTTTGCAGAATGGAACTCACTTTTTTTATTTGAGATATATTTTTAGGAACTGCATCAAGTACTATTTTTTTGGGTGTATTAATGAGGTTTTCTTTCCAGTGGAATTTATTTGTATTATAATAGGACCATTTATTTTTATATTTTTTAAAATATCTATCGGCTGCGATATTATTTTCACCGTAAAAAGTATCATCATCCCAATAAATACTGGCTTTACTTTTAAATAGAAATGCATGAAAGATCTTTTCCTCAGCTATATTTAAGGCGTTAAACCCCGAAAAGATAAAATGTTCATTTTCAGTGTTTGACAAATAACTTTCTGTATTCTCAAAAGCTTCCCGGTACATCATACCCTGATATCCTATTTTTTTTGTTAGGAGGTGAGATTTTAAGCTTGTATAATAGTTTTCAAGGTGGTTAAAAAAGGCTAAATATTTGCTGGTTAGTTCTGTTTTGTTCTCCTCTAAATTCCAGTTTTCTAATTGCCTGCTTTCTTTGATATATTGTAATAGTTTGTTGGCATCAATAAGGTTACTATCTATTTCATTGAAATCCTGCATCAATAAATGGCTCCACTTTGCAAATACCTCAAAAGAATCTATTTCAGTTGCAGGTGTAATTTCTTTGTAAATAGAATAAAACTCAAATGTAAGATGAATTGGATCTATTGGATCTAATTTGGATATATTTTGAATAAAATCTTCAATACTTATAATATTTGGCAGTATAGAAGTATTAGTCAACTGATTTTTTATTTCAGTTTTAAGAAATAATCTGGCTCTTTTGCTTGGTAGGACAAAGGTGAGTTGAGCGGTGTCTTTAAATTTACCCAGTACTTCGGAAGAAACTTTTGAAAGAAATGATTGCATAAAACAAATTTACAAAAAAGGGTATAAAAAAAGCCATCACGCAAGTGATGGCTTTTTTTATTTTATTAGAAAATAATTAGTCTCTTTTTGCATTTTCAGAGAAGATATCAACTCTTCTGTTTGCTTGTCTACATTTTCTAGTTTTAGTTGGACAAATTGGTCTTTCTTCACCATATCCAATAGCTGTAATTTTATCAGCAGGGAAACCATTCTCAACTAAATAAGCTCTAACTGCATCTGCACGTTTTTGAGATAATTTCTTGTTGTATGCTGCACTACCAGTATCATCTGTATGACCTTCAACTGTGAAGTTGATAGTTTTGTAACCGTCTAAGATAGAACTAATTTTATGAAGTCTAACTTGAGTTTCTTCAGTAAATGTAAATTTATTTACGTTAAAGAAGATCGCTCTTGCAAGATCTAATAATTCTTGTTGAACAGCTTCAGTTACCATTGGACAACCATTGTTAGATGCAGGACCAGCAATATTTGGACAATTATCATCTTTATCTAATACACCGTCACCATCAGTATCTGGCCAAGGACAACCGTTATTTGCAGCAGGACCTGCTACGTCAGGACAATTATCATCTTTGTCAGCAATACCGTCACCATCTCTATCAGGACATCCATTGGTTGAAGCTGGACCAGCTTCTGTTGGACATGCATCATCTTTGTCAATGATTCCGTCACCGTCAGTATCAGGACAACCGTTAAATTCAGCTAAACCTGGAGTATTAGGACAAGCATCTTCAGAATCTTTGATACCATCTAAATCAGAATCAGGACAACCGTTGAAAGCTTCTAAACCAGCAACCTCAGGACAGTCATCATATTTGTCATAGATACCATCACCGTCAGTATCTTTTCCACCAAATTTAAAGTTTAAACCTAAAGCATGTTGGAAATGAGGAAGTGTTGCAACAGCAGCATCATCAAATGAATGCTTATACATAGTTTGAATATTAGCTCCAATAAAGTCGTTAAACCAGAAATTGAAACCTAAACCTCCATTCACAGTTCCGAAACCTTGTTCGTCAACCCAAGAGTAACCACCACCTACTAATAGATAAGGATCAAACCATCCGTGAAGAGGATTCCATCTGATATCTAAATCAGCTCCAAAATAGGAAAAATCAGAAGCGTCATAATTACCAATTTTATCAATTTTGTTAAAAGAACCAGCTAAACCAATTCCAAAACCCGCACCAATATAATGACCAATTCTAATTCTTGAAATTACAGAAGCAGTGTTCCAGTGATCATTCACATTGAAAAAATCACTTCCAAAACCTCCTAGGGGGTTTTCTGAAGTAGCTGGCCAATCAGCGCCAGTTGGATAATAGTCAACCGCATTGGTACCTATATCAATAGACCATGGGTTATCTTCGTCTTGTGCATTAACGTTGTTGAATGCAACAATCACTAATAGAATTAGTAAACCTTTTTTTAAATGTTTCATTGTAATCAATTTTAAATTATAATTTTTTGTGTTAAATGTAATAATAGCTCTAAGTTAAGTAATTTTTAACAAATATATAAAAACTTCATAAAAAACACTCTTTAAGCTAATTTTTTTTATTGAATCAATGGCAAAAATAAAAAAAATGATAGATACTTAGCTATTTTTAATAAAAATAAGCTCTGTTATCCTCAATTTCTGCATTATCTTTAATGGCATTGTAAATTTGAACACTCCTGTTTTGCAGTGTTCTTTCAATATTTTTCTTGCTAGAATTGTAATTTTTTATATCTGTTGGTAAATTTTTCTTGGTTACTTTGGCAAAAGCAATTCCAGAATTACCTATAATATTTTTAGTCAATACATTTTCATCCAAAGCGGTAACAACTCCGGCAATTTCCGGAAAACGACCCTGACCAGCAAATACCGGACTTGAACTTGATACAGCCATTGTTTTTCTTACCGTAGTATTATTTTGTTTGGCAATTTCATCTAAAGATTCACCTGTAGATCTTTCTTTGATCAATGCAGCTTTCTTTTCATTTAAAATGATCTGGCGAACATTTTTTCCTCTGATTGCCAATCCTGCTTTATTCTTTTTAGATAATTTAACTACAGCGTAGCCATTTTCTATATCAAATCTTTTGACATCATTTTCATTTGTAGCCTCTTCAAAAGCCCATCTAACGATAGATCTTTGTGATCCTAATTGTGCTATATTGTCGTCAATAGCCTCAATGTATTGTACTGGTCTTACTGTATATCCTTTTTCTTTTGCATATTCTGCGAAACTTTTACCGGTTGATACTTCAGATGCAAAGGTTTCTGCCTGTTCAAAAACTTCATTTTCTGTTTTTTCAGAAGGTAAAATTTTATGTGTGAAAGTAGCTATTTGTACATTCTTTTGAGGGTTTTTTTGATCGTCAATTTTTATAATATGAAATCCAAATTGTGACTTAACAACACCCATATCACCTGTTTTGTTCTCAAATACGTAATCTCTGAATGCTGGTATCATAGTTGCATAAGTAAACCACCCAAGATCACCACCTTTTGCACCACTTACTTTATCAACTGAAAGCTCCTTGGCAAGTGATTCAAATTTAGTTTTATTTGATTTAACTACCGATAAGATACTATCAGCATAAACTTTTGCTTCTGCTTCTGTTCTGGTTACAGATGCATCTGCAGTAGAAGATCCAATAAAAGGAATAAGAATGTGACTTGCTTTTACAGAATCTGGCATTTGCTTTACATCAACAATTTTAGATAATTTGTAAAACCCATTTTCTTTATAAGGACCGTATACCTCATTGATCTCCTTGTCGAATAGGTTTTCTGATAAAACCTTTGAAAGTTTATTCTTTGTTAGATAATTTGCATTAAATGGTGTGTCAGAACCATAATCAGAAAAGAATTCTTTTATGTTTTTAGCATTTTTAAACCCAACCAGATTTACATTTGCTTTCGCCGCATTACTGTATTCTTCTCTGTCATCAATCAGTTTTGCCATTTGGTCTTTGATTTCCTTTTCATCTTCAGCAGTTGCTTTAATATCAAACATTACGTATTCAATATTTCTTGATGCATCTACTTTAAAATCTTTGGCATGTGCTTTTACATAAGCTTTTATCTCGTCTTTTGAAATAGTTATTAAACTATCAGAAATACTGGTAAAAGGAACATAAACATAATCAAGATCAACATTTGTGTTTTGGAAATAGTAATGTGATTTACCTTCATCCAATGTGCTGCCCAAACCTGCATTGATCAATGAACTGTAAATGGAACGCTCTAAGTTGGTTTTGATATTTTTTTCGAAATTCAACCAGTTTAGCCATTCTGCTTTTGCCTGCTCACTTTCTCCTGCATTGTCTTGAAGTGTTGCAATGTATTCTTTTAGTTTCTCCTGATCAAAAGTGCCAATTTCATTTAAAAATTGTGGATTGTTATATTGTGACACCTGTTGTACAATTGCATCCCAAACATCTTTTTCACCAACTACAATTCCAGATTTTTCTAATTGCGATTTATATAATTTTTCACTTACCAGATTATCCCATGCATTTTTCACATTTTGCATATTAGATGTTCTGCCATTGGATCTTGTTCTGTAAAACTCTACCTGTTGAGCAAACTCTTCACGATTGATAGGTTCACCATTAATTTCTCCTATATTTGTTTTGTTTTTGCTAAAAAGATTTCCTTTAAACAAACCACTAAGAACAAATGAAAATAATGCCAATGCAATTATTATAATAAGGAATAGTGATCGTTCTCGAATTTTCGATAATACTGCCATTTTCTTTTCTTTTAAATTTCAGGCTGCGAAAATACAATTTACCTTTTAATAATGAAAGGAGTTTGATAGTAATTTTTTTCTAAAAAAGAGGTATTAACCTGAGTTTGACCTAAGATTTGAATATAGTTATGAATCTTTAGATAAAAGTTTTAGGTAAACTTCTTCAATTTTTGAGGCAGATTCTTTTAAGATTGTAAATTGAAAATGATCAATTTCAATAACTTCTCCGGCAGAAGGTATATTTTCTGTATGATTCATGATCAAGCCACCTAGTGTTTCATAGGCGTTGTCTTCTTTTAAATTCAATTGATAGGTTTCATTTAAATAATCTACTTCTAATCGTGTTGAAAAATTGAATTCACGATCATTGATCTTTTCCTCCAGCAAAGTAAAAGAGTCATGTTCGTCTTCAATTTCACCAAATAATTCCTCAATAATATCTTCAATTGTAATCAGTCCACTGGTTCCGCCATATTCGTCTAGTACTATTGCTGCACTTTTACTTTTCTTTATCAGATCATTTAAAATGTCATGAATCATCATTGTTTCAGGTACAATTTCAATAGGGAGCAGGATCGATCGGATATTTTTAGGCTTTTTAAAAAGCTCAAAAACATGTACATACCCAATAATGTCATCCAGTGAATTGTTATACACCATGATTTTTGACAATCCGGTATCAACAAATAATTGTTTTAAATTATTTAATGATTCATGCACGTCCACAGCGATGATCTCCGTTCTTGGTATCATGGCTTCTCTTGCTTTTACATCGTGAAAATCAAGTGCATTTTGAAATATTTGTATTTCAGAATCTACTTCATCATCCACCGTTTCAAGTTGTTCAGTAATATAATTACCTAATTCAACTTTGCTAAATGCCAGTTGTACCTGGTCTTCTTTGGTGTTGAAAAACACTTTTAAAAAGAAATCAGTAATAAAAATGATAAACTGTGATACAAAATAAAACAGAATGAAGAATAAGTAAGCTGGTAGAGCAAAAATGTTTAGTGTTTCATTGGCATAAATACGAAAAATAGCCTTTGGTAAAAATTCAGCTGTAACAAGAATAATCAGTGTAGATATTAATGTTTGAACTAATAATAAAATAAACTGATTGGGAATAGAAGGAGCTAAAAAATGCATTAGCAGATCACCCATAAAATAACCATAAATTACGATGGCAATATTATTACCAACGAGCATGGTGGTAATAAATTTAGATGGTTTTTGTGTTAGTTTAGTAAGAATTTTTGCTAAAAAAGTATCCTTTTTCTTTTCTAATTCAATATGGATCTTATTGGCAGAAACGAATGCAATTTCCATTCCTGAAAAAAAGGCGGAGAACAAAAGCGCAACTAATATGATAAAAATATCAAATATCATCTTTCTTGATTTTCATATTTTTTTCTGTATTTTTTCCTAAAAAAGTACATAAAAACAGCTAATCCTGAAAAGGCAAGATAAATATAAGCTTTTTGTCTGTTTATACTCCAGTTCAAAACGGTTTCAACAACAAACACAATTGCAATTACCAAATATGCAATTTCAAAAAACTTAAAATATTTTACCATAATTTATTGGTTTTCTTTTACATAAATCTGTGAATCATGAAGTGATTTCATATTCACTTTTGATAGGTCTTCGTTCGATTCAAAACCGATTCCTTTAATGGTATCGGTATTAGAGATTAAAATAAACTTTTTTTCTGTATAAATATAGTGCTCATTTGCATCCCAAAAAAGTTGATCGGTCAATAATTTTGAACCATTTGCTTCATTCACTACAACCACATTACCTTTTACTTCTGAAATACTGGTTTTGTTAAATGAAATAGAATAATCAGCCGTTAAAATTACCGAATCCTTTTTATCATCAAAAGATACAATTTTAATACCATCGGGAAATTTTGAATATGGGTGCTTTTTTCTGTTAGAATAGTCTAACATGAGCGGAGCAATTAATGTGGTCTTTATCCTACCTGAATCTGTATGGATGAGATAAACATTTTTAACCTCTCCAATAGGTAAATTTTTATCTGCTAAAAAATCTTCTACCTCTTTCCTTTTATTCCCACAAGAAAAAAACATTGCTACTATTAGAATAGCAGCAATGTTCGGTAAAATATTTAAGTTATTTTTTAGCATTTTATCATTTATGGAATTCGGGTTGTTTCACCAATCCAGCAACCAACTCTATAAGATGTACCTGATTTTAACCCTTCCTGAAAAATTAATTTTTTAGAAGGAGCACTTGCCATATAACTTTTGATATATTTATTTGCTATTGAGGTAATACCCGGGTCAACTGCTTTTGCTCTTCTTGCTTTATCAGCCGCTGCAACATAAACCATACGTTTTGAAATTTCATCAGTTCCACAGGTATTTGCACTTGCTGCATACAAGTTAGAAATTAATAAGTAAGCATGACCCATACTTGGTCTTTCTTTTAAAGCCAAACGAGCATATTCTCTTGCTTTGCTTCTTGCACCTCTCTTTTTAAAGATATTTGCAATTCTATAATAATATTTTGCTTTTTTGTACTTGTCTTGTTCAAGATCAATAGCTTTTTTAAAGTATTCAACCGCTTTATTGGTTTCATTACGATCCATTAATAAACCGGCATAGAAAACAAATGCATCTGAAGAAGGAGCAGCATTTACGTATGCCTCAACCATTTTAGGGTAAATATCAGCTTCTGTACACCCTTTTTGATTCAATCTGGAAACAGCTCTTTTTAGCCATTTAGCATCTCCTTTATGTTTACCAAAACTATCTTTATACAGCGGCACCAATCTTTCACAAGTTGCTACTTCACTTAAAGTATTATCTAACAAACCTTCAACCTGACCTAAAGCAACAAGATTCACTTCACGGGCATGTTTCTTTCTTTTTTCTTTTGAGTTTAAGGTTTTACCGGCAGTTTCTTTTGCATTTAATACATCTAATTCTTTTGAATATTTATCCATTTTTTTACCTACTGCATCAGTAATATCATCATACATATCAAAAACTATTTGCGCGTTGGTGTCTTTGTGATGTTCTGTAAATACTTTAAAATAATATCCCAGATTTTTAACACTCATTCCTGAAGGATCTGCTTTAAAGGATTTTTCTAATTTGTCAAAAATTTGATCTCTTTGTGGAATACCTTCAACAATAGATTTTTTAAATAAGAAATTTGCCCAGTCACTATAAACTTTTCCTAGGTTATCTGGAAAATATTTGATTCGTTTTGTGTAAATATCTTCAATTTGTTTTCCAAGTTTAGCTAATTCAGCCTTGTTTGCTTGTGAAATATCAAAATATTTTCTACCAATTTTATAAATATCATTATTGGTTTGAACTTTTTGACCTTTAGGGGGAGTAAATACTCCTGCAGCTGTATTATATTTTGACTCGATCATTTTAAGACCATCACTATAGATTAGTTTTGATGCTTTTGGTGTATTTTCATAACACCATTGCCATGGTTCAAGTGCAGCTGCATAATTTTTCATTTTTACAGCTTCGTGGAAAAGGGACATGTTCATTTTACACTTTTCAGGATCACTTCCATATTTATCCTGTGCATTAATTGAAAAAGTTATTCCTAAAAATAGAAACATACTTAATATCAATACTGTCTTTTTTGTTTTCATAATAAGGGTTGTTAAGATTTGTTAATAAATTTTTCGTTTTTTAAACCATTTGTCATTAAAGGATAAACTTAATCTAAAATTATAAAATTTTTCTTCAATTAAGTTGTTTTTATTTGTACCTCTTTTACCAAATTCAAATCCGAAATTTGCATTCGATAATCTAAGTCCTAGTGGTAAACTTACACCAAAAGATATGCCATATTCTTCAATTGCTGTTTCATTAATCACCAATCCGAGGTTTTTATAATTAAAACCAGCTCTATAAGTAACTCTATCCCAGTAATTTGCTATTGAGTTGAATTTAGGGGTATAAAAACCACCTACTGCAAATATATTAGATTTATCATAATAATAGTTAGTAATATCATCATAAACTCCACCTTTAAAATCTATTTTGTCCTGAAAAGTATATTCAATACCAGCAAACCATTTATTTTCTTTACCAATTCCTGCACTTAAAACAGATTTTATTGGGGATTTTATTTCGGCTTTATAATTGTTTATGGTATCCCGATCAATTATGTTTCCACCACCTTCAACATTTTCAACGGTAGACAAATAAATATCTCCTCTTTCATCAAGTGTGTTTCCCATAGTACCTGAAACACCAAATTTTAATTTCAAATTATTTTTAAGATCTTGTGTGTAGTGTGCTCCAAGTTTATAGGAAAATCCTTTTACATAAGCAATAGATTCACTTTTTGTTGCAAATTGAACGCCAAGTCTTCGGTTTAAAATATCATTATTAATTCCACCAAAAATATAAGCAACTTCTGCTCCCAGGTTTAAATTAAAAGGTAAGTGATAGCCATATCCAAGAAAAACCCGGTTGGTACCACCATCACCACTTAATTTTGTTGATTCAACTAAAATATTCTCTTCATCAATGTCTTCATATCGCTGATCGAGCAATGAATATCCAACGGCAGTATTTAACTGTAGCCCAAAAGCAAGTCCCTGATTGGTTCTTATCGGAATTCCTAATGCAATATAATTTAAAGATGCTGCAGAACTTGTTTGTTTGTCAATACCATCATCAATGGTGGTTGCTTTACTTCCTCCTGAAAAAGCATAGGTTGTCCATTTTAGTCCTGCATAAGAGGCAGGATTGGTAAAACTTAGGTGAAATTCACTATTAAGAGCGCCACCTATTTGCCCCATGGCAATTTCTTCTACTGATTTTATCTTTGCCTGATCACCAATTCCGAAAAAAGAATAGGGTGAAGAACTTGTCTTCTGAGAAAAACTATATGTAGCGTTTATAAGAAAAGTAAAAAGTATTATTTTCTTTATCATTCGTCTTTATTATATATCAAAATACTATTTAATCCTTCCAATAAAAAATTTGGATTGGCAAATATGGTACTTTTTATGTTTTTTGCCAAGAAAATTGTGTCTCCTCCTGTTAAAACTATTGTTAATTTTGAATATTTGGCCTTATATTGCTTAATAACACCTTCAATTTCCTGAATTATCCCATTTTCAACTCCCAGATGGATAGCATTTTTAGTGGTATTTCCAATTTTTGGAATTTCATCTGATTTTGTTAGTTCTGGTAAATTAGCAGTAAAGGTATGGATCGCTTTATATCTCATTTCAATACCGGGCGAAATGGCCCCACCATTATATTCCTTTTTTTTATTTACAAAATCAAAAGTAATACAGGAACCGGCATCCATTACAAGTACATTTTCACTAGGGTATAATTGTACCGCAGCAGCAATAAGAGCAATTCTGTCAACCCCAAGGGTATTGGGTGAAGCATAATTATTGATAAAAGGAATCTTTGTTTTATTATTTAAAACCAGTGGTTTAAATAGTTTGTGTACAAAATCAGCTTCCTCTTTTTGTAGTTCGCCAACGCTTGACAAAATAGTATGTGTAATATGGTACTTTTCCGAAATATTTTTTAGAAGAGAAATAAAATCTGTTTTTATAATATTTTTTTTTTCTAAAAGGGTATTATCTTTAAAAACAGCAGTTTTAATCCGTGTATTACCAATGTCAATTATAAGATTCATCCAATATTAATTGAAATACAAAAGTACAATAGAATTTTTTAATGTTTTTTTTTTGATTAGATAAAAAAATAAATTTATATTTGCACCCGCTTAACGCGATGGTACCTTAGCTCAGTTGGTAGAGCAATGGACTGAAAATCCATGTGTCCCTAGTTCGATTCTTGGAGGTACCACATTTTAAACCCTTAACATATTAATGTTGAGGGTTTTGTGTTTTTATAAGCTCCTGTAATGCTGCTTTATTTTCTTTCCTTTAAAATTTATTCGGATATTTAATTTACAAAATATCATAGTTTCATATAAAAACATATATTTGTAATCCATTTTGTATTTATGGTAGTAAAAAAGGGGAATAAATAAATTAAATACAATCAGTTGAAATATAGCACGGATTTTATTATTGTATTGTATCGAAACTTCCAATGAATTCTCCTGTTTTTCATATCATAATAGTCAATCAGTTACAATGTAATTTGACTTTTAAATCAATTTGGATATTGCTATGCTAAGGAATAAATGCTATTTGGTGTTTAAAATGAAGTAGAAATTAAAGAAAAATAATTCTTTAGTAAAAAAACAGGGATGAATAAAGCAATAGCAGTAGTTCTTATCGGAATTTTAGTAAATCAACTGAATGCTCAGATCAAAGCAAACGTATCGGAAATAGAAAAAAGAAGTGTTGATGGAAAATCAATAATCTATAAGGATAATAAAGTATTTGATGGAGTAGTTTATGAAAACTACTCTACCAAAAAACAGGTTTATAGTGTAAAGAATGGAATGAAAGAAGGGCTGTATGAATTTTATTATGAAAATGGACAGCTAAAACGAAAAACTTCTTTTAAAAAGGACAAAATTGATGGATCCTACGTAGAATATTATGAAAATGGGCAGTTAAAAACAAAAACTGTATTTGCTAACGGAAAGTATAATGGCCCGCTTGAGATGTATTTTAGTGATGGACAATTACAAACAAAGGGAGCTCTTATAAATGGAGAATATGATGGAGTTCTTAAGAAATATTACGACAATGGCAAACTAAAAAAGATGCTTACCTTTAAAAATGGTGTTCAGAACGGACCATATAAAGCATATTATGAAGATGGTAAATTAAGGATTAGAATATCATATATCAACGGTATGCGAAATGGTTTAATGGAAAAATATTATGAAAATGGTAATCTCTTTGTTAGGGCAAATTATAAGGAGAACAAAGAAGATGGTGTTTTTGAAAAATATTATGAAAACGGTCGGTTAGAATCGAAACAGTTTTATAAGAATGGAAAGGAGTCAAAAGAAAGTGAAGAATATGCTGAAAATGGCAGCCTCAAAAACAAGAAATCAATTTAATTGATTACGTTATCGATAGAGGAAAAGGATTAAAGATATTTGATCATTTTTCTTTCAACCCTTATTTTTCTTTCTTTCAACCCAAATGTAACTATTCAGATTTACTATACTTCAAGCTTGTTTCTGATGTAAAAAGTAACAACTAAAATTCTTCTATAATTCTTTTTTATTTCGTAAATTAATAGTCTGAATTATAATCAGTTGATTTAGGTTAAATATTTGTCATGTTACGAGATGATAAGGTATTTTATGAATTGTGCTTTAACTCTTTATTAGAAGGTATCTGCATCACCAATGAAAGAGGTGATATCATTATGAATAATGACTCTTTAGAAAAAATCTTTCAATACAAAAAAGGAGCACTTCAAAACAAAAATATAAGTTTGTTGATTCCTCCATCGTTTAGAAATATTCATTTGACTCATTTGCAGAATTATTATAAAGATCCATCTGGATTTCACAAAGGAGAGAAGCG
>VAPK010690983.1_pt1 | contig 15282 bp, 10 predicted proteins | sample 3395031 | NCBI WGS metagenome assembly VAPK01 (sample SAMN08290443, study PRJNA428436) | hydrothermal vent metagenome | isolation source: Deep-sea hydrothermal vent chimney 1 | place: Pacific Ocean: Juan De Fuca Ridge
AAATCTCAAACGCTACGGGTATACCTCCTGTTTTTATGCTCATTCTTTACCTTCTAATAATTATCACTGATCTTAAAATAATACCACTTAGCGAGACACTAGCTGCAATTCGCCGAGGCTCTGTGCCAGTCCGCTGGAAGTAGGTTTTAAGGTTTTCATTTGCCGGGAGGTATTAGTTTTTATTCTCCGGCAATGTAAGGTGTGGGAAAAATTGTTTATATTTTAAAATTAACTGTTGTCGTTCACCGTGAAAAAAGTATTTTCATGGGAACGCATAATGATCCAAATGTGGGTATTGTTCAAGAAGTGCATTGGCGGCATGGTTAAAGAGTGGTGGGTTGTTTGTGAAAAAACACATGCACCATACGAATATTTCACCACAATAGTTTGCAGATTTCATGAAAAAATTCGATCAGCCTGATGCGAGACAAAATTTACAGAAGAATTCCCGTGCTGATGAGTCTGCAAACAAAAAAACACAACAGAACTCGGACACTGAAGATCAATGGTTAGATTATTTTTCTTCACACCCGGCAACAAGAGAGCGAATAAAACGTTTTTAGGAAGCGACCCGCGAGTCAGGGCAAAAACTTTCCGAGCAATATCTTTGGTACAAATCGATAGCGGTCAGATTCCTTACCTAAGAGAAAAGACTTAAGAGGCGTTGTTGTGGGTGAATTATCTACATTCATTACCTGGATTATGAATAGGCATGGAGCTTATTTTGCCGCTTTATTTTCATGTCTCACGTTCGTACTGGATCAGGCTAGGAGTTGTCACTTTTCTCGTTCCTGGCTACAATTGATAATATCATCGACTTTGGAAGTCTTTATGAAATAAAAGGATATAATGTCTGCTTTGTCTGCAACTGAGCATTCTTTTAGCCGGATTGGTTCTGAGTTCCAGGGGATATCCATATTTTATTTAAGAGCATATGGATTATGACAGAGCCAATGATTATCAGGTCAGCGGTAAAAACAATATTGGCATAGGGCGAGTTTTATATTACTATTATTATGAGAATGGGTTGGCCTATTGGCAGTATAATTATATTATTCTAAAAAAAATCAAACAAACAAATAAAAATAGTCAATTCAATGTGGGAAGGGTGAAGTATTATTGTGTATTTCGATACGGAGTGCGGGTTATATTGCATCTTCGACAATAGTACGCTTCATTTCATTATGATATACCTTCAATTCGTATTTTCTAAAAAATTCTTATTGTAAATAGCCGTGTGTTGTAAGAGAGTGTCGTGCTGTTCTTTCGGCTTTAACGAGGTTCATCACGTGAAAAAATTAATCGAAGTAAACGTATATGTTAATGACTCAATGAAGTTTCTCTTATTCTTTTTTTTCTTTATTTTAGTGGCTTGCAGCAAGCAAACACCTACCAAAAACTCCGATAATAACATGCCCATCGCTAGTGGTGTGGTGATGGATGGTTCAGTGTCCTCTGGGAGTAACTCAGTGGCCGAGCAAATCCGACCTAATTTGGCGCATGTGTTTCGGACATCAATTGCAAGAGACATTAATCCCGATCCGAATATTGTGGAAATTAATCTTGAAGCAAAAGAGAGTATAGTTGAGTTTTCCGATGGAGTGATTAGTAAAGTTTATGCCTATAATGGGGTTGTTCCCGGACCGCTAATTAAGGCGAAAAAAGGGGATACCTTGATTGTTAATTTTACTAATAGTCTTCCAGAATCGACTACGATTCATTGGCATGGCTTACAGCTACCTGCCGACATGGATGGCGCGGCGGTGGCGCAAAACCCCATCGCGACGGGTGGGACATTTCAGTATAAATTTGTCCTTCCTGATGCCTCTTTATTTTGGTACCACCCCCATGTGCGCTCTAATGTGCAAGTAGAGAAGGGTTTAGCTGGGCCGTTGCTGGTTTCTGATAAAGAAGAAGATGTTTCTCTAAAATTGTTGCCTGAGCATGTCTTAGTGCTGGATGATGTTTTGTTAGATGACTTAGGGGAGGTGCAAGCACCTTTTGCGGGGACGGTGGAAGAGGTTTTATTGGAGAAAATTAATGGTCGGGAAGGCAATGTTTTGTTGGTTAATGGGGAGCAACAACCCACCATAAAGGCAAGGATTGGCATACCGCTGCGCTGGCGAATTGTGAATATCGCCAACTCCAGATTCATGAAGCTGAGTTTGGATCAGCATAAATTCACGCGCATTGGTGGTGATGGTGGGTTGCTGACCCAAGCGATTCCCAATTTGGACAGTATTATGGTAGTTCCGGGGGAACGGGCAGACATTATTGTTGTGCCGCAAGGAGAGCCGGGCGAGACATTACAATTGTTGTGGAATGATGAAGATCGAGGTAAACACACGGTGACCATTGAGAATGGTGTGGTTGTCATGGGTCATGACCCTAACGATGGTCGGCGCCCGCCCATCCCTTTGCTTAATATCGAATTGATTGAAAACAGCATTGAACCAAAAGCGTTAGTGCTTCCGGAACCCCTTCATGAAGTCGAGCCCATTGATACGACGGGCGCTACTGTTAACACTCTGGTATTTGGGCATAGCATGCCGATGCCCAATGGTGATATATTTTTTACCATTAACGGTAAGCAGTTTGACGAAATCACCAGTGAGGATGCACCGGATGCTAATATTGGGGAAACCCAAATCTGGGAGCTGGTGAATATGTCTGCAGGGGATCACCCGTTTCATTTACATGGTTTTTTCTTTCAGGTGCTCGATACCGTTAAAAAAGATGGGAATGGGAATGTCGTGATGGAGATTCCAGCCCCTCCTCTAGAAAACAAGGACATGGTGAATTTACCAGGAAGGCCGGGTCCGATGGGTAGCTCAACAACCTTGCGTATTGCCATCAAGTTTGATCCAGGGCATAGAAACCCAGAAGATGTGCTTGCCAATGGTGGAATACCCGCCATCGTTAATGCGGATTCGGTGGCCGGTATTAAAGGGCATTCCGGGGGCTGGCAGTTTCATTGCCATATATTGGAGCATGCGGACGGTGGTATGATGTCGTTTATGGAAATTTGGCAATAATCTCAAACGTCATGTGCTTGCATTGCTAGGCAGCAATGCAAGCGCCGTGTCACATAAATAACACAAACAAAAATATTCCTAAAATTAACCGATATATGATAAAGGGCAGTAAGCTCATTTTTTCTAATAATTTAAGGAAAAAATGAATGCAGGCATAAGCGCTAACTGCGGAAATTAAAACGCCTAAAGCCATGGCGAACCAGTCGATATGAGTCGCTGTGTTCATCAGCTCCATGGACATTTTTCCGCCAGCCGCCAAGATAATAGGGATTGATAATAGGAAGGAGAAACGGGCTGCTGCATCTCTCTTTAAACCAAGTAACAACGCTGCCGTCATGGTAATGCCAGCCCGAGAGGCGCCAGGGATTAACGCGAGCGCTTGTAAGCTGCCAATGAAAATCACGTCTTTTAATGTGAGAGAGTTTTCCGAGCGGTTGTGTGATTTTCTGGCATCTGCATACCAAAGCAACAGTCCAAAAATGATGGTTGCTAATGCGATGATGGTCGGCGTGCGTAAAAATAGCTCAATAAAATCCTTAAGGAATAGCCCCGCTAATCCGGCTGGGATCGTGCCAATAATAACCCACCAAGCGAGTTTGCTTTCGCCAACTTCTTGTCGGGTGGCAACGGATTGGCACCAGTCTAAAGTCATTGTTTGTAATTGCTTGCGAAAATAAAAAATAACCGCTGCTAAGCTACCAATATGCACCGCCACATCAAATGCGAGTCCCTGATCTTCCCAGCCTAATAGCTTGGGTGCTAAAATCAAATGCGCTGAACTGGAGATAGGTAAAAACTCAGTGAGTCCCTGGACAAGTGCAAGCACCAGTATTTGAAAAAAATCCATTCTATATTTTTAGTACCAAGATAAGCTGATAAGGGTTTTATTGTTGTCCTAGGCTGACCTGCAAACAGTCCAACGTTTAAAACGATTTGTCGCCCGCCTAGGGGTTTCAGGGCACCAGGATAGCATAAACTAAACTTTTGTGCGACAGCCGACATTTAGCCGCTGATCATTTGATCTCACTTGGGATCTGGATACCACTGAAATTTTTCTTCGGTCGGCAATACAATTGAGTATTGCTTCCTGCAAAAAAATATTTGAAATCAATTGTCTTCGCAATTTTCAAATCTTAGATTGCCTAGGAGGTTGTTCGGGAATGGAAGTGCGCCTATCAAGCCCACTCTCCATGGCGGCCGTCGCAAGGGATATCTATCTTTTAGTGCCAATTTTGCGATGAATCGACGTTGGTATGGGTCGAAAAAAATCGGGAAATGGGGTTTCCGTACGACGGTATGGCGGCCGGAGGTGGAGCTCAGCCGATACTAGTAGGTTTTCCATTCTCGGACAGCCTACTAGTATCGGTATTAGGATTTTGCTTTCTGCAAAAATTTTAAATGAAGGTACGTTTGTCTAATGTCGCCTGTTACTCGTAAAGTCTGGCCAATTTTCAGTCGAAATAAGTTCAACTCTGCCGTCGCCAAGGTATTCGATGACAATACCGCCTGTCCCACATCCTATGACGATAAATACTTCGCCACTGGTGTTTTTATATTCAGAATCTACAAATGGCATTATTTGGCTATCCATATTTCATCCTCCTTATCCCTAATTAGATCACACATTACAACGATGTTTTAGTTGTGATGGCGATAGAGCAATACTCTATCAACGTTCTAAGTACATTTAATGGAAGAAATTAGCTCAATTGCTATACATTTAAACATAGTGATAGTGCTGCATCCGTTAAATTAAGCGTTTAATCCCGCGCTTTATGCGCAAGTCAGATGGATTAAGCGAAGCGAATCCATCTGACTACTCGGCGGTCGAGCGACGAGGTTGCCATTAAGTCAGGGGCAGAGCTTAGAGGATACAGCATTAGCCTGTCATTCTCACTCGCCAAATTTATGCTTAAAGGCAAGTCATAGTCAACAACTTTATCATTGAAATAGCAAGTCGCATTGCAAATTTGTTGTTACAGTAATCAAGTTGCATGAGGGGTGATCGTGATCGATGGATTGATTGGCTAATTTTCATCAAGATGACATTTTTTTGGACGATGATAGATGACATGACACAAAATGTGTGCTTTGCATTGATAAATTGAGACTTTTTTCACCGACTTCTTGGAAATAGTGATGGTCGTTTTGCGGTTGAGAATCGGTCACTAAAAGTAGGCGCTTTAGACGAAGGTCGCCTGAAGATGGGCGGTGAAAATGATAGTTTATGGTTTGTAAGCGAACGCTTTTGCGATCCAGGAGGTCAAAGTGGAACACTTTAATCCTATTTGTATGGCTGCTAAATGACCAAAAATCAGTAAATGAAACGTATGATTGAGGGCAACGGCTAGATATTTAAGTCTTCCAGTTGAATAAAAATAAACAGAGTGAGCAATGCAAAAATTACAACCCATGAATTCAATGCCATTGCATTTGAGTGGTACGCGGCTTCGATTGATTAGTTACAACATACAGGTGGGTATCGCCTCGACCCGACCTCATCACTATTTGCTTCATAGCTGGAAACATTTGTTACCTCACTCTAATCATTTAAAAAATTTGGACCAAATTGCGAGCTTATTACAGGGAGCAGATATTGTGGGTTTACAGGAGGTAGATGCGGGTAGTTTACGCAGTGAGTTTGTTAATCAAACAGAATATTTAGCGGGAAGAGCGAATTTTGCCCATTGGCATTTTCAAACCAATCGCAGAATTGGCCAATTTGCCAAGCATAGTAATGGTTTGCTGAGTAAATATGTTCCTAGTAAAGTTGAAGAGCACAAGCTACCGGGTGGCTTACCGGGGCGAGGCGCCATTGAGGTGCATTATGGTGACCAAAATAATACGTTGGTGGTGGTATTATTGCATTTAGCGCTTGGCCAGCGTGCTCGGCGGCAGCAACTTGATTATGTGAGTGAAATTGTTAGGGAATATGAGCATGTGATTGTCATGGGCGACATGAACTGCCAACCGCATAGTGTGGAGATGGCGGTTTTGTTAGCGAAAACGGGTTTAATATCGCCTGCCCGTGAGCTTAAAACATTTCCCAGTTGGCGCCCAACAAAAAAGCTGGATCATATTTTGATCTCGCCTTCTTTTGATGTTTGCAATGTCCGAGTTTTGAATTTCCCTTTTTCTGATCATTTGCCTATCAGTATGGACTTGATCGTTCCTCAAGCGATCTCCTTAGTTGCCTAATTGTCGGTTAAATTCATAGCGCTACGGGTATAGCTTCTCAGAGTGATCTGAAAAGCTATAATTCAATCTGCACATCGTCCAGCGGTGTGGGTGATGCGTAGCGTATTCCTATGCCTAATGAATAGGGCCACTTTTCTCGCGTGAATCTTTGAGCACTTCAACAGCCTCAGGTGCTTGTGAGGCTAATGTGGCAGCGCCAATAACCAGGACAGGGATAGCGATAACAATCGAACCGCTAAAGGCTAAGACGAGCCCGGTAACGATGATGGCTACTCCAATGAGAGCGATAACGATATGCATGAAAATTCCTCTTCCTTAAACGTGTTTGTGTATTTTAACCTATGTGTGTGCTCATTCATGCAGCGTCAGTGACTAGCTCTCGGACAATATATGGTATGGAGAGGTTCGTATGGCATATAGGTTCGTTATGACTAAACGGGGCTGTTGCAAGCATGTCGCCATTTAACGGCCACCAGAGTGCTTGATTATGAGAATTTTGATATCGTTAGTCAATTATTTTTCTGTCGATAATTTGTGCGTGAAAATTTCAGGGACAGTGGGCGTTGTTATCGTTATACGGAATGAAAAATGATCTTTTTTACTAGTTTTTCTTCCATTTTCGCGCGGAATAATTGCTCATCGACTTTACGAAGTCGTCGGCTGACTTCTCTTCCCATGTTCATTTGCAAAATGGCGAATTGTTTTATATTGATATTATGTATTTCATCAATACAACGAGTGGATAACTGTAAAGCTAGGCAATCATCTACGGCACGTACGGAAGCACTGCGTGGCGAAAAATCAATGAGCGCCATTTCTCCAAAACAATCGCCTGAATACAAATAGCTAAGATGGCGCGCTTTATTACGCCAGGTTTTTAGTATTTCTACTTTGCCTTGTTGTAAAACATACATGCAATCGGCAAGATCGTTTTCCCGAAAAAAATAATCCGCTTGGTTGATCGATATCACCGGTGAAGAGGCGACGATAAAATTGAGGGTTTTATCGTCTATTCCACCAAAAATTGGAGCGCTTTGTAGAAATTTGAGGCTGATGTCGTCCATGCCGTTTTTGCCGAGTTAAGTTTTTTGCGAATAACGATTATTCTAGTATACGTAAATATAGCTAATATTTCGCGTCAAAAAATTATTCCTACGATAGGGTCGGCTGTTTTTTGCTCGTTTTCATGATGTGGTACATTGATTGACGTTAAAAGCCTATCATTTTGATTCCTAAGGGGCAGATTCTGAAAGAACAAGTGCTGTTAACATCAAAGCAACAACGCTCTTGGATGATGAATATCATACGTGGGTGTTTCATGGCACTTATGGTGGTATTTTTGTTGGTCATCGTGATCGTCGTGAGTTTGCCAAGTCTCTTATCCATTGATGGGATACGTATTTCGCTGCAGTCAGCGATCGCCACCCAACTTAAACGCCGAGTCGTCATTGATGCCATCAATGGGTCTTGGTGGCAAGGGTTTCAGGTGGCGGGTTTGCGGATTTATGATCAATCGGCGGTGGGTGCTTCACCGTTTGCTGAATTACATCAGCTTGACTTGATTATTCACTACCGTGATTTGTTGGTTGGTAAATTAAATGTCAGTGTGCAATTACACGGGATGGACCTTCAATTAATACGCCGGGTGGATGGCTCGTTGAATATTGATGATTTAATGGCCGATTCAACGGCACCTGAAGCCACTCGGTCACCCGATAGCTCACCCTTGTCTTTACCCATGGACATTCAATTAAACGTGGTTATTGCTGATGTTAATTTTTATGTGTTGGATGAGGCCAATCAGCAAGATATTGCATTAACAGATATCTCATTCGTTGTTAATGCACCCGATCTGGCTGGATTGCCGATACAGTTGGCTTATGGGATGACCCCGAGTATTAACGGACAACCATTTGAACGTGTGACACTGCAGGCAGAAATCAGCCAGCTTTTTAGCCATCGAACCTTATCCATTGAGCAAATAATTGCGCAGCTTGAGGTACGATTGCCAGGGGTGGATTGGCAGCTCAAAGTCGCCATGCCGCAGGCGCAGGTTGATTCTCGATTGCTCATCGACGTAGCGCAATTGTTACCACCGATGGCCACGATTATCGAACCCTTGCAGGCCGTCAAGGCGACGGCTAATATCGCACTTGAGGTGAAATTACGCAATGTTTTGTCTGAGGATATTCAATTTTTTAGCCATTTATCGGTGAATGAGCTATCGGCACAGCACCATGAATGGTTTGATCAGGCAATGATAGGGCCGGCGTTATCACTCAAAAATAATGGCACACTAAACATCACCAAACAGCGGTTGGCGGTTGATCAGGGTCTGTTTAGCCTTGGGGATAACAGTACCGCACAATGGCAGATGCAGATGACTGATTTTTCAACAGGGAATCAACAGCTTCATGCAAACATAGATATGTCATTCGACTTGAGTGAAATCTATGAAACGGTAAAGCCGCTTTTGTCCTCAGCCGTTGTTCCGATGCCTCCTGATTTTTTGTTAGCGCTTGACGATGCAAAATTGACCGTAAAACAACTCAACGTAAATTTATCTGACAATTTTTCTGATGGAGAGATCAGTGCCCAGGCTTTATCGGTGGTGATACCGTCGGGACACGTTAGTATGGCTAAGGATAACCTTGTGATACGTGACTTTGTTTTTAGCATGACGGGTCTGCAAGTAAAACTACGGGATGAATTGCCTTACTCTCTGCATCTGTTGAGTGGCAATGTCAGCTTGGCTGGGCTTGATTACCAAGGACAAGACAAACTATCGCTAAGCCAGCTAACACTGCAACTGTCATCAGACCCCGTGGTACTTGCTAAGCAGGGCATTGATCAGCTCCGGTTGGATGCCGATCTGAGTCTTGATACATTGCGGCTGAGCGGTGAGACGTCTTTGGAACTGCATCAATTACAGGTGCCGATGCAGCTCTCTGTCAAGCAATTACAACAGAATCAGCAAGCGTTATTGGGTTGGGATATGCAGGCTTTGTTGACACCAAAAATCACGATCAAGGCTATCCATTTGCTCCCTGACTTGAGCTTAACAGGGATGGCAGGGGCATTCACTGTCGAATATATCTCGCAGCCAATCTCCATGGTGAAACTGCCTGAGTTTAACGTGACAGCAGAGACATTGCGTTTTCAGGAAAACCACCTCCAGACACTCTCGGTGGATGCAAAAATTGGACGTCTGGATGTATTAACATTGGACCCGTTTGATTTTAACGTATACGACCAACAGCTTGAAGTTAAGCTGGCCGATAGGCTGCGCTTATCCGTCCAATCGACGGTACAGGCCAGTGGCTATCAGTCTATTGAGCATCGGGGTCAGCTCTTTGTTGATTTACAACAGATCCGGCCGTGGATGGCGGTGGTAAAATCGGTCAAAGTTGACAAGTTGAGCGGTAATTTAGCCGCCGATTGGCACTTTCAAGGGCAGCGCCCGAGTGCTTTTCAGATCTCGCAAATAGCCAATATCAGTCAGACTCCTGATCGTTTGCGGGAGGCCACGGCGTTTGTGAAACAGTTACAATTGCAGGTGACTTTGCAGGATGGCTTAGCCGACATTAAGTTCATGCCTGATGGTGCGATTGCGATTGGTCAGTTTCAGGCGCCACAATTATTTTCGGTCATGGTGCGTAACGGTTTATCTGAGTTGGATTTGCAAGTTGATTGGCGTCTACAGGATATGACAACGTCTTATACTCAGGGTTATTTGCCGCCGGATTTTGATGCGTCATTAACACTCTCGCTATCGCAAAAAAACTTAAATGAGCTGATGTTAAATCAACAGCTGAATTTGCAACCATTGGCGGTGACGCAAAACTTGAATCTTTCGTTATCCGGTCTTTCGAATGTGCTAAACGAGGGTTTGCAACAACCACTACTTAGCGGGTTGCGGTGGATGCAGGGGCTGCTGAATGTGAGTGTTTTGGTGGAGCAAGATAACAAGTATGCAACCGATCAATTTAACTTGACAGGTTTAACTCATCTCGGGACGCAATTACAACTGAATGCGAACCAAGAGGTGGCGGCAGATATCTGGTGGAAGACCGATGATTTCAGTATGGCGATGCCAAGGCAGTTCGAAATTTCCCACTTGGCAACAGATATGCATCTACACAAAAGTTATCAATTGAAATTGGGGGAGGCCGCTAATCAGTTGGCTGAGCCATCTTTTCTGTTATCCCAATCCGTCTTGAACTTTTCACCATTAATGACTTACTCCACGTCGTTAAGTCGGTCGGTTGTGTCGAATCTAAAGCCACCTAATGTAAAAATGCGTGACTTGTATTTATATGGTGCGCCGCCATTACCGATGAATGTCACATATCCGCAGCTCAGTCTATTATTAGAGAATAATCTGCCTTCATTGGAGAACATTGAGTTAGGGTTGCTTGGTGGCAGCTTATTGGGTAATGTAAAGATATTAAAAAAATCCGCACATTATTTTGTTAGCGCAAAATTTTCTTTTTCGGGTGTGGACATTCAAAACTTGCTGCCGGTGGCTTCTCAGCAAGCAGATATTGATACTGAAGTGAGCGGTTTGATTGAAGCACATTTTCCGCTGGAGGATGATACCATTTATTGGTTGAATAATATTGAACTGAATATCAAAATAACACATATTGGTGCGCAAACGATGGAACGTTTGTTATTTGTTTTAGACCCTAATGAGAACAATGAGGCCATCATTGAACAGCGTAAATTATTAAAATCAGGGAAGCCGAAATGGCTGAGCATTGTGGTAAAAAATGGTTTGCTAAGTTTGTATGGTGCGCTTGATTTAGTGAATGTCAGTATCGATCTACCACCATTGGAAAGGCTAGATTTGACCAGTTTACCCATGGATTGGAGTGAAATTATTCAGCCCTTTGGGGATTTGCGGGACTATATGGATACCTTATCGGCGGTGACGGTTTTGCTGGATAACAATAACCGTATCACATTTCAATGAATCTGAAGATATTTATTATGCGATATCAAATGTTAGTAATTATTTGTTTTTTTGCGTTAGCGGCTTGTACCGTCGCCAAAGTCAATGTGGATGTGGTGAGTGAAAGAACCGCGTTAGAGAACCAGGTGTTAGGCACCTATCATGCGCTGGATAGCGAGTTGCTGCGTTTAGCCTCGGTGAGAGCCGTGGATTCCTCGGGTAAATTGCGTCCACCATTAATCCGTAGCCAAGATCATAAAAATGCCATGCTAGCCATGCAGCGTTTAGCTTTTCACGCGGATGATCTCGATGTATTTAAGCAAATTGGTTGGATCGGAGAAAATAACACGGGATTGTTGTCAGTTTTCTGGCAAGCTCCGGATCGCTTGCCGGAAGCGGTACGCGAATTAGCACTTAATTATCAACGGGCCGAATTTGATTCGATTATTAAACAAGTGAATCAGGATCGAATACGTATGATGGAGCGTGTGATTGACCTGAATGAAAATTTCAGAAAAAATGATTTGGCAAAAATTCAAAAAATTTTTGGTAAACTTAATCGAGAACAAGCGCTACCGGGTGTTTCGGTGCAGTTGGAAGATGGACAATGGGTTAAGCAGTCATAACTTTTCAGTTAAAATATAACCGCCTATTGATATTCACTGGCTTTGTTCTTGGTTCATTTCTTAAAAAATAGGCGAGTCTGGCATCTAGACTCACCCTAATAGAGTGGATTCGCTACGCTTAATCTACACGACATGGATAAAAGAAGAGGAAGCGATATTTTTTAATGATTTTTCTTGTAAAAAACGGCATAAAATAATTTTTCCTCTGAAAGCAGTTTAAACTATAAAATTATCGTAGATTTTTGGTTAACGATATTTACTCTGTATGTATGGATAAAGCCAATCGATATTAAGTAAACGACTTTTCATGGGTTTGCGTTGTTTTAGGGTTAGGCTAGAGATCTGTTGAGCAACGATATCTTGCTCGTTAAATAACAAAGGGCGAAGACGTTTTTCTGTGGAATAAAGCGATGATTGATCATTGTAGTGTTCGGAAAAGGCATCATTCGATTGCGAGTAGGTTAATAATCCACGGGCAATGGGACCATTTTTCGTAAAACTGACAACCATCATCCAGCTCGACCCATAACGCACATGGTATCCATGTTTTCCTAAACCGGAGCGCAATGGCTGTTGGGTGAGCACATCGGTGGCGACAGGGTATTGATGCTGAGGCAGTAATGTGTCATCGAGTTTTTGTTTGTTATTGGCATAAACATTAAATCCGCCGGTTTGATTGCTGGCCCCTGACCAGGCTAGCCGTAGACCGCTGGGTGAACCATCAGGCAAGCTTTTTTCCATAAATTGTATTTCCCCCAGTCTGGCATCTAATGGCCAGCCTGTCTGGTTGACATTAGCGATGGCAATGGCTAATGCTTGCAATGCGCTGCCATCGGTGCTTAATGTGTGTGGTGTATTCGCCGGGTCTCGTGCATCAAAAGCCATTGTTAAATGTTTTTGGCGACTAAATTGGTAGGCAAATTCACGAAACAAATGGCCAGCAATACTGTGATTATTTTGTCGTCGATCCCATTGCTGAAGTGCATGACAGCCTTCATCGATTTCGATTTTCAGGGTATCATTGATGATCACCGGTTCATTGCCTTGGGAGAGGCACTGAGCGATTAGCTCATCAAAGATTAATTCACTTAAATAGCTGCGATTGGAAAGGAGTGCGGTTTCGAGTTCTGTGAGTGAAAATTTTTGATCGTTACCGCTGGCATCGCGAAGCAGTTTTAATCCCATCCGGGCACGCAAGGATAATTCGCTATGTGTTGCGCCGTACAAAGGAGAAAACCCCGTTAATAATTGGGCAGGATTGGTGGCCCAATAGGATTCATTGGAATTTTGCACAAAATCTTGTCGTTCCAATTTGGGTACCTGATCATAAGGTAACGGACGATTAAAAGCAAAGAAGCGGGTATTACCCGGTAAAATGGTAAATCCGGCTTGTTTTCTTATTTGTTGTAACTCAGGTGATGTGGCTAAAACTTGACTGGCGGCCTCAGAGAGTCCTGGCACCGGCGAGTCATCAATATAGAAGCTGTTGCCCGCTTGGTCTGCGTAGAGGGTGTTGTTAAAAATAAGTCCGTCATAGTCTTTATTCGCTTGTTTGAATTCAGTTAAATTTTTCGCCATGTTGATGGCTAGCCAATGATCGATGGTGTCTAGATTGGCCAGATTAACATCTTGCAGAGTGAAAGCTTGAGTGTCGTCCCAGTTTAAAAAATTTAAATTGGCCGGTGTTTCAATCATCGGTCCGAACTCGGTGTAATAAATATCTTTAGCCAGTGATGTGATGCCATTACCATTGTTGACTTTGATGATGTAGGTTTTTTTGAAAATAGGTTTTATTTCACCATTGACCAAATATTGTTTGCGGTTATTTTGGTTGAGTTCCAATCGATAAACAATTAAATGTTCAGCTTGTGAAAAGGTATGCGTCCAGGCAATATTTTTATTGAAACCAATATTAATGATACCTGGCATGCCGACTAATGACCCCCCCATGGTATCCAGTACATTAGGAATGGTAATGTGAGATTGCCAAAATCGTAAATTTCCGGTATGCGGGAAATGCGGATTAGCTAATAACATACCTTTGCCATTCTCCGTCATTTGTTTGCCCAATCCCCAGCCATTCGAAGCTAATTCATGAAAATTAGGTTTTGTTACAACGATATGTCGTGCGGCTTTTTTTAACTTATTCTGAAGGATGTTGAGCCAATTGATGATGGTATATTCATGACTGTCGATTGTTGTTAAAGGGCGTGGCAGATAGTTGTCGTCATTGTTGGGATTGGCGAAAAAAATCAAGTCTAAAAAATTACCCGCACCGGGTAATAATTGGATAGAAAAAATATAGGTGACGATATCAATAGCGGTAATTGGTTTTAACCAGGCTTGTCCGGCACAAGGGGCTGGTGGTGTGACGATGCCCATCTTTGCATCGGCAAGAAATTGATTATACCCGGCGGTAAATCCTTCGATGAGTGCTTTCGATGCTTGACTGTACTGAGGGTATTTTTTTTTTGCCAATGTGCTAATGCGCAAGGCTTTATAAGCAAAGTCACTGATTAAGTTTTTGTTGTCTTGCTCGATAATTTGACCCGTACTAAAATCAATCGCCTGATGAGGTCCAAAATACTTTGATCGTTCACTGTTTGCTTTAATAAAGCCATCGGCGAGAATGCAAAGATGGTCTTGTGCTTGCGCATAAGCGCTACCAAATCCCAGGCTTTCAAGGTCGTTGGCTTTGATATGTGGTATACCATAAGGTGTGCGGCGAATTTTTGCACTGAGTACTCCATTCGATGGCGACATAATCGATGTATTCATGGTGGGTGTATCAGTGGCTAAGACAACAGCGCTGTTGGTGATGAGTGTTAATGTGAAATAAGCGAGTGCTACCATTAAAAGGCTTTTCATTATTAATTCGACTTTGAGGTAAACCACCGGCTTTGCCGGTGAGACTTGAAAAGGCTCTGCCGTTACATCGTGTAAGAATACTCCTGAGGAAAGCCTAGGGGCTCCACTCAGGAGTAATACATGAAAGAATGGCAAAGTTCAGCTCATGTGAAATGGGAATGCAAGTACCACATAGTAATAGTACCAAAATATAGGAAAAAAGTACTCTTTGGTAAAACTAGAAAGAAAATGGGCAAAATTCTCCGGCAGTGATGTCGGCAGAAAGGCGTTGAAATATTGGAGGGACATGCGATGCTAGATCATATTCATCGGGTGTTGACTATACCCCCAAAATTTAGTGTGGCAATGGTCGTTGGTTATTTAAAAGGAAAATCTGCTATTCAGATTCATCGAGAATTTCTTGGAGTGAAAAAGGGGTTTACAGGCAAGAATTTCTGGTCGAGAGGGTATTGTGTTAGTACAGTTGGACTTGATGAGATAACGGTACGTGAGTATGTAAGAAACCCTAGCTCGTCCTTAGTTTTATACACTACAGTGTAACAAATCTTATTCAAGTGTGATAAATACTATAAAACAAGTGTAAAATCGTTTATTTTGTCAG
>VAPK010667725.1_pt1 | contig 15281 bp, 11 predicted proteins | sample 3395031 | NCBI WGS metagenome assembly VAPK01 (sample SAMN08290443, study PRJNA428436) | hydrothermal vent metagenome | isolation source: Deep-sea hydrothermal vent chimney 1 | place: Pacific Ocean: Juan De Fuca Ridge
ATTTGTCTGCATAGTTCAGAACCAATTGAACCACCTCCTCCAGTAACTAAAACAGTTTTACCCGCTAAGCCTTTACTAATTAATTGCCAATCAAGCTTAACTGGGTCTCTTCCTAATAGATCGCTCAAAGTGACATCCCTGATTTCGTTGATAACCTGCCCAGACATCATATCCTGTAATCGAGGTAATGTTCTGAACTCTGTACCAGCTTTCTCACATAATTCTACTATACATTGCATTTGTGAATTATTAGCTGACGGAATAGCTATCATTGTCATGTCGATATCTTTTTCCTGCATGAAATTGGGATCATTCAGTTTATTTATCCGCCCTAATACCGGAATGCCGTGAACTTTTGCTTTTCTTAATCGCTCACTGTCATCCAGAAATCCCACAGGTAAATATCGGCCATCTCTCAGCATATCGCGAGCCAACATCTCGCCAGCTCGTCCCGCACCCAATATAAGAACATGTTTTCTGTCCTGAGTATTAGGTAAATGGAACATCCTGTCTTTCCATACTCGATAAATTAAGCGCGGACCACCAAGTAAAACAATGAGAAACATCGGGTAAAGCACCAAAGTAGCACGATAAACACCCTCTAATCGATTGAATAAAAATAAAGATACACTTACAGCTAAGGCGCCTAGAACTGCAGCTCTAATAATATTCCAAAGATCCGGTGTGCTAGCAAAGCGCCATACACCACGATAGAGACGAGACCACCACAGAATCCCACCTTGAGTTATTATTGCAATAGGTAGAAGCCTGAGTAAGGTGTTCCAATTATCGGCGCTAAGTTCAAAATCATATCCAACCAAAAATGCCAAGCTAAAGGCAATCGGCATAACAAAAAAATCATGCAATATAACCCCTAATCTGCGAATTGATAATCCCATTCTATCTCCAAATATTAATGTTGAATTTATCTCACGTTCAGACCTATCTATTCGCTGAGATCATAACTTCTTCAATTATAGAACATGTTTTTGATATTTCTTTACTAGTTAAAGTAGGATGTACTAAAAACATAAGACTCGTTTCACCTAATACTTGGGCATTTGGGAACCGTTCTTTCGGTCGCCAACCCGTATTATCAAAAGCTTTTTCCAAATATATCTCAGAGCATGATCCTGTATAACAGGGAACGCCCCTGGTATTGATCTCAATCATAATCCGGTCACGATTCCAATTAGTTTTTAAACCTTCAGGTATCACAAACACATAACATTTATACCAAGCATGCTCTTTGTCGGGTGAAATTTGCGGTACACGAAGTATTTCCGGGAAACGTGAGCAAACACTTAAAATGTTCTCAGCATTTTTTGTTCTTTTTCGGTGCCAATCACTTACTTTATTAAGTTGAATCCGCCCAATTGCAGCCTGCATTTCCGTCATACGCCAATTTGTACCAATAGACTCATGTAACCATCTAAATCCTGGCGGATGCTGGTGTTCATATATAGTATTCCAGGATTTTCCGTGATCTTTAAATGACCACGCCTTTTCCCATATCGTCTTGTCGTTAGTTGTAAGCATGCCTCCCTCCCCCCCCGTAGTCATAATTTTATCCTGACAAAACGACCAAGCAGCAACATGTCCGATACTACCAATAAGCCTGTCCTTATAAATGGCCCCGTGTGCCTGAGCACAATCCTCTACAATAGCTAATCCGTGCTCATCTGCTATCGATAACAATTCATCCATTTCACATGGCCAACCAGCGAGATGAACTACAACGACGGCTTTTGTTCTACCAGTGAGTACCTTTTCAACCGTTCTTGATGTAATATTCTGTGAATTAATATCGACATCAGCAAATACCGGTGTGGCGCCAACTAATGCAATCGCATTGGCAGAAGCAATAAATGTTCGAGATGTGACAATCACTTCATGTCCGGGACCAATATCTAGAGATCGCAGGGCTAACTCCAGAGCTACTGTTCCATTAGCGAGTGCCACCGCATATGATGCACCACAAAAATCAGCAAACTCACGTTCAAAATTACGCCCCTCACTTCCTGTCCAATAGTTAACACAACCTGAGGTTAATACTTTAGAAACAGCATCGATTTCTTCTTGGCTGTATTGTGGCCAGGAAGAAAAAGGAAACTTCATTTTTCCAATACTCTTGCAGGGTTACCGACAACAGTTACATTATCATCAACATTTTTGATCACCACAGAACCAGCACCAATGGTCACATCAGCACCTATAAAAATTCCGTGGACTACTGATGAGCCAATCCCAATCCAAGTACAGGACCCAACTGAGACGTTACCAGCCAGATTCGCTCCTGGAGAAACATGAACTCCATCCCCTATTTGATTGTCATGATCGATTGAAGCAGCTGTATTGATTATACACGCTTCACCTAATGATGTTCCAATATTAACCACTGTATTAGCAAATAGTACAGAACCGTCACCGACTTTAGTTTTTTTCGATACCGTCGCAGACGGATGAATGACAGTAGCTATACTAAATCCCAATTCTCTTACTCTTTTCTGTAAGTCTAGCCGAATTAAATTATTGCCGACACCTACAATTACATCTTTAAATTGCGATGCAAGGGTCGAAAGTTCAATTACCTTACCAACAACTGGCCAACCACCTGAATTATCAATTTCAGGATAACGGTCATCCACAAATGCTATATAATTCCAAGTAGCAGATAATTGAGCAGTGTCAGCGACTACACGCCCATGGCCACTTGCGCCAATAATAAGTAACGATTTATTCATTTTGATGATCCCTGAAATTTTTCCATCGTTACATGTCCATCCTGATTAATTCCATCTCTAGAGATAACCTTTATTATGGTTAACCATAATATTTTTATATCAAGTAAAATTGACTGGTGATTAACATACCAAACATCTAAATCAAACTTCTCTTCCCAAGATATTGCATTCCTTCCATTTACCTGAGCCCATCCAGTGATACCTGGCCTTACTTCATTTCGACGAGATTGTTCGTCATTATACAAAGAAAGATATTCAGTTAATAATGGTCTTGGCCCCACTAGACTCATATCACCTTTTAATACATTCCATAGACTGGGTAATTCATCTAAACTCGATGTACGTAATTTTTTTCCAAATAAAGTTAAACGTTGCTCATCCGGTAATAATAAACCATTTTCATCAACGTCCTCCAGCATACTTCGAAACTTATATAGTTTAAATGGCGCCCCCTTGAGACCTGTTCTCACTTGAGAAAAAATAATTGGTTTCCCTAAATATTTCACTATGCTCAAACCCACTATAACAATAACAGGGCTTAGTAATAGCAATGCACCAAATGAAACAAAAAAATCAAAAAAACGTTTTGTCATTTTACCCCCCCCATTTTTCTAACCAACTCACGAATTCATCGGCCAATTTTTGTCTGTCGAACTTTGTTTCCGCTAAATGACGGGCAGCAAGCCCCATTTTTATCTTTTCCTGATTTTTTTCTGATAAAGTTATTAGTGAATTAGCAAAAGATTCAGGGTCATCAGGGCCTACTACTATTCCACATTTATTTTCATTAATTATTTCAGCAAGCCAACCCGGATAATTATTTATGACAGGTAACCCAGCTGCAAGATAATCGAAAAATTTATTAGGAGATGTTCCAAAGTAAAAGGCAGGAACATTTGCCAGTAGCTGCATTCCTGCATCTGCTCTTGACAGCAGTAACGATAGCTTAAGTTTATTAACAGGGTCCAAAAATATTATATTGTTTAAAGACTCTTCTTTAGCTTCATTTATTAATGCTAACTTCTGACTTCCTTGCCCCACTAATACAAGTTTAATATTATTACGGCCTCTTTTTCTTAAAATTTTTGCTACATTAATCACTGAACCTAGGCCATTTGCTATTCCATGAGTTCCAGTATAAACAGCCATAAAGTCTTTATCTTTCACACCTTCCGGTTGCCACTGTTCCTTAGCTTGGTTACTAAACATATCTAAATCACAACCGTTAGGTATCATTGCAATATTTACTTTAGATATTTTCAACTGCTCGATACCTTTCCGAATCCCGGGGGATAATCCTATCAAGGCATTAGCACTTTTATATGCCATCCATTCAAGCATTCCCATAGCACCTAGAATCAAAGGATTTTTTATTACACCCATTTCTCTTGGTAATTCAGGCCACAAGTCGCGTACTTCAAAAATAAATCGTTTTCCCCTGATCCACTTGGCAATAATACCCGGAATAGCTATTGTCAAGGGAGTTGAAGTTGCAAATAGCAAATCATACTTTTCAGTTAACACAATTATGACGCTCTTTAGCACAAAGCTGACAAATATCATACTACGCCTAATAAAGCTATCGATATTGGAATATCCAAGATTAAATTCTACTATATCTATTCCATCAACATTTCCACGACGAACACCTTTTTTAAATAATGTATCCAAACCTGTATCACCGCCACTATAACTACCACACACCATTGTTACCTGATGTCCGCTCGCTATAAGTTTGCGTGCCATCTCGTAGGAACGAATTCCAGTCGCACCTTTCGGCGTTGAAAAATGTTGGTGAAAATATAATACTTTCATTAGTTACCAACTAACCTGAGATGTTATCACTGAGTCACAATTCACCTCTACTTCAAGAACAGGTAGAAATGTTTTCTTCAAGTAATATCGAGACTCCCAACCATCAACTATTTCAATCCGTTTTATTTCTGTTGTTGCTTCTATGATCAACGAGATGTTACCAAGCACAGTACCATTTTCAGTCAATTTCCAATCACCCGGCATTAACCGCCAACGTAATATGGCCTGTTTGTTAAATCCGGAAATTGTATCAGTTACGAACAACTCCGATTTTTGTAAAACTACCTTTCGGGAGTGTGCTACCCCTAATTTATCTTTATAGCCAGCTTCAAACCGCTGTTCATTATTTTCATCAACAATGGTATTACTGCTTATAGATGAATTTAACCACTCACCAAATAAATAACGAGAAATACGAGGCATTTGATCTCTATTATCAAACTGGATGGTATTATGAGATTCCGTTCCAGAAAAGTATTTAAGCCACTTTTCGTCTGTATTGTAGCTATAGGTTCCACCATCTCTTAACAAGTTTTCTCCCGCCACCCATAAGTCGATGTGTAATACATCACTCTGGCTTGGTCGGAAATGAAATTTTGGGTAATTAAATAACAAACATACAGATGAATTACGGAAGATCACATAACCGCCATCATCAAACACCTGGGAACGCAAATGTGGCACTTCGCCCTTTGAAGATACTTCTAAAAGTTTGCATGGCTCATCATATGAGCCAGTTTCCCTATAAGCTCTTTTGCCGAAAAATACAGCGGTTGCAAGTTGTACAGATGGGCGATAATCCCGATAATTAGATTCACTCAATTGAATTAATTGCGCCCCATCATTAGCACCAAGATTAGGCACATCGCCACTATTAGACATAATCATTGAACTTTGCCAATGGATTGCTTTATGGGTTTTGTCATAAAATAATTTGCTGAATTTTTCAAGCGAGAACCAACTTCGCCACAGCTCAACAAGAGTCAAAGTATCAAGCATTACGCGGTGATAATTAATAGAGTACTGACTAAAAGTTCCATCTTCTTCAATAAGGCGTTTAGCTCTATTTTCCAACCAAAATCGACCTTGCTCGTACCATTTTTCTGCTTTTCTGGAACCATTTACTTTAGCTAGCCAACTGCCTCCAATAAAGAGTGCAGCAGCTTCACTGGTTCCATGATTATTGTCTTGGCCAATCGCATAACTTACAGTTGGTGTTATTCTCTCTATGTGTTCATTTATTAATAATTGGAGTGAATTCGTGGGGCTATTTGACTGGCGCAATATATGCGATGCTAATGCTAGATGCATAACTCTAATAGATGCTTCTTGACCACATTTCCAGTTAGGACCAATGTTAGCTGGGTTTTTTGAAGACCAATCTTCTAACCATTCATTCAACTTATCTAACCAGAGGGTATCACCAGACTTCACATAGTTTATTGCAAATTTTACAACCCAATCGAACCTAGAAAATTCCCAGATAGCTTTTATATCCCCGACTTCATTAGTATAATCTGGAATATCAGTCCAATGCTTAAGACTTAGTTGGTGAATCTTATTATTTTCAATTGACATATGCCAATCTGGAATCTCAGAGACTGAATGTTTCAACCATCCAAACCCTAATATTTCGCTCGAAAACCCAAATTCAGAGTTAATTCTATGCGCCAAAGGAATTTGTAAAAAATAAGGGCCGATAATAGAAGAGCCATTAGGTAAATTATATTTCAGAAAACCAGTTTTCAAAGCAATCCGATAACTAATTACTCTGAGAAGGTTTCTTAATCCAAGGCGTCGATACGTTCTCAATCTATCTAACATAACTACTGCTTACGTATTTGTTCAGCAACCTCTATTGCTACTTTCGTTACTTCAAATATTTCATCTGCATTTATTGGTGAAGGTGCGCCATTCGAAACACTATGAACAAAAGCTTTTACACAAGCTGTCTGTCCTTTATTCTGCTGCCACAGATTCATTTTACTGAAATTTTTCCAACCATAGCCCTTCAATCTTCTAAAGTTATCAAGTTGTAGAACTTTGCCAGAGGCGAATACTTCAATACGTTCTTTAGGAAATGATGTTGCGCCATTGGCTAGATAGTGAATTGTACCAAATGAACCATCTGAGAATCCCAGTAAAATTGCTGCTTTGTCTTCAGTAATCTCAACAGCATCTGTATCACCCATTCGTCGTGCTTGAACCGAAATAATCTGACTCCCCGCAAGATAGCGCATGAGGTCAATAAAGTGGCAAGCTTCTCCTATAATGCGCCCTCCACCCTTCTCTAAATTTTGTGTCCAATGGTCTGCTGGTATTGATCCTGCGTTCATTGTCATAATAAATGACTTAGGCTCCTTTACGGAGTTTAATAATTCTTTCATCTTTTTAACATGAGGGGAGAAACGACGGTTAAACCCCACCATTAAACGTATTCCATTATTTTTTATAAATTGATCTTTATATGTTGACTTAATTTCATCTAACTCTTCGTAGTTAATAGCCAATGGCTTTTCTACAAAAACATTTTTTCCATTTTCGAGTGCTGACTTTACAAACCGAGCATGACTATTATGCTGGGTCACTATAGCTACTGTATTGATTGATTCGTCATATAGCATAGCCTCGGTATCTGTTGTTGCTTTATGAAATTTATTTTTAGCACCATGAATAGCGCTATTAATTCCTCCGGATGAAGATATGGTATGCAGTTGTGCCCCTGCTTCTTTAAATGCAGGGATTAAAATACGAGATGCATAATTACCTGCTCCAATAAAACCAATTACTGGTTCTGATTCATTGAATTCCCCTATTTCATTAAGAACAATATCTCTGACTAATTTATCTTGCTGACTGTCTGACTGATATTGCAAAATAATTCCCAGCGCACTACTGTCACTCGTTATCACATCATAAGCAGACACAGCATCATCAAATAGATAGCGATTAGAAATAAGTGACTTCACATTTAGTCTGCCACAAGACAACATATCTAAGATGGCTTCAAAGTTTCGATTCTCTGTCCAACGAACAAAACCTATAGGATAATCGTGTCCTTTGTCTTCATAATTAGAATCATAGCGACCTGGCCCATAAGAACATGAAACTTGAAAACTAAGCTCTTTTTCATAAAATTCTACACGATTAAGCTCCAAACCCGTAACGCCGACCAATACTATGCGGCCTCGTTTTCTTGACATTTGGGCTGCATGACTCACTGGATCATTTGATTTAGTTGATGCAGTAATTAGAACCGCATCTACCCCCTTGCCTTTACTAAATGACATGCCGGCTGATACTGGATCTTCACCTTCTGATAGATTGCATACCTCAGCTCCATATTGATTCGCAAGAGCAAGCTTGTTCTCATCATAATCGATAGCAAGAACTCGGCAACCATTAGCAATAAGTAACTGGACTGTAAGTAAGCCGATCAAGCCTGCGCCAATAACAACAACCGACTCTCCAAGAGAAGGAGTTGCTAATCGTATTCCTTGTAAACCAATTGATGCTAGCACGGTAAAAACAGCTGATTCATCGTCAACATTATCAGGGATTTTGGCGCATAAATTTTTACTCACCAGGACAATATCTGCGTGCGCACCATTTGAAACTACACGATCACCCAACTTGTAATCGTCGACTCCTTTACCTATTTCAAGTAGTTTACCTACATTACAATATCCCAAGGGTAATGGTTGTGATAATTTGCTGTGTACTGCATCATAGGTAGTTAACAAACCATCAGTTTTGATTTTATTTAAAACCATTTTTACTTTTTCTGGTTGTTGCCTTGCTTTTTGGAGGTAGTTACTTTTACCAAAACTTACTAACATACGTTCTGTCCCAGCAGAAATTAGAGATGTTGTAGTTTCGATTAAAAGACGTCCAGGCTTAATAGAAGGTGCAGGAGAGGTAGTTATCATGGTATCTCCTTTACCCATATCTTGAAGAATCTGTTTCATTAAAACACCAAAATAGAATAATTATCTTAAGTTAACTAGTTAATAAAAAATCACAATTTAAACCAACAAGTGGTTTAACTATGTACAATTATACATGATTTACAAACGGAGATGTTAAATAATAAATCTAAAGATATAAACATATTATTATAAATACTAATATTGATGTTTTTTTACCTTCGTCGAATAGAATGCAACAACTCCAACTCCGAACATGAGAAGATTTCCAGCAGATGAATAACTAATAATCGGCTGAAAAATACCATTTATAAGCAATCCGCCAAAACCACCGATAACCAATATAGAAAATGCCTTCCTAAACAATGGAGATATGTTCCTGTAAACTTTCAAAATATCATGAATAAAAAAACTAAAAAATATGATCCATAATAATAAGCCAATGAATCCAGTCTTATATGCCCATTCTAGGTACTGGTTATGCGGTGTATCAAATCCTGGAACATAATTTGAAAAAGGTTCAAACGCATAGCCAAATAATGGTTTTGATGATATCAATTTTATAGTTTCAATCCAGATATCTAATCTGCCTGAAGTAATATCATCCCTCTCAAAAGAAAATCGTAGTTTGTTCCAGAAAGACATTACTATTTCATTCCCTGAGAATATAAAAATAGATATAACAAGACCCAAAAGGCCGAGAAATAATAAACTAAATATAGATTTTTTTGGAAATACATAAATACGGCCGATACTAAAAAACAACCAAACACTTAACAACCATAGAACAAAGGCCCATGCCGCTCTTGATAGACTAAGAATTGAAAGAGCAATGACAAAAACACAAGTTATGAATAAAATAATCTGCCACTTCAAATTAAACTCAAAACCAGAAATTAACAATGCTAATAAAATAACTAAAAATGAAGCTGAAGAATTAGGAAAGCCATATATTTCAAAAATCATAAAACAACCTCCCCAACGACCGTTTCCGATACAACCGTGTGGAAAATTACTAGAAATAATGTCTGTAAGTAATATTATAGTGATAATAAATACAGAAGCATAGATAATATTCCGCAAACCTTTTAAACCAAATCTCTTTACATACCACCATCCTATAAAAACAAATAAAAATGGTTTTACAAACTTCATCACAGAAAATATTGGCACGAATTCGCCAGTAAAAAAAACACCAAATAATGCCAAAACGAAACAATAAGAAACAAGTATAAAAGTCAGAGTAATAACTGGAGACTTTGGAATTTTTAAATTAAATGTTATGATATTTAAAAATAAATAAACGAATGAGAAAATAATGATAAAATCAGATAGAACAATATCTATTGGCTTTCCAGTTAAATTACCGAGATTTAATGCTACTGGTAAAAGCAGTAGTAAGGAAAAAAGTGATGAATAATATGTATCAAGTGTGGTGAATTTCATAGAGTATTTTAATAGTATTTATTTATACAATATTCTTATATATGGTAAAACACTCTTCATCTTATACTTTTCAATCTTTTGTAACATATCTTGCTGACGCCCCTCATAAGTACCATCCATTATGACTCGACTAGAAGTTGAAAATATTTTCTTATACAAATCAATATCATTTTTGTCTGGAATTTTGAATAACAAACAAAAATCACGTACTGGAGCGTAGGATTCTAAGTCTGCAAGTAATGGTATTGTGCCGCACACTGCACTTTCTAGAATAGAACTTGAAAGCTGGTCAGTTTCTGGAGCAGATATAGAAAAATCTGCCGAAGACAGATATGCCCGCAAATTATTTTGAGACATGAATCCTGAAATTAATATAATATTGTCATCGCAACTAGTAATACGTTTTACTTTATTTAAATATTCCAGGTCATAGTCGCCCTCAAGAATAAAAATAAATCCTTTACCACCTTCTTGTCTATATAAAATAAAGGCTTTTATCAACTCGATAGTGTGATACAGAGGATGAACTCTACGATTTACTATCCAAACCGGATTATTGTTTATTATGTATTTTTCCCTGATTTTATCTCGACCAACTGAGTCAAGATAAAAGCTATTTGATACACCAAGACTGAATTCAATAATTTTTTCTTTATTTACACCAAATATGGAAACTAGAGATTCAGACATATTTTTTGATGTTGTAGTGATAGCGGCAGCCTTGGATAATATTTTTTTTATTAATAATTGATATAATTTCCCTCGTTTTTTATAATCAAATATCTCACTGCCATAAGTAGTAATAATGTAAGGTAGTCCTGATAAATATGCAGAAAGCCCATACCCAGAAGTGTTGTGAGCGTGAAGCAAAAATGATTTAGTATCTTTAGAAAAGAATATATATTTTATGTATAGACCCAAAAGAATATATAATAATAGCCCGCCAATACGGCCTATTTTCTCCAATTTCGAAAATGGGCAATAGACATCTACACCATCAAGCATGTTTTCCGAATGAATTGAATATACAGTAGGTACCAGACATTCTAATTTCAATAATTGAACCCAATGACGAACATGTGGACTTGATGAGCTAGCTAAAAATATAAGTTGTTTTTTCATACAGGTCCTGATTTAAAAAACAAATTAGTTATTTTCCTGACATAAAATAAAGTGCTAACAAAAATGGTTATATTGAGAAACATATATAATAATTCAGAAACATGCACTCCTATCGATATCATAATTATTTTAAGCATCACAATACTGGTTAATATTTTGGCAGCCATTAGGCCTTTCTCGAGTATCAACAAAGGGATAACCAAAATAACTATACAAAAAACCAAAAATATACTGGAAGCCCAAAAAATAACCTCCAATATCTTATTTTCATCAAGTAACAAATAAGTGTAACTGGAAAATAAAACTCCATATATTATAAAAAGTGCTGCAGAAATTAACATTAAATAGTTACTCTTTCTCGAATACTCCTCCCATTCCCCCCCATAATTATTTTGTATTGTCACAATCCATGAACGGTAACCATCTAGTAAAGATGATGCCAATGTAAAAACTGCCGACGCATACCCTAACGCTAGTAGAGTGATTGAATTTCCTAAAAACATGTTACCTGTTGATATTACTAATCGATCAAGCACAATGAGGAGAGTCATGCTTATCATATATAAAAGCGCGCCGTAGTTTGTTTTATTAAGTAAATAATTATTGACCCCCGATACACTTACACCTTTAATTACCAACTTAATTTTGTCTTTGTATAAATATATACTAGCCAAAATAACCCAGCAACCCGGCAGTAAAAATCTAGTAAATTCAAATCCCAAGTTAGTCGATCTTTCCATAATAAAAAATATAATGAGTTCACCAGCGACAAGGATTGTCATAATTTTGTACACGCGAATTACTTCTCCCGAAACCATTAGTCTAACTGCACCTATACGTTCTATGAATCTAAACTGAACATAAAGAAAACCGGATATTAAAACGCAAGCAGTAAGGTCCAGGATGAAGTAAGAAATAAAAAATATTGCTAGAGTGGCGAAAGAACTAAATATAAAACCTGAAGAGATATCTCTTTCTGACGAACTATTATTTAGCCAAATTAAATTAGTAATTGGAAAATAAATAGCCATAGATATTGTTATGAGACTAATAATAAAATTAAATCCTGCAAAATCTTTCGTATCCATGTAATGAAAAGCCAACTGGATTATCACAAGTCCAAATAGCATCTGAACCCCTTTAAGAAAAAGGATATCAATACCAGAAATAAAAGAAGTAACTTTCATAAACCTAATTATTCCCAAACACCTCTAAAATCCAATAAGTATGTAGACTCAGGTTTTTTTAGCTTTTTAAATTCTCTATGATCAACAAGTATAACAATTATGTCAGCAAGAAGACCTTCCTCAATACTCCCTAATATTGCACCACTATTTTTTAACTTTTCAGGTAATTCATTGATGTTAGGTTCTATAATTTTTAGCTCACTAGATAAATTTTCTCCTATTATCAACGATATGTTTACAGCAGGGCTTTCTCTTAAATCATCAATATCTGGCTTAAAAGCCAAACCAAAACAAGCAATAGTTAAGTCTTTTTCTGTTTTAGCAGGATTGGCATGAAGGAAATCAGCCACAGTTTGCTTAACTTTTTCAATTACCCATACCGGCTTGCTATCATTTACTTCGCGTGCTGTGCGAATTAATCGAGCCTTATCTGGACTTTTTGAAACTATAAACCAGGGATCAACAGCAATGCAGTGTCCACCAACTCCAGGACCTGGTTGTAATATATTTACACGAGGATGGTGGTTTGCTAGCTTGATTAGCTCCCAAACATTAATATTCAGTTTATCGCAGATCATTGAAAGTTCATTGGCAAAGGCAATATTTACATCACGGAAACTATTTTCGACGAGCTTGCACATTTCTGCAGTTTGAGCGTTAGTGATAACACATGAACCTTCTAAAAATATATTATATAGGTTTGTTGCGGCGGTTGAGCATTTTGATGTCATACCTCCAATGATACGGTCATTTTGTATCAATTCACGTAGTACATGTCCAGGTAGTACACGTTCAGGACAGTGAGCGATGCGAATATCAGAAGCATCGCCATGTGTTTGCGGAAAAGTAAGATCCGGTCTTGCTTCTGCTAGCCAGACAGACATTTGCTCGGTTGTTCCAACCGGCGAAGTCGATTCCAGAATAACAAGGTCACTTTTTTTTAGAACTGGTGAAATAGATTTACATGCGGATTCTATATAACTAATGTCGGGGTCTTGGTTATCATCTTTAAACGGTGTTGGTACAGCTATAAGGAAAGCATCAGCTGGTTTCGGTTGAGTATTAGCAGTTAAATATCCTGCTGATACTGACTCATGTACTATGTTATCCAGATCTGGTTCGATAATATGAATACCACCGCGGTTGATTGTGTCTACTACGTTCTGGTTTATGTCAACACCTATCACTTTAATTTTACGGGAGGCAAATACAGCCGCCGTTGGTAAACCGATATATCCCAAACCGATAACGGATATTGTTTTAAATAGCATTATTCTTCCTTATTTAGCTAGAACATCAATAATTCGATTACATGCACGACCATCTCCATATGGATTATGAGAAAAACTCATTGCTTGATAAGCAACATCATCAGTTAGTAAAAATGTAAGTTCATTTACAATAGTATTAACATCAGTGCCTACGAGCTTAACGGTGCCAGAATTCACAGCCTCCGGTCGTTCTGTGGTATCGCGCATCACAAGCACGGGTTTACCAATAGAAGGGGCTTCTTCCTGTATACCGCCCGAGTCGGTGAGTATTACATGGGCCTTATTCATCAAATAAACAAAAGGCAGATAATCCTGCGGTTCAATCAAATGCACATTATCTAAGCCTGAAAGTAGGCGGTTAACTGGTTCATACACATTAGGATTTAGGTGTACCGGATAAAGATAATCAACATCCGGGAAGGTCTTTGCCAAATCTGCAATAGCATTGCAGATACGTTCAAAACCACCACCAAAACTCTCACGCCTATGCCCAGTAATCAGTACCATCCGCCTGTTGTTCCGCAAATATGGAAAATTATTTTCTAACTTCCTGGCTAAATCATTATTTGATTCGAGCATATTCGTAATTACCATAAGCGCATCAATTACTGTATTCCCAGTAACCACGATTTTGTCTTGTGTAACATTTTCAGCTAACAGGTTTCTACTGGCAGTTTGAGTTGGAGCAAAGTGTATGCTCGCTAAAGAACAAGTTAACTTACGGTTGGCTTCTTCTGGCCAAGGAGAATATATATTACCAGTGCGTAGTCCGGCTTCGATATGGCCAACTTTTATATGTTGATAATAGGCTGTTAACGAAGTAGCAAAGGTTGTCGTGGTATCACCATGTACCAGTACGTAGTCAGGTTTAAAGTTAGCTAGTATTGGTTTTAAGCTTTTCAAGATAGTACATGTGATGTCCGTAAGATCCTGACCAGGCTTCATTATATTGAGATCGAAGTCCGGGTTTATCTCAAACAGATTCAAAACTTGGTCAAGCATTTCACGATGTTGCGCGGTCACACAGACTTTTGTATGAAAACGAGGGTCCGTAGCAAGCATGCGAACCAAGGGAGCCATTTTAATAGCTTCTGGGCGCGTACCAAAAACTGTAAGAATTTTAATCATTAATACGTTGTTTACTTTTACTAAATTAATTTAAGGCAAGAATCTATCTAATCTTTAATTGACATCATCTCTGCACCCCCCATCATCACAGAATTATTTTCATTCCTATATGATTAAAACGTTACTCTAACTTTGATGAATTAAATTAATAATTTTATAATATGCGATGCAGAATAAACAGCACCACTGCTATTAGCAAGATATACTTAGAGACATGCAAATGCTCTTAGACGGTTGCACCTGATTCATGCTGTAGAAATGTAATCCTGGCACCTCTTGTTCCAATAATTGGTTACACATTTGAACAGTTACTTCAAACCCGAATTTTCGGATTGAATCTAAATCATCACCATAACCTTCCAGTCTTTTTCTTATCCATATAGGTATTTCAGCACCACAAGCATCCGAAAATCGGATTAATTGGTTGCAGTTAGTAATCGGCATAATGCCAGGTACTATCGGAATCTGAATGCCCATCTTGTCTGCATCATCAACAAAACGAAAATATGCATCGCTATTATAGAAATACTGCGTAATAGCACTGTTAGCACCCGCATCAACTTTTTTTTTGAAATTTTCCAGGTCTGATTTTGGTGAAGATGATTGTGGATGAAATTCGGGGTAGGCTGCAACTTCAATATG
>VAPK011022319.1_pt1 | contig 15281 bp, 12 predicted proteins | sample 3395031 | NCBI WGS metagenome assembly VAPK01 (sample SAMN08290443, study PRJNA428436) | hydrothermal vent metagenome | isolation source: Deep-sea hydrothermal vent chimney 1 | place: Pacific Ocean: Juan De Fuca Ridge
CCGTAGAAATAGGGAACTTAACTACCCTTGAAGAATTGATTTTTACAGATTGTGCCCAACTTTCAAGTGTAGTATCAGAATTAGGGAATCTTATCAATCTAGAAATTTTAGGCCTTAGAGGTACTGCCATTACCACATTGCCAGCCAGCATTTGTGCCATGCGTACAGGGGGTAACGTAAATACCGATATTCAGGTAGATGGAGACATAAACGTACTTTGTCCGTAATTGTTGAAATAAAATTAACACCGGTTTTTTGACTTCGAGAAATCATTGATAGAATCCGGTGTTTCTTTCATTAGAAAAGTAACCCAGTTAACGAACATAAAATACCACTTATTTTTTTTAAACCACCACTTACTAGTTCGGTCTAGGACACACTTAATTTGCACCTTACTTTTACTGTATAAACTAAAAAATAGAAAAGCTTAAAGCAATTAAAAATACATAGTGATTTTCCTTTATTGGGTTGGGTGCAAATCACCATCTTAAAGTTAAAATGGTGATACCCCACCCGATGATTAACACAAAAAAATAAAAGATGAAAAATAATAAAATAGTACTCACAGTAAGCTTAGCAATAGCCATGTTGTTTATTTTTCCAAATAAAACAACAGCACAACGCAAAAAAAGAGTAGCAAGGCATCATGTTAAAAATCACCATAGAAAACATATAAAAGCTAGACGAAAAGCACATTACAGATACCGACATTTACCTAGAAGAGGTAAAGTTATACGAAAAGTAGGTGTAGGGTTTTTAGGCATTCGCTTTAGAGGTGTAGGGTTCCGCTTTCATAAAGGCGTATGGTACAAACCTAGAGGCAAACGCTTTGTAGTAGCGGCCGCTCCTTTTGGGATAAGACTTAATGTATTACCCGTAGGTTACAGAAGGTTAACCATACAAAACAGACCCTATTTTTACTATTACGGTACCTATTATGTAAAAATAGATGATACAGATGAATACGAAGTGGTACAAGCCCCTGTGGGTGCTGTAGTAGATGCCTTGCCAGAAGGGTATAAAGTGCTTACCATAAATGGAGCAGATTATTACAAACTAGACGAAGTGTATTTCGAGCCTAGACTAAATAATGATGATAAAGAATACTTTATAGTGGTTAAAAAACCTGCACTATAAAAATAAATAGTTTTCATAGCAATTAGTTTTCATTGAGTATTTGGCATCATTGTTAAAACAATGGTGCTAAGCTCAATGTTTTTAACCCGCAACAGGTTTAAAAGAAAACAGAATGATATAAAACAATAAAATGAAAAATACAAACACATTATATACACTAATTTGTAGTTGTTTTTTACTTACAATTACACTTTCTGCTCAAAATTTTGAATGGGCAAAAGCATTTGGTGGTCAAGGAATTGAAAGGGATCCTTCTATAGCTATTGATGCTTTAGGTAATAGTTATATAACAGGTCTTTTTAAAGACACAGCTGACTTTGATCCTGGTCCTAACATATTTAACCTCACTTCACAAGGTTATGAGGATATTTTTATAGTAAAATTAGATAGTAAAGGTGATTTTATATGGGCAAAAAGAATTGGAGGGGTTGAAGAAGATATTCCTAATTCAATAGCTCTTGATGCTTCAGGTAATGTTTATACTACTGGATATTTCGAAGATGTAGTTGACTTTAATCCTGGAGTTGGAACATATAACCTTACTTCGAATGGAGTTCATGATATTTTTATCTCTAAATTGGATACTAATGGTAATTTTGAATGGGCAAAAAGTATGGGAGGTACAAGTATAGATGATGCTTTTTCAATTGCAATTGGTGCTAAGGAAAATGTCATTACAACAGGTACTTTTAGCAATACTGTTGACTTTAATCCTGGTGTAGGAATCTTTAATCTAAGATCATCAGGATATAAAGATATTTTTATATCTACGTTAAATACAGATGGTGATTTTATAGCGGCATTAAGTTTTGGAGGGGTATCAGATGATAGAGCTCAATCTATAACTCTTGATGATGTGGGTAATATTTATACTGCTGGATATTTTGAAGGAACTGTTGACTTTAATCCTGGAATAGGGGTATTTAATCTTACATCCGAAGGAGATAAAGATATTTATATTTCAAAGTTAGACGCCAGTGCTAGGTTTATTTGGGCAAAAAAAATTGGAGGAACAAATCGAGATGAAGCTTTTTCAATTGCTCTTGATGCTACTGGAAATATTTTTACAACAGGTAGTTTTAGTGGTACTGTTGACTTTAATCCTGGAGCTCAATTATTTTATCATACTTCAGCTGGAGCTAAAGATATTTTTATATCTAAATTAAACACAAACGGGGACTTTATATGGGCAAGAAGAATGGGAGGAGTTGAGGACGACATTGGCCATTCGATTTCTCTTGATGCTAGTGGGAATGTATATACTACAGGGACTTTTAAAGAAACAGTTGATTTTGACCCTAAACCACCAAGTGTATATAACCTAACATCAGCTGGATTTACGGATATTTTTGTTTCTAAACTAGATACTTCTGGTAATTTTATATGGGCTAATAGTATAGGATCATCTGGATCAGAGTACACTAGTTTTTTGACTCTTGATACTTCAGGTAATATTTACACTACAGGCTCCTTCGCATTAACAGTAGATTTTGATCTTGGAAATGGTATTGAGAACCTTACCTCAAAAGGAGATCCAGATATCTTTATCCAAAAACTAAACAATAGCACCTTAAGTGTTTCTGATAATATTTTTGAAAAATCACTGACAGTATTTCCAAACCCAATCCAAGAAAAATCAACTATTGAATTAGGAGCATTGTATGATGATATAACCCTTACTATACGCTCCATTACAGGGCAGTTAATTGCAACTACAAATTATAAAGCTACGCGTACCATTGATTTTAGTATTAAGGGTAACTCTGGGCTCTACTTTGCTGAAATACGTGCAGATAATAAAAGAGCTGCTTTAAAAATAATAAAACAATAAACATTAATCGTTTAATCATAAATAAATAAAGAGATGAAAAAAATTAAAATTGTATTACTAAGTTTAGCCATAAGTTCATTTGTAGCATGTTCTTCAAATGATGATACCGAAGAAATAGTAGAAGAATGTGTTACGTGCAATGCTTATGACCCCGTAGAAGGTGCTACTGTTCCAAAAAGAGAAATATGCAAAGGTGCTAACGGAAATGCTTTTATTCAAGGAACGGATACTACAATAGAATACAATAAATATATAAAAATTCAAAGAAAAGTAACTACTTGTCAGTAAAACATCAAGAAGTTCATTCAATTAAAATAATGAAAAGAAATAATGAAAAGTTTAGTATATATAACAATTACTCTATTCGCATTTACAACTATTTTTGCTTGCCAAAATAATGATGATTTTGATGGAGAAAATGCTACCAATCCATATAAAATAGGTAAAAACCGTTTTACCATAGATTTAAATGGTGATAAACGGGAATATTATGTTCATGTCCCTACGAATTATGATGAAAATGCTAAAACTCCAGTAGTTTTTATGTTACATGGTACTAGTGGTAACGGAAATAAATTTTATAATCTTTCTGGTTGGAAAGAAGTAGGCGAAGTAGAGAATATCATTACCGTTTACCCTTCATCTTGGATGTATCGTATTATTGATAGAGGGCAACTAAAAAACACCACAAAATGGAATGTATATTCAGGTTCTTTTACTTATCTACCAGGAGAAACTCCTAAAGACGATATTAATTTTTTAAAAGAAATTATTAACGAATTACATCAAAAATTTAATGTAGATTCTAAAAGGATATATCTGGTTGGCTTTTCAAACGGCGGAGCAATGGCATTTCGATGTGCTGTTGAAATGAGTGATGTTTTGTCGGCTGTGGTAGAAGCCTCGGGTACTATTCAAGTAGATACATTAGTAAACCCTAAAAGAAATTTACCCATTTTATGGCAAACAGGGAATTCAGATGATGCTTATTTAGGTAATAGACCAGATGTACCTTTAACATCAATTGATAGTTTATTAAATAGCCCTGGTTTACTCCCTTTAATAAATACACATCTAAATTCATTTAGTTTAGATAGTAATTATATACTGTCTAACGAGCCTGGAATAGCCTATGTAAGATATAATCCATTAACAAATACTACAGAAAGGTATATGATATTTGCTTTGATAGAAAATTTAGAACATATGTATCCAAACGGAATTAACCATCCATTTAAAGGGGCAGAAGTACATTGGGAATGGCTTAAACAATTTGTATTGCCTTAGGTGTTACAGCTAAATCGATTCAAGTATTTTATAATAATTGTTATCTCAAATTTAATCAGTCTAATTATTAGAAGTTACAGATACAAAACTTACTTTCGGCACTAAATCACATTTGCTGACGAAAAATAGTTTTCTTCTTTCTGGGAATTCGTACAATAAGCACATACGTTATTTTACTTTTATTATTTAATACTTGAATTTTATAAGAAATTATTTTCAACAAAAGAGAATCATTGGCAAGTTCAGTTGCTTGGTTGATATAATTTAATCTTTGTATATTATTTTTAGACTTGTCTTTGCTATAAATTATAGTATTTATATATACTATCTATTGAAGAACTTTTTATTTGGTTTGGTTTAGTAATAAAACTCTTTTCCTTTTGACAATTAATTAGTAAAAGAAGAATTATAGAGAAGTATAAAAATCTGTTTAGCAACATCAGTTTGTTTCCTTTATTATTGCTAATATAAAAAATAAAAGGTTACATTTTAAAAATGCAACCTTTTAATATCATTGGGTAAACACTAATTACCTTCTTCATCATCGTCATCATCATCGTCATCAGCGGGTGTTTGTTCATCTTCTCCACCTGTATCTGCAATTTCTGCATGCTGAGGTTCTGAAGATTCAATAATACCATCTGATGAGCATGAAAATAAAAACCCATTGAGGAAAACCGTAACTAAAATTAAATTTATTTTTTTCATTTTGTAAAAATTTAAAGGTTAAACAATAGTGTTGCTGTCCGAGTATTTCTCAGATTTTTTTGTTTATTCAACAACACATTAAATAATTAAGAGAGGCCTCTCTTTTGGGAAGTATGAAGCCTTGAAGTAGAGAGATATAATTACTTCCCAATAACTATATCTCTCTACCTCATCGCTTCAATTACAACTGACTAGTTTCTATAGATCAAAATCAGTTTTGAAATATTTCTGGAGCAAATTAAGTGAAGGATTGTAAAAAAATAACGGACAGATTGTATACACTTTTGTCTATAAAATGTCTGGACATTAATGTCCAAAGGTTGTCTGATTTTTTTTGTACTTTTATATAACTAACAAACTGAAAATCATGAAGAAATTACTATTTGAAAAAGCGTTTGAAAAAGCAAAAAAAGCAAGTGGGAAGACTTCTAAAAATGGAATTTCCGACTACTTATCTTATAAAATAACAGAAGATTTTAATTTTCGAATAACCCAAAAAACATTTGTTCGATATTATGAAAAATACATTGAAAGAAATGGAGATGAAGGGAATGATCCTAGAACGGATTTATTAGATGCTTTAGCCGAATATTTAGCATATGAAAATTTCGAAAGCTTTGTATCTCAAAATTTTGGATTAGATAATGAAATTGGACATAATGAAATTACAAATAGTAAAGGAATAGATGTGTTATCTGATGATATAAAAATGAGAAATGATTTTAGGGGGTTTTTCAAAAAAAAGAAAATAACAATAGGGTCAATTATCATTGCCTTACTCATAAGCTATTTAGGCTATGATTTAACAAAAAAAGAATGTATGATTTGGGTTACCAATCACTATGAAAAAATAAAGTGTGATGGAAAAGTAGAAGTTAAATACAATGAGGCTATTTTTAATAATTTAAAACAGATAGATCCAGATTGTAGCTATCTATTTTTTAAACCAAATGGAAGTGAAAATCTGTGGTATGGAAAATCAAGTAAAGGTGAGTTAGAGTTTTTTACTTATCATGGTTTACATCCAACAACTGGACAAACATTGGATCCAATAACTCAATATATGATTGATAAATATATTTGTGAAGAGTAATCATTACATCGGGTAAAACTTCTGTTCTTTACTTTCCCTTCTGCAACACCAAGGTACTCATACAACGGATGTCATTAACATTTACCGTTTTTAAAGGCTCTATAAATGATAGGTTGTGTTTCTTAAGCAGCTTTTTGAGTAGTTTTTTTGTCAATAAAAATCGAGTAGACCCGTCAGGAATGGTATAAACACCTTCTGAAATTTCGTCTACAGTATTTTCGATACCAATATTGGAGGTCATCCGTATAAAAAGAGATCCGTTTACCTTTACAACACGTACCAATTCAGTAAACATTGTTTCAAAATGTTCTGTACTTTTAGCAAAATGCAATACTGCATTTGAAATGACATGATTAAAAAAACTATCCTCAAAGGGAATGGTATCTAAATCAGAAACAATAATTTTATTCTTTATACTAAGATAATTTTCTTGAGCTATTGTTATGGCTTTTTCATCTTTATCTAATCCGTAAATTGTATATCCGTTTTTATAAAACCAATGTATGTTCCTTCCTTTGCCACAGCCAGCATCTAAGATTTTATCATCACGTTGGTATCTTTGTTTTAAAATCTGATCAAATAGATAGATGTCAATAGTACCGAAAATTTCTTTTAATGGTGTGTTCATTTTGTTTTTTACAGGTTTACCAGCTAGTGATATTAAAAATAGACTCTAAAACTAACATTTGGTGTAAATTTTAATGCTTTCACCTTATGTGCTTTTGTTTTGTTTTTAGTTGTTGGTTGATAATAATTATTAATAATGTTTTCATGATTTAGTCCATTCCAAATAGAAGCCCCAAGAGTAGCCCTAATTTTTGATGATAGATTAAATGATTGAGTAGCTGATGCATCTATTCTAAAATACTCTTTTATCCGACTGCTATTCGCCAATTCATAATTAATTATAGTTCCTGTAATTTCATTCCCTGATATAGGCAAAGTAGTTGGCTTACCTGAATGCCAACTAAGTCCTGTAGATATTTTAAAATTATTAGTAGAAAATGACACTCCAAAATTTAGAATGTGTGTTATATCTAAGTTGTTGGGAAAGTTTTGTTCTTCAAGGCTTTTAAAAGTATACTCATTATTAGCAAAACTGTAACTTAACCAAGAATTCCATTTCTTATATTTTTTGTTAATTAAAAAATCGATTCCGTTAACACGGTATGATCCTACAGATTTAATATATTCATATTGATTTAAAAAACCTTGACTTTGAGTTGTTATCCCCTTAACTTCTTTAAAATATCCTTCAGCATTTATTAGCCACCCTTTATGTTTAAAACTCAATCCAACAGAAAACTGTTGACTTGTTATTATTGGAATATTATCATTATTAGATAATTGCCATCTGCGTTTTTCAACACCTAAAAAATCATTCTGGAAATTTATAATTTGAGAAGTGTTTTGATGCTTAGATTCTACCGAAACTTCTACACTAAACCAATCTGAAAATTTATGATTCAAACTAAATCTAGGCTCTATAATGTGTTTTTTAAATTTTTCAATATAATTATATCGTATTCCTGCTTTAATGGTTGTTTTTTTAGTATTAGAGATATAGTTTAGTTGCGAATACAATGCATGTTCTCTAACGACTTCTCTTATAAATTCTCTATAGATGGGGTTATCTACATCTGTCAAATTACTTATTCCTGTTTCTAAAAATTGATATCCATTTAGAAAAGATAGATTCGAACTGGTTTTATACCAAGAGTTTAATTGAATTGACGTTTCAGATACTTTATTCTCTTGTAATAAACGTTGCTGATCTAAGACTTCTGCGTTCATAGCTTTAAGCTGATAATCTGTTTCATAAACCTGCAGTGTTGTCACAAATTTAGCATTCCATTTCCTTTTATAAAAAACACCTTCAGAGATACTATTTTGTGTCAAATTACTCTCTCTAGATTGTTTTAACTGATTTACAATAGTATTTTCATTAAATTCTAACGCATTACTTACATTTAAAAAATTAATCCGTAATTGGTCTTTATCTGAAATATTGTAAAGCCATCGAAGACTTATATCGTAAAAATCAAAATTAATATCTGAATTTGTAATAGTTTTAGTGTTATTAGCTACTTCTGTATCATTTAAAATTCTATCAAAATAATTGGTATAAGTCGGTGTTTTAACAAGTTTGTTTAAGGCCTTTCTAACCGAGATTTGTAACGATGATTTTTTTCCTAATGGGAGGTCTATATGTCCATTCGTGTCAATAAAATTTAGTCCGATACTTCCCTTTAAAGTATTGTTAATGTTTGGAGCTGTTTTCATTTCGATAGTACCAGATACCGCATTAGAAAAATCTACGTTAGTACCATTTTTAATTACTGAAGCTTCTGTTGTTATTAAAGGATTAAAGATTGATATTAAACCGAAAAAATGCCCTGATTGATACATTTTAATACCATCCCATAGCAATAAATTTTGATCATTAGTACCTCCTCTAATGTTAATATTTGAAATTGTTTCATCAACACTTTGGATTCCTGGTAATGTTTGTACCGTTTGTAAAACATCTGTTTCTATCAACCCTGGAAGAATTCCTAAATTAGAAAAGTTAATATGAAAAGTACCATCAGACAACTTATCAATACCTCTAGCTATATAATTAGTAAGTACAACTTCAGAGAGTGACTCAATTTGAGGTATTAAATAAATATTTGGACAATCATTATTATCTATACTATGTATTGATTTTGTATAATAACTTAAATGTTGAATTGTAATTTCTTCATTCTGTTCAACATCATTTAATTTAAAATAGCCAAAAGTATCAGTAATAACATACTTGTTTTGTCTAATAATCGTAACCGCTTCAATAGGCTCTTTAGTTTCATAATCAATTACATACCCGCAAAAAGAATAATTATTTTTTGCTTTTATTGCTATAAAATTATGCTCTAAAGGTTGAAAAATTAAAGCTGTTTCATTTTTTAAATACCTTAAAACTTCATTAAATGTTAAATTTACAGAGGGTTTCTTAATAAAGATATCTTTAATCGTATTATCCGCATACGTAAAATCGTGTTTATACTTTTTTTGTAAAATACTTAAAAGTTCAGAAAGCGGAATCCTCTCTTTTTCTACTTGGGCTTCTAGAATAGAAGAAAAAAAGAAATGTAAAAAAAAGAAAGTGTATAGATATTTTCTATTCAATAGTGTATAAACTGATTTTATTTGAACTGTCTTTTTTATAAGTCAAATTAAATGGTATTGTAATTGTTTTTAAAGCTTCGTCTATATTTGTGTGGACAAACCCTCCAGTAAACAAAAGCCGTGTATCAACTTTATTACTGTTTATTTCAATATTATATTGCCTTTTAAATTCTTCTAACACAAAATATAAAGGTACACTTTTATATTGACTTTTATTTGTTAACCAGTCTGGTTTATTTCTTTTTATTATTTCACTAACTGTTTTTTTGTTTATAATTCTTATCGATTTTCCTTTTGATAATTCTATAGTTTGATTATTACTACTTACACTCACCAAACCTTCAAAACATATTACTTCAAAATAATTTTCACGGCTTTTAACATTAAACTGAGTACCTAACACACTTATAATTCCTTCAGAGGTAATAACATCAAATTTAGATCCTTTAGCAACCTTAAAAAAAGCTTCACCTGTTAACTGTAATTTTCTATTACTTTGCCATTTTTTCTTATGATATGTTATTTTAGAATCTGCATTTAACATCACAGAAGAAGCATCTGGTAATTCTATCGTGGTTTTTTGACTAGCTAAGGTTTCTATAGTTGTTATGTTCGTAAAGAAAAATGTAAAATAAACACCTAAGCTAATCACAAAAATTGCTGCAATTTTAAATGCCAATTTGTAAGTTCGTAGCGTAATAACTGGTTTTTTCTCTGAATCTATTCTGGTTTTAAATGCCTCTAACTCTTCAATAGAAGAGAACTGAGAAGCTTTAAATTGTTGTGCTCCTTCAATTATTTTTTGATTTAACTCAGCATCCCTCAACTTATCAAATGCTTCTTTTTCTGTATCTGATAAATTATTTGCTAACCATTTTTTTTCTAAACTCTCTTCCTTCATAGTTATTCCTTTTACTCTTCTATAACAATTTAATAGTCATTTTTACTGAAATTTTATCGGAATTCTTTAACTTGCTCTTTAATCAATTTAAATGCTGAGTAAATTCTATACTCAACCACTCGTGTGGTAATATTTAACATTTCAGCAATTTCTTTATGCCGTTTTCCTTCAACTTTATTCAATAAAAAGGCGACTCTTTGCTCTTCTGATAGGTTACTCAATGCTATTTGATATTTTTTATAAAACTGTTTTTGTTCTAATAAAAATTCTGGAGTTTCATTTGTATAGTTTTTAGTCAATACTTCTTTATATTTTAGTACAACTTTTTTATGCTTAAACTCATTCAATATCATGTTTTTACCCACTCTAAACAAAAATGCTCTAGCTTTTTCAGGTAAGATATCCTTACAGTTTTCCCATAATTTTATAAATGCTTCTTGAACTTTATCATTAATATCTAATCTATTCCCATATTTGTAATATAAATAATCATGAAGATCTTTCGCATACGAAGTATAGATACTCGAATAAGTCTCTTCATTACAAACATCACCTTTTTTTTTATCTAACATTATAACAAAAATGAACATAAAAATATAAAACATCCTATTTTTTTAAGTAATTTTTGTAACTTAATTGTTATTATATAAAAACATACTCTTGTGAAAATTTATATTAAATTAAATTTTTTATTAATTATTATGGCAATTTCACTTCTTTCTTCTTGTAGAGAGGAGTCTATTGAAGTAATTGACGAGTCAATAGAACCTGGCTTAAAAGCAGAAACAACTGTTGCTAATTTAATGATACAAACCTCATTAAAAGATGGGTCTATAGATAATATTATTGACAATGCCAGTTGTTTTAGTATTAAACTTCCTGTAACTGTTATTGTAAATAGTACAACAATTACCCTAACAACAGAAAGTGATTACGAAATTATTGAAAGTGTTTTTGATGAAAATAATACCGATACTGATATTTTGACAATCAACTATCCAATAATAATAATTTTTAGTGACTATACAGAAATGATTATAAATTCTAAAAGTGAATTAGAAAGCTATATTGATGATGATTGTAATAATGGTACTGATGACGATATAGAATGTGTCGACTTTGAATATCCAATAGTTATTTCTGTATATAATACCTCAACCGAAGAATTGGATAATGTAAATATTTCCAACGACAAAGAAATGCATGATTTTATGGGGAAATTGGATGATAGTCTTGTGGTTAACATCAAATTTCCTGTTCAGTTATTACTTTCTGACGGAACAGAATTAACCATCAATACTTTAAAAGAACTAGAAAATGCCATAGATAATGCTAAAGATGATTGTGATGAAGATGATGATAATGATTTTGACGATGATGATAACACCAATATTGCAGAACAGGAATTTAGAGATTTAATCTCTTCCTGCTCATGGAAAATTGATGAACTTGAAATTGATGATGATGAGTTAGAAAACTACAAAAATGCTATTATTACATTCAATGTTGACAATACTGTTACGGTTGAATTCAATGGTAATAGCTTTTCTGGATCGTGGTCTGTGACTACAAATAGCGGTTTAAGATTAAATATAACTATTGAAAGCTTGTCTGAATTGAATAAAAATTGGAGGTTCCATAAATTTGAAAATGAAGATGATGGAAAGGATAAAATAGACCTAAGGGTGGGTGAAGACAAGCTTGAATTGAAAAAAAATTGTACTTAAAAATTGTGTGCTAAAAAGAAACACTAAAATAGTTTTATAAAAAGGGGTTTTAGCTGACAAAAAAGTATTTCTTTTGGTTGGTTTGAAAACTGTTTCAATATTGCAAAATATTGGAATGGTTTTTTTGAGTAAAAATAGATATTGTAACTTACACCAAATAAGATGTTTATATGAAAAAATCAATTCCCTTCCTTAGCAAGTTTATCAATGTATTATTCAATACCCGAGCTGCTGGTATTTATATATTATTTTTTGCAGCTGCAATCGCTATTGCTACTTTTGTTGAAAATGATTTTGGAACAAGTGCAGCACAAAAAGTAATTTTTAAATCTTGGTGGTTTGAATTGTTACTCGTTCTTTTTAGCTTCTCTATTCTTGTTAATATTTCTAAATTTAGGATGATTCAACAACAAAAATGGAGCTTATTACTTTTCCATTTGTCCATAGTTATCATTGTAATTGGTGCTGGAATAACGCGTTATTTTGGGTATGAGGGTATAATGCATATCAGAGAAAATAGTACTTCAAATACCTTTTTATCTTCTGAAACTTATTTAAACTTTAAAGTTACTAAAAATAATAAGACCTATAATTTTAATGAAAAAGTGCTCTTTGCCAGTTTGGGAAATAACCAATGGAGTAGTTCTTATCTTATTGATGATGATCTTATTGAGATGGAGGTAAAAGAGTTTATTCCCAACCCTAAAAAAACAGTCACCTCTAATCCAGATGGCAAGCCTATCTTAAAAATTGTTATTGCAGGTCTGAATGGTCGAGAAGAGTATTTTATCAGTAAAGGGGAAACCAAAAAATTTAGAAATCTTCTTTTTAATTTTAAGAAAAGCCAATTGCCAGAAGCTATAAATATACAATTTCAACATGATTCTTTGCTGTTTACCTATCACAAAACACTTACACAAATGACCATGGCAACAAGAAAGATTGATACCATAAAACCTTCTGGTGTTTATCAATCACTAAAATTGCGATCGCTTTATGCAGACGGAAATACAAATTTTGTAATTCCAGAATTCAGTAAAAAAGGAACCATTCAAATTGCATCAGAAAGCCAAAAAGTACAAAATCAAAGCTTAACAGCTCTAGTAATAGATATTTCGATTAATGGAAAAACAGAACAAACTTATGTTTATGGACAAAAAGGAGTTTCTGGAAGACCCATACAACTTAATTTTGACAATCTAACTATTGGCATTTCGTATGGGTCAAAAAATGTTGAACTGCCATTTCATATCAAATTGAAAAAATTTATAATGGATAAATATCCAGGTACAGAAAGTGCTTCTTCCTATGCAAGTGAGGTACAATTGATAGATACTAAAAATAATGTATCTAAAGATTTTAGAATTTTTATGAATAATATCTTAAACTATGGTGGTTATCGCTTTTTTCAATCTTCATTTGATAAAGATGAAAAGGGTACATATTTAAGTGTAAATCACGATTATTGGGGGACCTTAATTTCATATATAGGTTATGCCCTACTCACTTTAGGAATGCTACTCACCTTGTTCAGTAAAAAAACAAGATTCTATCAAGTTATTCAAAAAATTAAAAAATTAAGAGCCAAAAGTGTATCATTAATTTTGGTATGCCTCCTTTCTTTTTCATCTGCCATTACTGTTGCTCAAACTAAAAGTCATGTTAGACATGGGGTTAGTCTTGATCATGCTACAAAATTCAGTAAAATAGCTGTTCAAGATCATCGTGGTAGAATGAAACCTATACATACCTTGTCTAGAGAAATTTTACGCAAAATATATAGAAAAGAAAGCCTTGATGGTTTAACTGCAGATCAAGTTTTATTAGGCATGTTTGCTAATAAAAAAGATTGGTATGGTGTAAAAATCATCAAACTAGGAAAACATAAAGAAATCTTAAAAAAGATTGGAGTACAAGGAAAATATGCAGCTTATAAAGATTTTTTTGATACCAATGGTAATTACAAATTGAGAGATGAAGTAAACAAAACCTATGATATGATACCAAAAGACAGAGGTGTTTATCAAAAAGAATTATTAAAAATTGACGAACGGTTAAATATTGTAAACCTAGTTTTTTCGGCGAACTTACTTAAAATTATTCCTCTTCAAGAAGATCTAAATAATACATGGATCTCAAGACATAGTCATGGAAATGAAAATAATCATAGTAATCATGTAGCATCAAAATTCTTTAACGCATACGAAACAGCACTACAAAAAGGAATAAAAACAAACGACTATACCGATGCCAATAAATTAATTGATGAATTACATGATTATCAATTAAAAAATGGTGGTCAAGTAATGCCTTCTTCGGCTAAAATTAATGCTGAAATTACATTAAATCAGTTGCATGTTTTTAATCGCTTGGCATTGTTATACTTTCTATTGGGTCTTATTTTTCTGTTTTTTCTATTTTATTCCGTTTTTAAACCGAAAATCAACTTAAAGATAATTTATAAAATTCTAATCTCTCTCGTTATCTTAGGCTTTGTTTTTCATACAATTGGTTTAGGTTTACGATGGTATATTTCTGGGAGAGCACCTTGGAGTAATGGCTATGAATCTATGATTTATATTGCATGGACAACTACCCTTGCAGGTCTCTTATTTACTAGAAAATCTTTTGGAGGATTAGCAGCAACAATGATGCTTGCCGCAACCATTCTTTTAGTAGCTATGTTGAGTTATCTCGATCCAGAAATTACGCCTTTGGTTCCTGTATTAAAATCGTATTGGTTAACTATTCATGTCTCCTTAGAAGCGGGTAGTTATGGCTTTTTAATGTTGGGTGCTTTTATTGGTATTATCAATTTACTCTTAATGATTTTTATGACTGAAAAGAATAAAGACCGTGTAAAAAGAATTATCCAAGAAATGTCTTATATAAGTGAATTAACACTAATTGGAGGTTTGTTTATGGTAAGTATTGGTACGTATTTAGGTGGCGTTTGGGCAAATGAATCTTGGGGTAGGTATTGGGGTTGGGATGCTAAAGAAACTTGGGCATTAGTAACCATACTGGTTTATGCATTTATATTACATATGCGTATTATTCCTAAATTATTTGGATTGTTTTCCTATAATGTTGCAACTATATTTGGCTTAGCTACCGTAATTATGACGTATTACGGGGTGAATTATTACTTATCTGGTTTACATTCTTACGCTACTGGAGATCCTGTACCCATACCTGGTTGGGTATATGTTGTAGTTGTTGTATTATTTGTTATTAGTATTTTGGCATATTTTAGAAAAAAGAAATTTAGTCTCACACCTTAATTTATAGTATTTATTTTCAGTATTTTAACTTGTTTAATTGTTATTATTATAGATACAATTAGCAAAATGAAAACTTTAAAATTATTGATTGTTGGAGCTGGGCCTGCGGGTATTTCTCTAGCTTCTGAAGCAAGATTAGCAAGAA
>VAPK011237917.1_pt1 | contig 15276 bp, 17 predicted proteins | sample 3395031 | NCBI WGS metagenome assembly VAPK01 (sample SAMN08290443, study PRJNA428436) | hydrothermal vent metagenome | isolation source: Deep-sea hydrothermal vent chimney 1 | place: Pacific Ocean: Juan De Fuca Ridge
GACCTAATATGGCGTTGGGCGGAATAACGCCCATGCAGAAATTAGCTATGGTGGCTTAACGTTCTACTTTGAAAGTCCCTTAAAAATGGGGGGATTACCGTAGTGGTAAAACGACTTTGGCAAAAACAGTATCATCTGTACTAAAAATCAAGCATATCGAACTTGATTTAATTTACTGGAAGGCTAGCTGGATAGAACGGGAAACCACCTTCCACACCTAATTATATTATATTGTCCACCCTATCCCACTCATAGTGTCCGTGGGAATAGTCTCCGTTTATCCTAGGATAAAACTCCTTGTTAATTAGGAGTTTCCGCTCGTTCTATTTTTATGCTGCTTCCGTAGAATACTCACTGTACAACATATTATTTATTCAAAAGGATGCATGACCATGAAAAAAACAGTACTTTTTGCTTTATTCGCTACTGCATTATCAGCTAATGCTAATACAGTTAAATGTTAACGCTTTACTTGCAGGCTCTGAAATAGCAATGACGGCAATGGATTTAAACAAAATTCAAATCGCTTTATACTCTCGTACAACAGGTTCAAGTGTAGGCTGGTATAACGAAAACACAGCGACACATTACGATATCGTTGTGGGTGAAAATTTTGGCTTCGAATTTCAACCTTGTATTAATTATCAAGTGATCGTCAAACGCAATGAGAACATTGCAAATGAAGATTTGAACGCATGTTTGAGTGCTAATGGAAAATGGATTGCGAAAGAAAATATTTCTTTAAACTAAATCCTATTTCATTTTAGACATAAAAAAGCCACGGTATTCATATCGTGGCTTTTTTACTTTGCACACGCAAGGCCGGAATCAGAATTAAAGGGTCGCTACCCTTTAATTTGTTATAAGCGCTATACCTACTTCAAAAACAACTGATAAGCCGGATTCTCGGTTTCTCGTTCATAGGGGTAGCCTAGTTCACTTAAGAAGCTTTGAAATGCAGTCATCTCTATCTCACTGACTTGCACACCCACCAATACCCGTCCATAGGCTGAACCATGATTGCGATAATGAAATAAACTGATATTCCAGCGGCTGCCAATACGCGTTAGGAAGCGCAATAAGGCACCGGGGCGCTCTGGGAAGGTAAAGTTATAGAGTTGCTCATTGTTGACCTGTGGCGCATGGCCACCGACCATATAACGCACATGATTTCGAGCAATGCGGTTATCGGTTAAATCGACTGATTGATAATCTGCGGCATCTAGACTGGCTAACAAGGCGATGCGTTCTATATCGCCACCGGTGATCCGTACGCCGACAAACACATGCGCTGTGCCATCATCGGCATAGCGATAGTTAAATTCCGTGATATTCCGTTCGGATAGCAGTTCACAAAATTGTTGGAAGCTGCCTGGCTCTTCAGCAATAGTCGTAGCGAATAACACTTCTTTGCGCCCACCAATCTCTGCCCGCTCTGCGACATGGCGAAGGCGATCAAAATTGATATTAGCGCCACTGTTAATCGCGACAATGGTTTTGTCTTTCAGCTGGTTTTTTGTGCAATATTTGGCGGCACCTGCCACTGCTAAGGCCCCTGAAGGCTCTGCAATGGCACGGGTATCTTCAAAAATCGTCATAATCGCAGCACACAACTCATCACTGCTGACGGTGATCACATCATCCACGGTTTCTTGCGCAATCCGAAACGGTTCAATCCCCACTTGTTTAACCGCTGTGCCATCAGCAAAGGCGCCCACTTGGCTCAATGCAATCCGCTCACCGGCAGCTAACGCCACCTGCAAACTGGCACTATCATCTGATTCAACACCAATAATTTTAATCTCAGGCCGCAGGGCTTTCACATACGCGGCCACACCCGAAATTAAACCACCGCCACCGACTGGCACAAAGATATAGTCTAGTGATTCAGGATGTTGTTCTAAAATTTCTTTGCCAATCGTGCCCTGCCCTGCAATCACATCGGGATCATCATAGGGATGGATAAAGATAAAGCCTTCATTTTCGGCAATCGTTAATGCTTTGGTGCAGGCTTCATCATAGCCATTCCCGACTAACACCACTTCCGCACCTAAGCGCGTCACGGCATCAACTTTAATCTGCGGCGTGGTGATTGGCATCACAATTAAGGCATCAATCCCTAGTTTCTGCGCCGATAGCGCGACACCTTGCGCATGATTCCCTGCAGAAGCGGCCACCACTCCGGCTCGACGTTCTGCTTCTGTGAGCTGACACATACGGTTATAGGCACCGCGCAATTTAAACGAAAATACAGGTTGTAAATCTTCTCGCTTAAGCAGCAATGCGTTTCCCAGCCGCGCGGAAAGCTGCGGCATGGCATCCAGTGGTGTTTTGATGGCGACATCGTAAACACGTGCATTATCAATTTTTTGACGATATTCCGTTAACATTCTGCTTATTTTTCACTCAACTCTTATTTATCAAGACCGCTTGCTCTATAATGGAAGTTTATATCAAATGAAACCATTACAGAAGGATAAAACCATGACTGCTGATGAAATGAAGAAACAAGCCGCCCATGCTGCGCTCGAATATATTACTGACGGCATCGTCGGTGTGGGGACAGGTTCAACCGTTAACCATTTCATTGATGCCTTGGCAACGATTAAAAATCGTATTGAAGGCGCGGTTTCTAGCTCTATCGTGTCGACTAAGCGTTTAGAAGCGCATGGTATTGAGGTGTTTGATCTAAATTCAGTGAGCAAAGTTGCCGTGTATGTTGATGGAGCAGATGAAGCGAATGCGGATTTAAGCCTAATCAAAGGCGGCGGTGGTGCGTTAACGCGTGAAAAAATCATTGCGGCGGCAAGTGATAAATTCGTGTGTATTGCAGATGAAAGTAAGTTTGTTGATGTGTTGGGGGCTTTCCCGCTTCCGGTTGAAGTGGTGCCGATGTCGCGCAGCTATATTGCCCGTGAAATCGTGAAAATGGGCGGTCAACCTGTTTACCGTGAAGGCTTTATTACAGATAACAGCAATGTGATTTTAGATGTACACGGCTGGGATATTATGGAGCCAATGGATCTAGAGCGTAAATTAAATAACTTGGTTGGTGTGGTCACCAATGGTCTATTTGCGATGCGCGGTGCAGATGTTTTACTGCTAGGCGCTGAATCAGGCACCCGTGTTATTAATCCTCGTTAAACCGTAAACCATGTTCAATCCTTTAAGCGCCTTTATTGGCCTGCGGTATACGCGAGCCAAACGGCGCAATCATTTTATCTCGTTTATTTCGCTATCTTCCATGCTGGGCGTTGCCTTGGGTGTGATGGCATTGATTGCGGTTTTATCGGTGATGAATGGCTTTGAAAAAGAGCTGACAAATCGTACTTTGAGCATGTCTGCCCATTCCATTATCACGGGTGCTAGCGGCACATTGAGCAATTGGCAAACATTAGAAAAACAAGTGCAGAAGCATCCTGAGTTAGTGGGTAGCGCGCCTTTTGTTGAAGGGCAAGGCATGTTTAGCCAGGGTAGCCGTGTGAAAGGTTCGCTAGTTCGCGGCATTGATCCCAATCTTGAAGATAACGTCTCAACGATTCGTGAGAAAATCGTGACGGGCGATATCAATGCACTTAAGCCAAAAAGTTTTAACGTGATACTCGGCAACGATTTGGCACGTTCAATGGGCGTTATTGCTGGCGATAAAATCACCTTGATCACGCCGCATCTATCACCCACTCCCGCTGGTGTGGTGCCTCGCCTTAAACGTCTAAATGTTATCGGCACCTTTGAAATTGGCTCAAATGAATATGATAGTGGCCTAGCGATCATGCATATGCATGATGCGGCAAAACTATTCAAATTGTCGCCCGGTAATGTCTCTGGTTTGCGATTGATGTTTGATGATGTGAATGATGCCCCACGCGTCACGCGCGAGCTGATGGCTGATTTACCGGCCGCTTATCGCGGCTTTGATTGGACTTATAAATACGCCAACTTTTTCCGTGCGTTAAAAATGGAAAAGAAAGTCATGTTTATTATTTTATTGCTGATCGTCGCCGTTGCTGCATTTAATATTGTTTCCACGTTAATTATGGTTGTTACTGATAAACAAGCTGATATTGCTATTTTACGTACGCTTGGTATGACGCCACGCGGTATTATGGGTGTGTTTATCGTGCAAGGTACCATTATTGGGTTTATTGGCACCATTATGGGTGTTATTGGTGGGGTTTTACTCGCGCTTAATTTCGATACCATCATCTCCGCGGTGGAAGGATTAACGGGGTATCAATTCTTTCCGCCTGATGTGTATCTCATCGACCAATTCCCATCTGACTTACATCTATCCGATGTCGTGACCATCGGCATCACCGCCTTTGTACTCACCATGATTGCCACGCTCTACCCTGCTTGGCGCGCAGCGCAAACCCGCCCTGCGGAGGCCTTGCGTTATGACTAAAACGGCAGTGATCCAATGTGAAAACATTGACAAACGCTTTGTTGACGGCGCGCTAGATACACAAGTATTAAACGATATTAGCCTCACGATTAATTCAGGTGACCGCCTAGCTATTGTCGGCAGTTCTGGCTCGGGTAAAAGCACCCTGCTGCACTTATTAGGTGGCCTAGATACACCAACGCGTGGTTCCGTGCATATCCAAGGCCAAGATATCAGTACGCTATCGGTCTCAGCCGCCAGCAAAATGCGGAATAAAACATTAGGTTTTGTATATCAATTCCACCATCTCTTACCAGAATTAAGTGCGCTAGAAAATGTAGCCCTGCCCTTAATCATCGGCGGTACAAAACCTAAATCGGCAATAGAACAAGCCGCGGTATTATTAGAAAAAGTGGGTTTAGGCCATCGTCTTAAACATAAGCCATCTGAACTTTCAGGTGGCGAACGCCAACGCGCCGCGATTGCCCGTGCGTTGATTACGAACCCCGCCTGCTTGCTTGCAGATGAGCCGACGGGTAACCTCGATCACCATACAGCTGAACAAGTATTTGATTTAATGTTGGAATTGAATGCAAATTTAGACACTGCATTGGTTATCGTCACACATGACATTAGCTTGGCAAATCGGATGGATAAGGTGCTGACCTTACGAGATGGTTCTTTTCAAGTAGACAAATAGCTTTGATAAAAATAATATTTTATGACCAAACCATCAATATATTTAACTCTTCTAATAATCTTGCTTATCTCTTGCGGCTTTTTCGCGATTTACTTTGTCAATTACACTAAAGAAAAGTCCTACCTAGAAACGTTCACATACAGTGTTCAATTTGGTGAAAGGTTAGCTATCGCCAATTTTTTATTGTCCAATGAACCAGAAGAACAGGAAAAAGCACTTAGCCTACTTTTAACGCTTTTAAGTGGCAATATCGAAGCTCACGGCATTCTAGAATGGAATTTAGACTTTCACAAAGACTCAGTTTGCAAGCACTTAAATTCTGATATTAAGGAAAAACTTCGTAACTTCAACCGTTCTAGTGAATTTAACTTGTTCCTTAAAAATATTGAAAATAAATGTGCCGTGAATATTCTAGAAAATTAACCCCGCTTTTTCCGCCGCGCCAACCAACTACGAATCACCATCAACCGCCAGATAAAACGGACAAATAACACACCAAGCGATGCGGCAATAATGCCACACACAACACAACCCAATAAGAAAGGTTGCCAAATTTGCAATAAATCTGTTTGGAACCATTCCCATGTCATCTCAAAAGTATAAGCACCCACCGGCACCTGCAATAGCCATGCACCTACTTTATAAGCGTAAAAATAGAGCGGTGCAAAGGTGAAGGGATTTGAAACCCAAGAACCAATCACGGCAACGGGCAAATTGACCCGAAAATAGATGGCTAGCGCGGCAGCGACAATTGTTTGGCCTATAATGGGCATAAAGCCGATAAACAAACCAATCGCCAATGCCAACGACACCGACCGGCGATTCAAATGCCATAAACGCGGCTCCATTAAACCACGCCCAAACCGCTGCAAACTCGGATGAGCGCGCAGTTTTTTATGATCAGGCATGCAGCGTTTTAAAAATCTTCTAGGCATCGGAATATTTCATTTTCATTGCTAACCATTATACCTGCATTGCCATCCTTAATGCGGGACTAAATCATGTCAATAATTGCATTAATAGCCTATTCACATCTTGCATGCCTGTTTCCAAAACATGTGCAATTTCAGCCATTGTGATCTCCCCGTCACTCAACCCCGCCGCCCAATTGGCCACCACTGCACAACTTGCATAACGCATACCCAATTCACGTGCTAAATAAGCTTCTGGCATGCCTGTCATCCCCACTATGGCGCAGCCATCTTGTGCCATTCGCTTTATTTCAGCGGCTGTTTCTAATCTTGGTCCTTGGGTGGCACCATACGTCCCGCCATTGATAATAGGTAGTTTTACTTGTTGCGCCGCAGTTAACAGCTGTTGTCGTATATTTTCATCATAGGGCCTTGTAAAATCCAGATGCTTATCGGGTGAGAAATTGTCGCTATAAACACTTTGTTCTCGCCCATGGGTATAGTCGATAATTTGATCCGGAATTGCAAGCGTGCCTGGCCCTAAGTCAGCCCGTATGCCGCCTACCGCTGCCACTGCAATAATCTCTGTTACACCTTGCTCGCGCAAGGCCCATATATTCGCACGGTAATTAATTTTATGCGGTGCAATCGTTTGTTCTTCACCATGGCGCGGTAAAAAAACCACTTCTTTCCCTTGCCAGATCCCGATCACCAAATCACTAGATGGTTGGCCAAAAGGCGTCTCTACTTTTTGCTTAGCACGCACTTCCAATCCCGCTAAATCGGCCAATCCCGATCCGCCAATAATCGCCAACATCATAGGCCATCCTTCACAGCATAAATTGCTCCCAAATTGCGCCAATAGCCCTGATAATCCATGCCAAAGCCGAACACATATTTATTAGGCACAGTTAAGCCAATATATTCAGGTGGCAGCCCCACTTTATAATCATGCTGCTTATCAATTAGCGCAACACACTGCACTCGAGCCGCACCTTCTTTCACACAATAACTGCGCAAGGCTTGCAAAGTAACCCCTTCATCATAAATATCTTCAATCAACACCACTTCCCTACCCGCTAAATTTGTAACCGGCTTATGCTGCCAATCTAGCACGCCACCTGTGGTGGACTCACCATAGCGCGTTGCATGAATATAATCACACTGTAGGGGAAATGGTAGCTTAGGTAATAAATGCCCCATCGTCATCACCGCGCCATTCATTACACATAAAAAAACCGGGTTTGCATCCGTATAATCCTGCGTTAATTTCTCCGCTAATCTATCCAAGGCCCCATCTATTTCTGCAAAGGTATAGAGACATTCTGCTTGCGAAAGTATGTGTTGTATTGCTGTCATCCTATCCTTCATACATAATATGTTTTTATTTTAATGAGAACCACCATGCGCCGATTTTGGCCACTTCTTTTATTATTCGCTATTTTACTGGTCGCCATTGTCGCTCAGCAAGCCCGTATGCCAGAAAAACAAACCGTCTTATCCTCTCCTGAACGTATTATCTCGCTCGCCCCCAGCCTGACTGAAATTGCTTTTGCGCTCGGCTTAGGTAATAAGCTAGTCGGCGTCACCCGTTATTGTAATTATCCACCAGCAGCCAAAACATTGCCGCGAATTGGTAGCTTTTTAGATCCAAACTTTGATGCGATTGTACAACTTCAACCTGATCTTGTCTTACTTTTGGAGAATAACCCACGGATTATAAAGCAGCTCCATCAACTCGATATTGCAACGCTTGCAGTGAATAATGAAACCCTCCTCGATATTGATAATGCAATTAACAAAATCAGCCAACCCACCCACACCACACAACAAGCGAATATGCTCCGCACCACCATTCACGATGTTATTACAGGCATCCAACAACAGGTGGCTGATCAAGAAAAACCACGTGTTTTAATTGTTATCAGCCGCGACGGTGATAGTGGCCCAATTACGAATCGCTATATTGCAGGACATCATGATTTTTATGATGACCTGATCCAACTCGCAGGCGGCATTAATGCCTTCCCTGATAATAAAATTGCTATTCCTAGCCTCTCTGCAGAAGGATTATTACAACTCAATCCAGACATTATTATTGAACTCTTCCCCGCTGCCGATGAACATCCTTTTAATTTGCAAAAAATTAGCCAGCAATGGCAGCAGCTCCATCAGATTAGCCCGTTGACAGCCGTGCAAAACAATCAAGTCCATATTATTGAAGCTGATTACACGACGATCCCTGGCCCACGCCTACCGTTATTGCTCAAGGAGATGGCGCGCCTGATTCATCCCAATTTAAAATGGGACGCCTCTTAATGTCACTGATTGAAACCCAACAACTGACGATTCAACTGAATAAACAATCAATCTTATCTAATGTTAGTTTACATTTGGCGCAAGGCGATTATCTCTGTCTACTGGGACCGAATGGCGCAGGAAAAAGCACTCTAATCAAAGCCCTATTAGGCATCCACCCTATCCACAGCGGCAGCATCTTATTACAAGGGAAACCACTGCACTTTTATACGGCAAAACAACGCGCCCAACATATCAGTTATGTGCCACAAGTACACACTCAACAACATCATCGCGTGATCGATTTTATTCGGATGAGTCGCTATCCCTGGCGAAATCAACTTGCTGGATGGACCGACACAGATCAACACGCAGTTGACCGCGCCTTTACACTCACACACACGGCTGATTTTGCTAACCGCCCTATGCAGCAACTAAGTGGCGGCGAAACCCAACGTATTATGATTGCTGCCGCGCTCGCCCAACAAAGCCAAGTATTATTATTAGATGAGCCTTGTAGCTTTCTTGACCCACGCTATCAAACAGAAATACACGATTTAATCTATCAGTTAAACCAACAACATGGCATCAGTATTATTGAAGCCAGCCATGATATCAATCATGCAGCCGAACAAAGCCAACACATTTTGGCACTTAAGCAAGGGCAAGTACATTGGCAAGGCAAGTCTGCTGAATTCCTTGAGCCGCAACAATTAGCGGATTTATATGATCAAAAATTCGTGCTCACAACGCACCCAATAACTGGCGCGACTATCGCCCTCACGGCACCCTAATGCAAAAAACACAACGTCACTTATTCCTGATTGTTATTTCCAGTCTACTGCTGCTCTTTATCGCACCCCAGCTCGGCTTGCAGGTGGATGAAGAGAGCCAGCGCCGGGTATTACTTGATATCCGTTTGCCGCGTGTCTTATTCGCCTTTATCGCAGGCGCAGGGCTGGCACTCTGCGGCATGGTATTTCAAACGGTCTTCCACAATCCATTGGCCACCCCATTCACACTCGGTGTTGCCAGTGGTGCATCGCTCGGTGCGGCGATTTATGTGGCCTTAGGTATAAATATTAGCTTGCTCGGGGTTGATGGTGGCACCTTTGCCGCTTTTATAGGCGCCTTATTATCAATCACGCTAGTTTATGGTCTCAGTCGTTTACGTCGTGATCTTCAAACAAACACCTTATTACTGATCGGTGTTGCGCTGAGCTTTTTCTTTTCCAGCCTTATTTTATTTACCCAATATCTGAGTAATATCACGGATAGTTTTCGGATCATTCGCTGGCTCATGGGTAGCCTCACCATCATTGGTTATCATGATATTTTCCAACTACTGCCTTTTGTTGGTCTGGTCACTGCCACTTTGATTTGGACTGCGCCAGCATTGAATCTCCTCACCACCGGTGATGAAATGGCGCTTAGTCGTGGTATAAATGTTACAAAGCTACATACCCTGCTCTTTTTCATTACCTCGCTTTGTGTGGGAGGGATTGTCGCTTTATGTGGGCCAATTGGCTTTGTTGGCATGATGGTGCCTCATATTTGTCGTCTCCTGGTAGGCAATGATCACCATACTCTTATCCCTGCCACCCTGTTTCTTGGCGGTGGTTTCCTCGTGCTCTGCGATACAATCGCACGGCTAATTTTGGCACCAACTGAGCTCCCTGTCGGGATTATTACCACGCTGCTCGGTGGTCCTTTCTTTTTATGGTTGCTGATTCGCAAAAAATACGATTAAATAGAGGCATGAATTTATTGATGCGAACCCCTCAACCCTACCCACTCCCTGTGGTGGTCTTCGCTTTATTCTTCTCTTTCTTCGCACCCTACTCATCCACTTTTGCTAATGAAACCGCTGATGAATCTGCGCCGGCGCTGATCACATTTAAAGCTGAGATAGTAGCGTTGGGAAAATCTGTAGCACCCGTTTCACTACATGAGTTCTACCAACAAAATGACTATGTTCTCATTTGGGCAAATCACGGTAAAATAACTCCCCAGGCAAAACAAGCTATCGCCGCCATTGCAGCGGTCACAGATGACGGTTTGTTGCCCAATGATTATCATCATGATCGCATCATCGCACTGGCGAACACATCCACCCCAGAGCAACACCTACAGCGCGACATTTTATTATCAGATGGCCTGCTCAAGCTGGCACACGATCTCCGCCAAGGTAGATTTACCCCAAAAGAGGTTGACCCTGAGTGGGATATTAAGCAAGCAAAATTTGATGCTGTTGCTTTCTTAGTGGATGCACTCAACGCACCTAGCCTTCGACAGCAACTTCAACAACTTGCACCCCACCACCCCACCTATCGCGCGCTTAAACGCGAACTTGTACACTACCAATCGCTTGCTAAGCAAGGCGGCTGGCCTAGCTTGCCCGAGGCGCCCACCTTGCGCGCAGGCGATGAACACGCCGCTATCGGTGCCTTACGGCAACGCATTGCGATTGAGCGCGGCAGGGTACTACCCGCCACCGCAACTTATATCGCAAACACCTATGATGATGCGTTGGTTGAACAAGTGAAACAATTGCAACAACGCTATGGACTCACCGTTGATGGTGTGATTGGCCCGGCGACGCGTACGACTTTCAATATCAGTGCTGCAGCACGCACCCAACAAATTAGAATCAATCTTGAGCGCTGGCGCTGGCTACCTGAGGAACTCGGTGAACGCCATATTTTTGTCAACCTACCTAACTTCAGGTTGCAAGCCATTGAAAACCAACAAATTGCCTTGGATATGCGTGTCATCGTCGGCCGGAAAGACCGCCAAACACCTAGCCTTGCGGGTGGTATTAATCACCTTGTGATCAATCCTTATTGGAATGTACCGCATTCTTTAGCCTATAAAGATGTATTACCACATCAACAAGCTGATCCCGAATACCTTAGCCATAAAGGGATTCGCGTATATACAAAGATAGATGGCCAATCTATTGAAGTGAACCCCAGCGAGGTTGACTGGGCAGCGTATAACGAACATGACTTGCCCTTCCGTTTTCGCCAAGATCCAGGAACGAGAAACTCCTTGGGCAGAATTAAATTCATGTTCCCTAACAATCACAGTATTTATCTACATGACACACCTGGACGCCGCCTATTTAAGCGTGACCAACGTTATTTTAGTTCGGGTTGCGTGCGCGTTGAAAAGCCACTTGAATTAGCAGAATTCACACTTCGCCAATCTGTAGAAAGTGTCGCAAAACGAATTGCTAGTAGAAAAAATCAAACACGTTTCCTCAAAGACCCTTTGCCCGTCTATCTTGTTTATTTGACCGCATGGACAGATGCGCAAGGCATACGTTTCGCACCTGACATTTATCAGCGAGACCTATTAATGGCGAAGGTTATTCAATAGCCCAACTTAAATAATTGCCTATTAAATTTGCATCAAAAGCCTAAATTGGTATATAGTCATTGGTTAAGATTATTCGTAACGATATTTGTGGAAACCACAACATGACAAAACGCATTATCACTTCCCGAAGGAAGTTTATCCAGCTTGGCTTAAGCGCCAGCATGGGTATGGCAACTGCATTTACCATGCCAAATGCCTATGCAAAAGCAACCGCCACCCCCGAACGTAAAATAGCCTTTAAAAACCTACATACGGGCGAAGAAATTAAAACAACTTATTGGGTGGAAGGCGAATATCTCATGAATGAACTTGAAGATATCAATCGTCTGCTAAGAGATCACCGCACCGATGAAATCACACAAATAGACCCCTTCCTACTTGACCAGCTTGTCCAACTACAAGAACAATTGGGCAGCCATAAAGCCTTCGACGTCATTTCTGGATACCGCTCTCCCAAAAGCAATGATGCATTACGACAAACCTCATCAGGCGTCGCCAAAAAAAGCTTCCATACACTGGGTAAAGCCATTGATATTCGCTTGCCAGGCTATGGCACAAATGACCTATTTCGTGCCGCTTGCTCACTTAAATCAGGTGGTGTAGGCCGTTATGCTAAAACAGGCTTTATTCACATGGATACAGGTCCGACGCGCAACTGGAAAGGCTAACCCTCTCCCCCTCACAATATAAATTTGTTTTAAACAGCACTGGATTTACGTTCCAGCTCGCAGAAAAAGGAAAACCACACCATGACACAACCTATCGTTGTTTGTGCACTCTATCAGTTCGTCACGCTCGACAATTATCGAACGCTACAAGCCCCACTTCTCCGCCTCATGCAAACACATGAAATTCGAGGCACCTTACTGCTTGCAAAAGAAGGAATTAACGGCACAGTGGCAGGCTCACGCCAAGCAATCAACACCTTGCTCTCTCACCTGAGAGGAGATCCGCGGCTCAATCATATCGGCACCAAAGAATCCTTTACCGATACGCTTCCTTTCTTGCGTAGCCGCGTCAAACTTAAAAAAGAAATTGTCACCATGGGTATTGAAGGTATCGACCCTAAACGCGTCGTCGGTACCTACATACAGCCCAAAGATTGGAATGCACTGATTAGCGATCCAGATGTATTGCTCGTAGATACCCGAAATGACTATGAAGTTCAGGTCGGCACCTTTAAACATGCTGTTAATCCCAATACAACGAGCTTTCGTGAATTTCCCGACTATGTTAAAACGCACCTTGATCCCAAAAAACACAAGAAAGTTGCCATGTTTTGTACTGGCGGAATCCGTTGTGAAAAATCGACTGCTTATCTAAAAGAACAAGGGTTTGATGAGGTCTACCATCTTGAAGGTGGCATCTTGCAATATATTGAAGATGTGCCGGAGCAAGACTCTCTATGGCAAGGTGAATGTTTTGTGTTTGATGAACGCGTTACCGTTGACCACCAACTCGAAAAAGGAAGTTATGACCAATGTAATGCCTGCCGCTTACCCATTACAGAAGAAGATAAAACCAGCGATAAATATCAACATGGTATTAGTTGTCCCGCCTGCTTCGATAAAACAACACCCGAGCAAAAAGCGCGCTTTCAAGAACGGGAACGACAAATGTCACTCGCCCATGCACGCGGTGAGAATCATCTGGGTGTAGATACCCTTGAAACCATCCGAAAAAATAGGGCGGCTAAAGTAGCAAAAATAAAACAACAACAAACACTCAGCCTAAAACAACGTGCTCAAAAGCAACATCGTTAATATCCTTATCTGCTATGTCACTGATTGATAGTCATTGCCATCTAGATTTTGCTAACTTTAATGCGGAGCGTGAAGCCATTTTAGCGCAGTGTATCGCGTTGGATATCCAGCACCTTATTATACCTGCCGTTACAGCCGAGACTTGGTCACGACTACTCACCACCTGCCAACAATCAACATTATTACATCCCGCTCTCGGGCTACACCCCATGCTTATGGATGCACACCAAACCCAAGACATCACTTCATTAGAGCATGCGGTTATCCGTCACAACCCCATTGCTATTGGTGAAATTGGACTTGATTTTTATCTGCCGGAACACAATAAGCAGGCCCAAAAAGAATTGTTTGAACAACAACTAAAAATTGCCCAAACACATCAGTTGCCTGTATTGCTCCATGTTCGAAAAGCACATGATGAAACATTGAAATTATTACGAAAAACGCCGGTTACTGGCGGCATCGTCCATGCCTTCAATGGCAGCCTACAACAAGCAGAAAATTACAGAAAACTAGGTTTTTTATTTGGTGTCGGTGGTGCCATCACCCACCCACGCGCCACCAAACTGCGTCAACTCGTGCAAGATTTACCTTTATCATCACTCGCATTAGAAACAGATTCCCCTGATATGCCCCTATTTGGCCATACAGGCAGCAATTCACCCATTTACTTGCCCGACATCCTCATTTGTCTCGCTGAATTACGAAATGAAACTATTGAAACACTCGCGCAAGCCACTACAGAAAATGTACATCGCCTATTTCCTCAGCTGAATTAACCTGCTCCCGCAGCAATTCATCCAGCACGATGTCTTGCTTCAGCTTCAATAAAGATCCGTTTCACTTCTGGATGAGCGTCCTTGATCTGAATACTCACCTGCTCAATCGCCACTTCAATATCATCTGCCTTCGCTTCATCTTCAAAAGTCGCACTAATATTTAATAGGATAAATTCAGGCCCCATATGCATGGTGAGCACTTCATTCACATTATGTATTTCTGGTCGTGCCGCTGCAATTTCCTTAATACTCGCAATTGTTTTCTTGCTCGCGCTCTCGCCAATCAATAAGCCTTTGGTTTCAATCGCCAGCCATATTGCCGTTCCACCTAAAATTAAACCAATAATAACGGATGCAATACCGTCAAATTCCAAGATCCCGGTGGTTTGCGATAGATAAACACCTAAGAATGCCACTATCAACCCCAAACTCGCTGCAAAGTCTTCAAATAACACCACAAATAAGGAGGGATCTTTACCGCGTTTTACGGCTTCTAAATAACCCATCTTGCCCCGTACTTTATTAAATTCTTTCAAGGCAATAAAGAACACAAACCCTTCAAATATCAATGCTAATGCCAGCACAATATAGTTGATCATCGCATTCTTAATCGGCTCAGGATGGATAATATGATGTATGCCTTCATAGAGGGACACACCCGCGCCCACGGCAAAAATCAAAATCGCAACCACAAAGCTCCAAAAGTAAATTTCCTTACCGTGCCCAAAGGGGAAATCTTCATCTGCTGGCTTTTGTGATCGTTTGATTCCATAAAGCAATAACCCCTGATTTCCCGTATCGATAAGAGAGTGAATTCCTTCTGAAAACATGGCAGAACTGCCCGTGAGGCTCGCTGCTACAAATTTCGTAATCGAAACCAATGTATTACCAATTAATGCTGCAACAATTGCCGTTTTTGAACCTGATGCTGACATGCTTATTCCTAAAGATAATGGGGTAAGCCTTCATGATAACAAATTGTTTACCAAAACAAGCCCCTTGTTTCTAATATGGTAAACTGTTCACTTAAATTGATATTTATATTATGTAAAAGGTTTAA
>VAPK010537886.1_pt1 | contig 15271 bp, 12 predicted proteins | sample 3395031 | NCBI WGS metagenome assembly VAPK01 (sample SAMN08290443, study PRJNA428436) | hydrothermal vent metagenome | isolation source: Deep-sea hydrothermal vent chimney 1 | place: Pacific Ocean: Juan De Fuca Ridge
AAAGATAAAAAAGCAGATGTTACAGAAGAAACAACTGGTGAAACAGCATCAGCTGACCAAGTTTATCAATGTCCGATGGATTGTGAACATGGTAAAAGTTATACAGAAGCAGGTAAATGTCCTGTTTGTGAAATGGATTTAAAAGCAAAAAAGGCTGGTAAAGAAGTGTCAGAGCATAAACATGATGGTGAATGTACCAAATGTCCAGAAGGAGAATGTAAATGTGAAGGTGATAAAGCTAAAAAAGAATGTACCAAATGCCCTGAAGGAAAATGTACTTGTGATAAAGATGCTAAAGCAGAATGTACTAAATGTGGACATTCAAAAGCTGATTGTACTTGCGATAAAGATTCTAAAGCCGAATGTGCTAAATGTGGACATTCAAAAGCCGAATGTACTTGCCCAAAAGATAAGGCTTAGAGACTCTTATTATACAAATTTTTAACCCTTTTGATGAATTTCAAAAGGGTTTTTTGTTTGGAGAAGTTATTGTTATATGTCTGAACATATTTTAGGACGGGTCATTTGTTCGTTTATCGAAATAATATGAATGCGTTTTAATGATTTATATTTGGTGATACTGAAACGAGTTCAGCACAAGTAAACGAAGTTAGCCTTTTTCATTAAGAAAGTCAAGAGATTATTTTTCTTCATCTTTGTCCCAACCCGTTAATCCTGCAGAGACTACAAATTTCATTACATCACTAGAGTTGATATCGACAGTTTTTATATTTGCAAGTGGGATAATAAATAATTCTCCTGAAAAATTATATGAATGAGGAAAGTAGACCGTGGCTTTGTCTTTCTCATCTATACCTTCTTTGGTAATAAAGCCTAATTTCCCTAAAGCAATCATTTTAAGTTTTCAGACTGTTTTATTGAAGGTTTTTTAAACAAATCAAAGTAGTGTGTTGCTATATTGATGATGCATAGCGTTAAGTTTTAAGACTTAAAGAAATGAATAATGGTTTGAGATTTTACTTTATAATTATAAACCACGGAATATTAAATTTTCCTTTGTGATATTCAATTTGAACAATATAGCCATCTTTCTTAGTCTTATAGAGCTGCTCTGAAATTTTAATAATTTGAGCATTACGCCCTTTGTATTGCCCCCAAGGCTCAATAATTAGTTTGTGTTTTTTTGAACGTATTAATGCTTTTTTCCTAAAGACACCGTCTTTTTTTTTAATTTTAGAATCATACAAAACAGGCTCAGAAGTGTCTAGTTTATCATTTAATAGAGGAATAAATTGTATACCTATGATTATAAACATAGAGTAATGATAGCTAAAGGCATTTGCTGGAACTACAAATGGTAATACTGTAAGTATTATGAACACTGTACATATATACCTATAAATTACCCAATAGGTGTTTTTTTATATGCTTTTTTGTTTTCCAATGAGTTGATGATTCTAGGTTTAGAATACTTAACGTTTTTTATTTATTTTTCTAAAATAGAATATTTACTAATTAAATTCTCACTTTAAGTAATTGAACCTAGTTGACAATCAATTTACGAATGCTGATATTAGCGTTAGCTAATGATATTTTTATAAAATAAACACCAGATTTTTGACCTCTTAAGTTTAGTGAATGCTTTGTTGAATTCAGATTTTCGCTATAGATTTCTTGACCTACTGTATTGTAAATAGAGATGTGAGTTATTGTCTCTTGTGATTCTATGGTTAAAGGTTTTCCATTTGTTATCGGGTTAGGGAATAAATTAACCTTACTTAATCCAAAATTACTTACACCAAGAGCAGAAGCACTTAGTTTTCTAATTCTATGGTTTTTATAATCTGCTATAATTATATTTCCCGCCCCATCAATAGTAATATCAGAAGGAGATTTTAATTGAGTGTCAGTTCCAGATTGCCCATCACCATTAAATCCACCACCAAAAAACCCAGTACTACCTGTGCCAACTATAGTGTTTATAATACCGTCAGTTGTAACTTTTCTAATTCTATGATTGCTTGAGTCTGTAATAAAAATATTGCCTAAAGCATCTATAATTACCCCTCTTGGTTCATTAAATTTTGCATCAACAGCCAATCCGCCATCTCCATTAAATTCATCAAAACTCTGTTTGCCAGCAACAGTAGTAATTATACCATTACCATCTATTTTTCTAATTCTATCATCATCAGCAAAAAAGATGTTTCCTGCAATATCAATATCAATATCTACAGGGCTTTTCAGTTTTGCAGCAGTTGCTAAACCATCATCACCAGAAAAACCATATTCTCCAGTTCCTGCAATTGTAGCTATAATACCATTGGTAGTAACTTTTCTAATTTTATTATTAAGGTCATCACAAATATAAAGATTTCCATTGGCATCAATGACTATGCCTTGAGGTGTGTTTAATTGTGCTGAAATTGCTTGTCCGCCATCTCCATCACTACCTTCTGTTCCGTTTCCTGCCACAGTCGTGATGTTACCACTTACATCTACTTTTCTAATTCTGTGATTTTCTTTATCACAGATATAAAGATTTCCGTTAGTATCAACACCAATACCTGTTGGAAAATTTAATTTTGCAGATGTAGCAATTCCACCATCACCACTAAAACCAAATTGACCAATCATACCTGCGACTGTTGTAATAACGCCATCAGTTGCTATTTTACGTACGACGCTATTGCCAACTTCAGAAAAATAGATGTTTCCTGCATTGTCAATAGCAATACCTGTTGGTAAACTAATTTCGGCATCTAAGGCCTGTCCGCCATCTCCACTATACTCTTGATTTCCTGTTCCTGCAATAGTTGAAACATTGCCATATTGAGCAAAGGAGACGTTACATATTAATAAAAATGCATAGAAGTAAATTTTTTTCATTTTTCTGTTTTATAAGCTTGGTTAAAAAACAAAATTACTTAAACCATGACAGTCTAAGTAATTAAGTTTTTAGAAGATATTCACTAATTTCAAGGAATACTCTAGTTTTTAAAAGGATTTTTACTCCTCTAAAAAAGGATATTTATAATCTGTTGGAGGCACAAAAGTTTCTTTAATAGTACGGTTACTCACCCAACGTAATAAATTCCAAACAGAACCAGCTTTGTCATTGGTTCCTGAGCCTCTAGCACCACCAAAAGGTTGTTGCCCAACTACTGCACCGGTAGGTTTGTCATTGATATAGAAATTTCCTGCAGCATTTTCTAAGGCATTACAAGCGTAATCAATAATGTATCTATCACCACTAAAAATTGCACCAGTTAAAGCATATTCAGAAGTTTCATCAACTAAGGTTAAAGAATCTTTCCAGTCGGCATCTTCATATACATAAATGGTAATTACAGGGCCAAATAATTCCGTACACATAGTCGTGTACTTAGCATCTTTTGCTAAAATAACGGTAGGTTCTATAAAATATCCTTTTGACTTGTCATGGTTACCACCAACGACAATTTCTGCGTTTTTATCCGCTTTGGCTTGATCTATATAGCTCGAAATTTTGTCAAAGGAAGCTTCGTGAATTACGGCATTTACAAAGTTAGAAGTATCTTCTGGGCTTCCTGTTTTTATAGATTTCACCTGTTCAATTACATGCTTTTTAACAGCCGCCCAAAGACTTTTCGGAATGTAAGCTCTTGAAGCTGCAGAACATTTTTGTCCTTGATATTCAAAGGCTCCTCTAGTAATTGCTGTTGCAACCTGTAGGGCGTTTGAAGAAGCGTGAGCCCATATAAAATCTTTACCGCCAGTTTCACCAACAATTCTTGGGTAGGTTTTGTATTTATTGATGTTGTTACCAATTTGTTTCCATAATAATTTGAAAACATTTGTAGAGCCTGTGAAATGTAATCCTGAAAAATCAGGGTGATTTAAAATGGTGTTACTAATCATTACAGGGTCACCATAAACAACGTTAATAACGCCATCTGGCAAACCAGCTTCTTTAAATAAATCTACTATGATTTTAGCAGAATAGACTTGACTATCAGAAGGTTTCCAAACGCAAACATTACCCATCATTACAGGTGCAGCACATAAATTTGCAGCAATAGATGTAAAGTTAAAAGGAGTAATTGCATAAGTGAAGCCTTCTAAAGCACGGTATTCCATCCTATTCCAAATACCTGGGCTAGAAATAGGCTGATTTGCATAAATTTCAGTCATAAACTGAACATTAAATCTAAAGAAATCTATCATTTCACATGCGGCATCAATTTCTGCTTGCATTACATTTTTAGATTGAGCTATCATAGTTGCTGCATTCATTTTAGCACGGTAAGGTCCTGCTAATAATTCTGCAGCTTTAATAAAGATAGCCGCACGATGTTCCCAAGGTGTTTTTGACCATTTTTCACGAGCTTCTAATGCGTTAGAAATTGCCAATTCAACATGTTTTTTTTCTGCTTTATGATATTGACCAACGGTATGTTTATGATCGTGTGGAGGGTGTATTGAAACGGTATCTCCTGTTTTAATTTCTTTGCCACCAATATAAAAAGGAATGTCAATATTTTCATTGTACATTTTTTTATAGGTTGCTAATAATTCTTTTCGTTCTGCACTGTTGGGTGCGTATGATTTTACGGGTTCATTTATTGGGTTGGGTACATTAAAAAATCCTGTTGCCATTTGATTAAATTTTATTTAATAATATTATCCCGTAGCTTCGGGAGTTTCAGTATCTTTATAATTATTTTTCGATTAAATTTGTAGAAACAAAGTTACGATTTATTTGTAAGTTTTTGATTATTGTTTTGTCAAACAGTTAAACATTTTTTATGTGCACAGTAACCTATCTTCCTTTAGGAAAAAACGATTTTATTTTAACATCAAGTAGAGATGTTCCGTTTTCACGGGAAAAAGCGTTGCATCCTAAAAAATATTTAGAAGATGGTGTTAAGCTAAATTATCCTAAAGATGGGAAAGCTGGCGGAACTTGGATAGGTACTAGCTCTAAAAGCAGATTGATTTGTTTGTTAAATGGCGGATTTACATATCATACTTCAAGAGCATCTTATAAAAAAAGCAGAGGCATTATTGTAAAATACTTACTTAAAGTTGACGATATTAGAAAAGGATTAGATAAAATTGATTTAGAAGGTGTTGAGCAATTTACATTAACTATTGTTGATTGGAATGACACACTAGAATTGATTGAGTTTGTTTGGGATGGAAAGCAAAAGCATTTTAAAGAAATGCCACAAGAACCACATATTTGGTCGTCTTCAACATTGTATGATGAAAGTGTAAAACAGTTGCGAAAAGATTGGTTTGCTGATTGGCAACAGAAACATAAGTTTACAAGTGAAAATATTTTAGAATTTCATAATAACGCAGGTGTGGGCGATTCTAATATTGATGTAATGATGGACAGAAAAGTAGTTGGAACCGTAAGCATTACCTCAATAAAAAAAGAAGATGGCAAGGTTGTTGTTTATTATAAGGAGATATAAACCCCAATTTTTAGGATTGTAATTTTCACGGTTTTCAGGGGTTGTTGTTTTTGAAATAGAAGGCATCTTTGTACTGTTGAAAATATACTCAATGTTAATTGAATGATGATAACTTATTATAATGAGATGAATAGGATAATTTATTTAAGATAAGTGCGTTATATTCAGTATTCTTGCAACTAATTTTACAACTATGTTTAAAAAAGGAATAACTATTATTTTTTTAGGATTTTTACTGCTATTGACGGGCTGTTTTGAAGTTATTGAAGAAGTAACTTTGAATGATGATGGTTCAGGTGATGTTACATTGACCTTGAATTTGAGTAGAAGTAAGACTAAAATCAATTCAATAATGCTATTAGATAGTGTTAATAATTACCGAGTGCCCTCAGAAGCTGAGGTTAAAAAACACTTTGCAGGCATTGTAAAAACAATTAAAAGCACAAACGGAATTAGCAATGTGAGTAATACCATAAATATGGAAGATTTTATTTTCACCCTTTCATGTAGTTTTAATAATGTAGACGCTTTAAATACGGTAATTTCAAATTTTAGTTCAAAAAAAGAAGCACAAAGAATCAAAAATCATAAGCATTTTTCTTTTAATAAAGCAACACAAACTTTTACAAGAAGTTATCATTATGATGTAGCTAAAGAGATTAAAAACACGAATATGGAGGATAGAAAGGTGTTTGAGACAGCTTCAATTAGAAGTATTTATCGTTTTTCAAAACCTATAGTGTCCTCAGAAAATAAAATGGCTAAAATTTCTGGAAGTAAAAAAGCCATCATGTTAAAGGTATCTGCACTAGATATTATCAAAAACAGAAATTCAATAAAGAATAAAATCAAATTAGGAAACTAAATTAATAAATCAGATCAATATTTATAAAGAATAAAAGGTGATTTGAAGCAAATATAAATTAGATGACAACAGATATAAATTACTTGCCTTCTAAAACAAACATAAAGACTAATTTAGCATTATAAAACAAAACCAATATGTACCCAATGAAAAAAATTATTCTAACCATAACCTTAATTGCAACAACTATAAGTTTTGCTCAATCTTTAGAAAGTAAAATACCTGCAAGTACAAAAGTAGTGATTACTGTTGATGGTAATCGACTGTTAGAATTAGTACCACTTACAGAGTTTGAAAATTACTCAGTAATTAAAGAAATTATTAAAGAAGTTAAAGAAGATAAGCCACATATTAATGGTGTCTCAGATTTGGGGTTAGATGTAAATTCCGATGCTTTTTATTTTTATCAACCAACAGATAGTATTACGTATTATGTAGGGTTGATAAAGCTTAATAACAGAGTTGCTTTTGAAAAATTATTAGATGAATCTGGCAAAAAAAAGGTGGTAAGAGAAGGGAATGTAAGTCACTATTCAGAAGATTCAGATTTGAATATGATGTGGAATGATAATATTTTGATTCTTTCTGGAGGAATGCCTTCTTATTCATATTTTTCTTCAAATAGAGAAAGGTTTGAAGCACAAGCGTTGAATGAAGATGAAGGTTTCTACGAAATTAAGAATAGGGTAGCTGGTACTTGGGTTGCAAATTATGCAAAACAATTGTTTAATTATAATGGAGCTTCAATTGTATCTAATCAAAGTTATCTAAAATCTAAAGACAGCAAAGCTTCTGCTACGTTATGGATTAATAATTATGGAGGTATGATGAATGACATGATGAATTCTAGCTTCTACTCTGCAATGGGTTCAAGCATGAATATGAATAATGATAATAATAGATTAGGTTTTGGATCAATGGTTGCACAACTATATTTTGAAGAGGATAAAGTTAGAATGACTTCAGAAATGGAGGTTAATGATAAATGGCAAAAAGCATTTAAAAAGATGTATGCTTCTAAATTAGACAAATCATTTTTTAAGTATTTCAATGAAAATGATGTATTGTCTTATGCGAGTTTTGCTATAAATACAGAAGCAGTTTTAGATGAATATCCAAGATTAATGTCAGAAATTTATGGAGGGATGTTGCCTGAATATAATGAAGAAACTTCTGTTGCTGCTGACTTGTTTTCATTAATTTTAGACGAAGAAGCTGTCGGTGAGTTGATTACTGGTGATATGCTGTTTGTTTTAAATGATGTTATTGAAAAAGACATAACGTATACTACGTATGAGTATGATGATGATTATAATGAAACAGAAGTAAAGAAAACAAAGAAAGAGGCAAGTCCTGATTTCACTATAATGATTGGTTCTGAAAACGAAAAATTATTATTCAGATTGATTAGATTAGGTGTAAAACATGAAGCTTTCGAAACAAAGAAAAATTACTATAAATTAAATTTACCAAGCAAAACTCCGTTTGATTTGTTTGCAGTAATAAAAGATGAAAAGATTTTTCTAACTACTTCAGAAAAAAGACTGACAGATATTATCAGTAATAGAGTTGCTGCTAAAGGGGGTGCTCATAAAAAATTAATTCGTAAAAATTCTTCTGTTTTTTATATGGATATTGATAGATTAATAAGTAAAATACCTGAATCTGAATTGAGTAAAAGTGAGAAAGAATTTGCTGATTATGCAAAAGACAATCTGAAAGATGCTTATCTGACTGGTAAAATGAAAGGAAGCATTATTTATTCTGAGTTTATTATAGAGACTGAAAAGAATCGTAAGAATTCATTAAAAGTACTATTAGACTTTCTTGAGTTTGTAGATTAATTCTAAACATGAAGAAAAAAATTCTTTATACCTTAATTGGCTTGGCTGTACTTTTGTTGCTGGCCTACCTGTTAAGGTATAATCAATCACAAGTATTTAAAAATAGAGTTCCTAAAAGTGCTACAGCTGTTGTAAATGTACATTTAAGACAGATTGAGAATGACTTATTGTTCGATTTTTTAGCACACCCAATTACGTATTTAAAATCTAGACCTAGAGAAAAGGATAGCATTAAGAAAAATAAATTCCCATTTATTAGTGGTGTTGAAATTCCTGAAAATGTATTGTTTTTTTCAAATAAAACTACCTATAAGAATCATTGGTTTAGTACAGTTTTTAATCTAAAGGATAAAGAGAAATTTACACACTTTTTTTTACGAGAAAAATTCATTAAAACTAAGGTAAAGACTACTGAATTTTATAGCAAAGGTAATTTGGTTTTGGCCATACAAGGTAATAAATTAGTACATGTGATTAAGTCCCGAGACTTCGGGAGTATTGAGGATGATATTTCTGAAATTGTAACAGCTATTTTTAATGAAACAGAATTTTCACCTCCAGCATCTGAATTATTGAAACCAATACTTACTACTAAAAGTGATATTAGTTTTTCTTCAAAAGAACATGGTTTTTTAGAGGCGAATTTTAAAGAAGGTCTTTTTGAAATTACAGGAAATTTAGCCTCCGATTTTTTCATGAGCAATACCTCGCCTGAAATGATTGGAAATCCCGTAAGTTTTTTTACGGCAAAAATTAATAAAGACAATTTAAAGTTCAAAGAATTTGTGGATAGAGGTAAGATTAAGTTTGATGAAATCACCCATTTATCGTTGGATTCTATTGTCAATAAATGGGATGGTCAGCTTTATTTGAATTTAGCATCTATAGAGAATACAACAGATACGATTGTAACATATGAATTTGATGATGATTTTAATAAAGTTAAAAAAATAGCCACTCAAGAAAAGGTGATTCCAGCTCTTGACATTAAACTAGGTAAAGAAAAGCCTTCAGATTTGTCAGATTATTTTTGGAGGAAAAATGCCATTCAAGTACATGATGGCGACACATTGTTTACGACAATACCTGTATATAAATTTATTGCAGTAAATACCAAGGATAATTTAGAGCTATCAGTAGCTGAAAAGCAAACTAATAAAGGTTCTAAAAAAGCAACTTCAAAGTTGAATTTTTATTTTGATATGGAAAAGTACTTACAAAAACCATTAGATATTCCTCTTAAGCCAAAACAACTAAAAGCCTTGAATTTGATTAAAAACTCTTCGATTCACTGGTCAGAAAATAATAAGTTTTCATTGAAAATTGAATTAAAAAGCAAGGATAGAAACTTTTTAGGGCAGTTGATAAAGCATTAGTTTGGCTTGTGCAAGGCCGAGGACTCAGAATTGGGGATTGATAAAAACAGAAGCTTTGCATAAACTTCAATTGAAAAAAACAGAATATCTAATTTATGAATCCATAGGATTCAAACGTTTGTAAAAGCAGCTTATATAGAGTGAATTCGACTCCTTCGGAGTCGTACCGAGTAAGTATAACATCTTATTTATAAACATTAAATCCCTACGGGATTTATCAAAATGAAGAAAGGGTTATTTAAAGAGCAAAGGCTAAAAAGGAAATAAGTAGGCCTCCTACAGTAGAAAGTAGTACAAACACAAAATTTAACAACAAGAATTTAATAATGGTTTTAAATCTTTTTTGTTTGTAGAAATTTCGTAAAGATTTGTAGAGGTAAAAGAGAAATACTAATATAATAATGCTAATACCAACGTCAGTTTTGAATATACTATTAAAAATGGTGTAGAAAATCATCAAGATAAAAAACACTGTTTGTACATTGAAAACGAACACTAAATGTTCTGTGTAATTCTTCTTACCTCTAATATACAGTAGTGAAAGAAATAAGGTGAAAATAGGTAGCATAAAAAATAAGGCTATTGATATTTTAGAAACAATACGGTCATAATATGATTTTCTAAAATTGGAGTCGTTTTTAAATTTATTAAAATCTTGTGCTTTTGTATAATAGAAAATATTCCATCTTGTTTTTTCTTGCCCCATGTCTTCAAGAGCTTCTGTAACTGAAAAATCAGGATGTTTTTCATTATACCCTATATAGACGTTAATTTTTTTACTAGTTTTCTGATCATGGTTTTCATTCAATAATTCTTTTTCAATAGAAAATTTTGTTGTTGCAGGTAATTGATAATTTATTTTTTCAGCCTTTAAAATTGTTTTTAAATGTTCAATGGCATCCTGTTTCAATTCTAGAAAATGTAATTTATGTTCCCATTTATTTAAATCTCCTTTGTCAAATAAGTTTGAAATATAGGATAAGCTTGGTTTGTAGGTCAAGTGAAATATAGAATCTTTTTGTTTTGTGTTTAAAGCGTTATTATTCAATTGCTCTAAAAAAGTGTTAGAATTGAGTATTGAATCTATATGTTTTTCTGTTTTTTGTTTAGTCAATTTATGAATTGAATCACTTACGTTTTTAAATATTAAAAATCCTTCATCAATATCGTTAACAGGAGCGTTTTCAGTTGTTTCATTACTATCAGCTATTGCATATCCTTCCAATACAGAAAATAAGCCTTGTATTAAAAAGAAAATAATAGTAACATGTAAATACAATTGAAACGGGTTTACATAACGTCTTCGTTTACCTTCAATATACTCTTTTGATACTTTAGCTGGTTTAAAGAGTAAAGGCACAAAGGTGTTAAAAAATCGAGTATCAAATGAAAAGAAACCGGAAAAGAACTCAGAGATAAATTGTTTAATGCTTAGTGGTAACTCATCATTTACCTGTCCGCAATTAGAGCAGAAGTTATCCTTGTCAGAAATTGGTTGCTTACAATTTAAGCATTCTAAACCTCTTATGTTTTGTTTAAATCGGGTTGTTGATTTCACGTTAAATAATAACTTATAGAGTAAAAGTAAAGAATTATATTGAATAATGCACAGAAAACGATAGTAAGGTAAGTTTGGGTGGTTGTACTAATTAGAAATTGCAGGAACCGTTAATTGAAAAGTAGGAATCTGTACTTTGAAATTTTTGGTAGTCGTAAAATTAATCATATTGTAATGTCCTTTCATTGATCCTGTTGGGGAAGATAAGTTACAAAATGACTTGTAAGTATAAGTCATTTTTGGGGTTAGAATTGGTTTTTCACCAATGACTCCTTCACCTTCTACAATTTCAAGGTTCTTTAGGGCGTCAAAAATTTTCCACTGTCTACTGGTTAATTGTACAGAGTCATTACTCTGATTCTCAATAGTAATGCTGTAACTAAAAGAAAAACACATTCTGTTATTTTGATGACAGACGCCTTCAAAATTTGTTTGTACAGAGATTTTAATTCCATTTGTTACTTGTTGAACCATAGTTGTATACAGTGTATATGTTAAGACAAAGATAAGGATTTTATCTTTAAGATGATTAAATCTATTTAGTAGATGCTCTAATGGTGTTTTAGTTGCGTAAATTTTCAGAATTAGCGTGTCCGTATCCAATTACTTGGTCGTATTTACTCCCTATAGGTTTGTAATAGACCAATACAGAATAATCATTTTCAGTTTGGTAAAATGAACCTTCAATAGCACGATTGTTTATTTCTCCTTTAGCGTTAGCAGTCACATAGCTGTAATTGTAAAATCCTTGTTTTAATAATAATGTACAGGTGTAGATTTTATAGTCTTCATTATAAATCATTTTATTCTCATCATTTAATTGCCAGTCATTATAATCACCATAGACATAAATGGCATCTTCATTGACATCCGTTAAGGCTTCTAATGCAAAATGTACTTGAGAGTAATCGGCTTCTAATGCAATGTTATCACTATCAATAGTTCTGATTACAAAATTTCCATTCACATCTGGGTAGAATGTATAGAGTTTGTTTTTACGCATTTCATCAGTATATAAATAGGTTTGAAAAAGACCATCAAGTCTTGTTTTAGCAATGTTATTAGTGGCACTTCTAATTTCTTTGGTGTCAAAAAATAAATATTCGTTGCCAGCCCAAAAAGAAACTTTATCTGAATATTTATAGAGGAGTTGGTTGCCTCTGTAAAATTGTGGTTTTATGTTTTTTATAACGGTATTCCAATCGCTATTTTGATAAATCGCTACTTTAATTTCTTGACTCGGGTTGTTAATTCGTAAATCAGGATGATTGATGGAAAACTCAATATTATGCTTAGAGTTTATTTTAGAAACATCTCTACTCTTATGTACACTTACACCAACAGTAACTTTAGGTTGGTAAACAATAAAAGGTCTTGTGAAAACAATCTCATCATCTTCATTTATAATGGTAATTAGATAATTGCCACTTAGTTTTATGCTTGTTTTCTCATTGGGGATTTGTAATTTATAATAAGTATAAGGTTGTACAGTGTTGAAAGAATTTTCATAATCTCTAATCCAGTCAGAATTATAACCATTTATGTATTCTGTGGCAACTAACTTTGAAACTTTCCAGTTATAATCATAATGTTCAATCTTACAAGTGTATTCTTCTTGGCTATCGCTTAAATCGTCAAATTCTAATAGTAGGGGTTCTCCTAATTTTACAATTGGCGAAAAATTATTGGTTGCTCTTGATCGTAATACTATTGTTTTTATGTAGGATGGTGGGTCAACAATAACTTCACTTTGAGCATTGCTGATACTGCAAATAAAAAGGATGAATAGTAAAAAAATAGACTTGTACATTTGTGTTTTTTTATTATTTGAAAGCAAAAGATATACCAAAATTAATGAAAATCAGTTTACTATGTGTAAAGTGTAAAAATAAGTAGAAATAATTTAATTATTTAGAACTATTATAAATAAGTATTTATCTTAAATAAAAGCGAATAACAAATACAAAATCTTTAAATTTGCACCGTTTTTTAGAGACAATAAATCCAAATCTTAATTTATGTCACAAGACATTCGTATTAAAAAGGGCTTAGATATTAAACTTATTGGCGAAGCAAGTCAAACGACAACGCCACTTTCTGTAAGTAGTATTTATGCTGTAAATCCTGATGATTTTCATAAAATCACACCCAAACTTTTAGTGAAAGTTGGAGCTAAAGTCAAAGCAGGAGACGCATTATTTCATGCAAAATCAAATGATAAAATTTTATTTCCTTCTCCAGTAAGTGGTGAACTTATTGAAATTGTGAGAGGAGAGAAACGTAAAGTGTTAGAACTGAAAATAGCAGCAGATAAAACACAATCGTATCATGATTTTGGTAAGAATGATGTGAATAGCATGTCAGTTGATGATGTGAAAGCAAAGTTGTTAGCTTCTGGTTGCTGGCCTTTTATTAAAAGACGTCCTTATGATGTAATTGCAAACCCTGAAGAAACACCAAAATCAATTTTTATTTCAGGTTATGCAAGTGCTCCTTTAGCAACTGATTATAATTATGTGTTAAAAGGTAAAGAAGCCGAATTGCAAGCGGCAATTACTGCATTAACAAAATTAACTACAGGAAAAGTTCATATAAGTGTTGGTAAAAATACTACCTCACCATTAGCAAGTGTAACAGGAGCGACAATACATAAAGTTTCTGGACCACATCCTAGTGGAAACGTAGGTACTCAAATTGCAAAAATTGATCCCATCAATAAGGGTGAAGTTGTTTGGGTGGTGACACCACAAGATTTAGTAGTAATTGGAGAATTATTACTTACAGGAAAATTCAATATTAAAAGAACGATTGCTTTAACGGGTGCTCAATTTATTAAAACAGGTTATGTTGAGGTAATTGCAGGGACAAGTATTGCAGATATAGTAGCCGAAAATTTAGAAGCAAATTCTAGAATTATAAGTGGTAATGTGCTTTCGGGTACTCAAGTTACTGAACAAGGTAGTATAGGTTATTATGATAATCAAATTACAGCCATCCCAGAAGGAGACGATTATGACTTTTTTGGATGGGCAAAACCTATTTTCAATAAAGTATCTTCTACAAGAGCATTGACGTTTTCATGGTTATTTCCTAATAAAAAATTCAATTTAAATACCAATACAAATGGTGAGCACAGAGCATTTGTGGTTACTGGTGGTTATGAAGAGGTATTTCCTTTAGATATTTATCCGATGCAAATCTTAAAAGCTTGTATGTATAAAGATTTAGATGAAATGGAAGCCTTAGGGATGTATGAAGTAGCACCAGAAGATTTTGCATTGACAGAATTTGTATGTGTTTCTAAACAGCCACATCAAAAAATTATTAGAGAAGGGTTGGATTTAATGTTAGAAGAAATAGGTTAAAAAAAGAACAATGGGTTTAAAACAAAACTTACACAATTTAAAAGAAAAGTACAAGGGTACAAAAGCTGCTCCAGCTTTTAATGCACTCCATACTTTTTTATATACGCCAAATGATACGACGCATGCAGGTACGCATATTAAAGCGGCAGACGATTTAAAGCGGACAATGAATACCGTAATCATGGCATTAATTCCGTTAGTTATTTTCGGAATGTTCAATGCTGGTTACCAACATCATTTAGCTTTTGGCGATATTCAAGCTGTTTCAGGAGGGTTTTTTAGTGCTGAATTTTGGACACTTGATAACTTTATGGTTGGCTTTTGGAAAATACTACCTTTAATTATTGTTTCTTATGGAGTAGGTTTAGGAGTTGAGTTTATTTTCGCAATTATCAAAGGTCATGAAGTTGAAGAAGGTTATTTAGTAACAGGTATGTTAGTGCCTTTAATTGTGCCGATTGATATTCCGTTATGGATGCTATCCGTTGCAGTAATTTTTGGTGTGGTAATCGGTAAAGAAGTGTTTGGTGGTACAGGCATGAATATTCTAAACCCCGCATTAACTATTAGAGCCTTTTTATTCTTCGCCTATCCAACGTGGATGTCTGGTGATAAAGTATGGGTAAATGGTGCGGTAGAAAGAACCAATGAAATTTTGGCAGGTGCAAAAGTAGATGCCATTTCTGGGGAAACACTTTTAGGAACCCTAGCACAAGGTAAAGAAGTAGTATATTCTGTTTGGGATATGTTCTACGGTTTTATTCCTGGTTCTGTGGGCGAAACATCAACCTTATTAATCTTATTAGGCGGACTCTTTTTAATATTCTCAAAAATTGGAAG
>VAPK010162644.1_pt1 | contig 15270 bp, 9 predicted proteins | sample 3395031 | NCBI WGS metagenome assembly VAPK01 (sample SAMN08290443, study PRJNA428436) | hydrothermal vent metagenome | isolation source: Deep-sea hydrothermal vent chimney 1 | place: Pacific Ocean: Juan De Fuca Ridge
GCATCAAAATTGCAACCAATTGGTTTTCCGTTATTCTTATTTTCGGGGCGCACGAAAAAAATACTTTACAGGAGTTTTTGATAATGAATCGCAAAAAGTTGAGTTAAGGATTATGTATTTAATATTGTTTACATTCGAACGTAAGAGGTAAAAGCCCTTCTTGGTCAGTTTTCTATAAGCCGGCACTGCTTAGATTTTCATGCGCTCGCCCTGGGTACAAACCTATCTACTTCCTTCTCAGAGATCTTTTCAGCCGAGCATACTCCAAGAATTTGCGTGGCTGACGCAGCTAGAATCTCCATGTCTATCCCGCTGTTTTTTTGCCGCAAAGCGTAGTGTACGAGGGGATGTATATGTTGATGGCGGCGTTCTTGACAACTACCCTATCAAACTGTTTAATCGAAAAAAACATGTAACCTCACGAAACTACACGGAAACTAACCCAACTTTTTGTGATTCATTCCCAAACTCCTCTGTAACGAAGGTTTTTCGTTGGCCTAAAAAACTAGAATAACGGAATATCAGCAAAATATGCTTTTCTGGCAATTTGTAGTGCCATAAAGTTCAGCAATAGGCGAATTCCCCTTGACAATTTCATGTAAAATTTTACTATTAATTAAATTCTCGCACTAGCACTAATTACCCAACCCCACGAAATTTTGTAAGGAAAGTAACAAATGTAGTGCCATGCTGCGCACCTCAAAGCGGATAATAGGTTAATTTAACGAGAAAATATATATTGCGCTCGCAAAGTTGGGCTAAGTATTACAAGGCAATAAATTCGCGGATTGCGGCCTCTGAACGACCAATTTCGAGTTATGTTTACAATAAAGAAACACTTGATTTCAGACTGGATACGAAAGAAGAAATCGCTATTTTTCGCGACCATGCAGAACCTCCGCACAAGAAAATAGACGACTTTTTTGATTACACATGGGCTCTTATCCATACAGGATTAGAGGCCCAGCAGAATGCACATTTACATAGCGACGATTGGTCAAGGACAGTATATATCGATACTCTAGGTGTCAGCACAACTGATTTCGATTCGCCGGATGCAAAAAAAAAGCACTAGTCCAATCGGGCAGGAAAGGTGCACTGGCATATTTCGAATGGTATGATAATGCCGATTCAATACCAAACAAATAAAAAATCCGCCCCCAGAGGGGGTCCGGGAGACTTGAGAATTCACTATGGAATCTTTAGGGATATGCTTGGGAGCCTCAACCATCAGCCTGGTGAAGCTCCGGAAAACTTCACAAAAAACCACAATAATCTGGGCTAAAAGCAAGGCCCATGAGGGCAATCCGCGCCTGACTTTGCTGGAGTTGCTTGGTGAGGCGGGAGACATAAATAATTGCCGCGTCGGCACCACCGGCCGAAAATTCAAAAATTATCTCTCCCTGTCCGTCATCACCGAACCCGAGGCGCTGGAGCTGGCCTGCGGCCATATCCTGCCCGCCGGCCATCCCTACCAGGTAGTGATCAGCGTCGGCGGCGAAACTATCATGGTATATCACCTGGATGATGAGGGCCGGATCCAGAACATTCATACCGGTAACAAATGTGCCTCGGGAACCGGCGAATTCTTTCTCCAACAATTGGGCCGAATGTCCATCTCTTTGGACGAAGTGGCACACATGGAGATGCCGGACAAGCATCACCAGGTCTCCGGCCGTTGTTCCGTGTTCTGCAAAAGTGACTGTACCCATGCCCTTAACAAGGGGGTGCCCAAACCGCAGGTGGTGGCTGGCCTCTCCCATATGATGGCCGGTAAGATTCTGGAACTGCTGAAAAAATTACCAAAGACCTCGGTAATGTTAATCGGCGGCTGCACCCGGAATCAGGCCATGGTCCACTATCTGCGCCAACAAATTACTGATCTTTTTATCCCTGCCGAAGCCGCCTATTTTGAGGCCCTGGGCGTCGCCCTCTGGGCCTTGACCAACGAAACCGTGCCTTTTACCGGCCTGGAAAATATTTTCGTGGCTCGCCATTCCCGGCTCGGCCTCCATCCGCCCTTGTCAGCCTTTACCAACAAGGTTGAGTTCAAGGAGAGGATGCGGCGACCGGCCGTGGCCGGCGACCGGACTATTCTGGGCCTGGATGTGGGCTCCACCACGACCAAAGGGGTGATCATGCGGCGGAGCGACAAGGCCATTATCGCCGCCGACTACCTGCGGACCCATGGTGACCCCATCGGCGCCTCCCAGCGGGTTTATAAGAGCCTGGCCCGGCAGCTTCAGGTTCCCATAACCATTGAAGGACTGGGGGTCACCGGTTCCGGTCGTCAGATTGCCGGTCTGCATGCCATGACCACCGGGGTGATCAATGAAATTATCGCCCATGCCACTGCTGCCGTCCATTTCGACCCGCAAGTGGACACCATCTTTGAGATCGGCGGTCAAGATGCAAAATATACCTACATAACCAACGGGGTACCCAGCGACTATGCGATGAACGAGGCATGCAGCGCCGGCACCGGTTCATTCCTGGAAGAGGCGGCCAAGGAAAGCCTGGGCCTGGACGTAACCGCTATCGGCCAGACCGCCTTGCAGGCCGAAAAACCACCCAATTTTAACGATCAATGTGCCGCCTTTATCGGCTCCGACATCAAGGGTGCAGTGCAGGAGAACATTCCACTGCCTGATATTGTTGCCGGTTTGATTTACTCCATCTGCATGAACTATACCAACCGGGTCAAAGGCAACCGGCCGGTGGGTAAAAAGGTCTTCATCCAGGGCGGGGTCTGCTACAATCCTGCCGTGCCGGTGGCCATGGCCGCCGTGACCGGCAAGGAGATGGTGGTGCCGCCGGAGCCAGGCCTCATGGGCGCCTTTGGCGTTGCCCTTGAGGTTGAACGCCGCATGGAACAAGGGTTGCTCGAACAGGGCAATTTTGATCTCAAAAAACTGATAGACCGGCAAGTCAGCTATGCCAAGCCCTTTAAATGTGGCGGCGGTAAAGACTGCGACCGGGGCTGCAAAATTTCGCGGATCAAGATCAATGATAAAATTTATCCCTTCGGGGGCATCTGTAACCGCTTCGACAATATCATTCATAAACGCAAAATTGACAGCACCGGTCTGAATTTGGTGAGCAGACGGGAGCGTCGCGTTTTCCGGGACCTGCAACCAGATGATCCGGCGGATCGCCGGCCTACCATCGGCATGAACCGTTCTTTCCTGATTAATACCTATTTCCCTTTTTTCAATCACTTTTTTACCGAATTGGGCTTCCGGCTGGTTCTGCCGGATAAATTGGACCCGGCCGGCATTAATCAACAGGGAGCGGCTTTTTGTTATCCGGCGGAACTGGCCCACGGCTATGCCGCCGCTCTGTTGAGCCGGGGTGCTGATTTCTATTTTCTTCCCCATTTACGCGGCATTCCGGCCAGTGACGAAAACCGCGAGAGCTGCACCTGCGTGTTCGTGCAGGGGGAACCCTTTTATCTGCGCAGTGCCTTTCCCGGCTTCCCGGCCGAACAAACACTGACCCCCACCATTGACTTTTCCAAAGCAATGTCAGCCAACCTCCCTGCCTTTGAGAAGCTGGCCCGGGCATTGGCCGTGGCTCCGCAAAAAGTCAAGTCGGCACTGACCGCAGCCATGGCGGCCCAGGAGGAATTCCAGAACGATATCCAGCACTGGGGCCAGGAGGTCCTGGCCGAGTTACAAGACACCCCGGACAGTATGGCGGTGGTGTTGTTCGGCCGGCCTTATAACAGCTTTACCGCCGTGGCCAACAAAGGTATACCCGCCAAGTTCGCCTCCCGCGGCATCCGGATTATTTCCCTTGACATGCTGCCCTATGGGCAGGAACAGCTTGAGGACGACCACAATATGTACTGGGCCATGGGCCGCATTAACCTGAAAGGAGCTCATTTAGTACGAAAAAACCCCAAGCTTTTCGCCACCTATATCACCAATTTTTCCTGCGGGCCTGATTCTTTTATTCTCGGCTACTTCCATGATATCATGGGCCGCAAACCGTCACTTACCCTTGAGCTGGACAGCCACACCGCCGATGCCGGCCTGGAGACCCGTATTGAGGCCTTTCTGGATATTGTCCAGTATTACCGGCAGATCAAAAAACCATCGGTAAGCCGGACGGTAAGCAAAAAAAACTTTGTCGCCGCCTCCCTGCAAGCCAATGGCGGCAAGCCCGGCATCCGCACCATGGCGGGTGAGTGGCTGCCCTTGACCCATGAGCGGGTCAAAGTGCTATTGCCGGCCATGGGCCGTTTCGGCACCCCATTGCTGGCCAAGTCCTTTGCCCGGATAGGCATACGGGCCGAAGCCTTGCCCTCGGCCGATGTAGAAGTTCTGAAACTGGGGCGAGGTAATTCCACCTGCAAGGAATGTCTGCCGCTCCAGACCACGGTGGGATCCTTGTTATATTACAAGGACCGGCGGCCGGCCGACGAGGTCAGCGCCTATTTCATGGCCAGTGCCGACGGCCCATGTCGCTTCGGGCAGTACCATGTGTTTTTAAAGCGGGTTATTGCAAAACATCAGATTCCTGACATGACAGTACTATCGCCCACCTCAAGCAACGGCTATGGCGGACTGGGCGATCGCTTCATGGTCGCGGCCTGGCGGGCTCTGGTCATCGGTGATATCTTTGATGAAATGTGGTCCACTGTGCTGGCCGGGGCCGAGGACCGCGACCTGGGCCTGGAAATTCTGGAACGCGAATATCAAGCCATTGTCGCGATAATCGACCAGGGCTGGCCCACCATTGCCGGCCAGCTGACCAAGAGCGCCAAAGCCCTGAGCCGTATCCCCCTGAAAAAACCGTATGATGAGATACCCAAGCTCTCTCTTATTGGCGAAATATACGTCCGCCACGATCCTCTCTCCCTGCAACAACTGATAGAACGTATGGCCGACCGCGGCTTTATTGTCCGCACCGCCGCAAACAGTGAATGGATCAAGTATGTCGACTGGTTGATTAAACACGGCATCGAGGGCAAACGGGACCTGGGATTCTGGATCAGGCTGCGGGTGAAACGGTTTTTCGACCGGCGGATCAGAAAAAAACTGGCGCCCTCCGGCCTATTTTTTTATGAAGAACAGGCCGGGGTGGAGCCGATCATTGCCGTGGGGGAAAAATTTGTTTCCCCCCTCGTCACCTGTGAAACAATCCTTACCGTGGGGTCGGCTTTTCATGAAATCCTTCATCCAGCCTGTGGCGTTATCTCCATCGGGCCCTTTGGCTGTATGCCCTCCCGGGTGGCAGAAGCGATTCTCAACGAAAAATTCACCACCACTGTAAAAAGGGAGCTGATGGGAAAAAACGGCCATGATCATCTTTCAGCAATTTTAGCACAGGACCGCAAGCTGCCCTTCCTGGCCATTGAAACGGACGGCAATATTTTCCCGCAGATTATCGAAGCCCGCTTAGAGGCCTTTTGCCTGCAGGCCCAGCGGATCAGCCAGATGAGCACCCTTTGAAAAATTGTGTCTTCTGCCAAAGGCCGCCTGACAGAAGTATCCATCTCTATTTGACCGGGTCACCATTCTACCGGGGCGTAGAAAAAGACAAACCGGCCATCCTCGATATCAACCATGAGCCTCGCTCCATGGTTCAGGCCATAATTGATATAGCCCTCCTTTGCGCTGCTTGCCGAACACTCTGAAGTATGGGGCGGCGATTCGAAATCCCGGTCCCGGTCGTACCAGGACATCAGCATAAATTCATCGAACCGCTGTTCCGCCTCGCTCCCGGCCAGCTCCACAGCCTGCTGATAATCCCTGACCCCGTTCTCGGGATGAAGGCGGACAACTTCCACCGATGACAGGTCCGGGGCGTTTATTGGGCAATTCCGGTTATTCTTCATTGGTCTTCCTCATGATTCAGAATTTTATTTGCCTGATGGATTTTTTTTTCAACAACATTTTACTGTTAAAAGACATAGCCGACTTTTTGCTGGATCATTATAAATGACGGACTCGTAAAAAGTCATTTTATTCGTCATCCTAGCCCAACTTTGCGAACGTAATATATATTTTCTCGTTAAATTAACCTATTAGCCGTTTCGAGGTGCGCAGTATGGCACTACACTTGTTACTTTCCTTACAAAATTTCGTGGGGTTGGGTAATTAGTGCGAGGATTTAATTAATGGTAGAATTTTACATGAAATTGCCAAGGGGAATTCGTCTATCGTTGAACTTTCTGGCACTACGGATTGCCAGAAAAGCATATTTTACTGATATTCCGTTATTCTAGTTTTTGGGCCAACGAAAAACCTTCGTTACAGAGGAGTTTGGGAATGAATCACAAAAAGTTGGGCTAGCGTAGGCGGGGATCCATAGTTCGTTGATATTAATGGATTCCCGCCTGCGCGGGAATGACGGTGTGATGAAGATTCAGTTTTTTTACGAGGCCATCATAAATGATGGCCTCGTAAAAAGGTCAAATCAACAAAATCGCATATAATATAATTTCAATAAGTTACGACATGCAAAACGGCCAACTTAGAACCTTACTCCTGGATTCCTGTCATAAAAAACAAGAAAATCAGGTAGGCGTAGGGTGCGTATTACGCACCAGTTTATGGTGCATGGAATGCACCATACATGAATACGATTCGCACAACTTGGGTTGCGGCCATGATGTCCGCCTTAGGACTTTTTACTACGGGGCTCCATCATAAATGCAGTTCGTGAACATGGACCGGAGCTTCTCCCGAGAGCCTGCGTGATTCTTCCACGACCTGCCGATGGTGGGTGAAAAGGATGACCTGGTTTCTTTGCGCCAGGCCGGCGAGAACCTTGAGAGTCGCCAGTGAACGGGCATCATCAAAATTGATCAGAATATCGTCCACGATAAACGGCATCGGCTCACTGTGCCGCAGCCGCGATTCCAGGGTGGCCAGCCGCAGGGCAAGATACAATTGATCGCGGGTACCGGAGCTCATTCCTGCCACAGACACCCTGATATCATCCGGCCGCAGGCCGACAAGAACCGGTTCGCCCTTGTCATCTATATCGGTCCGCAGGCCGGCAAAAGAGCCAATGGTCAAATCGACAAAATACCTGGAGGCGACCCGCAACACCGGGTCTTGATGTTCCTTGCGATATCTTTCAATCTCGTCTTTCAGTACCATGGCCGCCACCTTGATCAGGACATACTGATCGACCAGGCGCCGTATCCTGGCCGCGACCTGCTCCATTTTCTCAGCTTCCCCGGCCGCCCGGGCGCTGCCGTCCATGAGCCGCAGTTCCCGGTTCTCTTCGCCAATGACCGCTGAAACATCCTTGATCCGGGTATACAATTCTTCGTCGACCTGGCGCCGGAGGGCCGCGACCAGGCCCGGCAGCTCATCCACGGATACGTCTTCAGCCTGTTGCTTAATCGCCTCTATCGGCACCCCCTCCGCCACCTTCGCAAGGGTGGTTTCAGCCTCGGAAACCTTCTCCTGCAGCCTTTGATATTCAACAGACCTGCTGATTGCCCCAGCCAGGTCTGTGGCCTTGTTGCACCCGGCGGCCGCGAGCAGCACGGCCATCTGTTCATCCAGGCTTTGCAGGATTTTCTCAGCATCCCGTATCGCGACGGTCAGGCCGTCTGCTTCCGCGTTATTTTCCTCCAGCAGCTTACTGTCCTGCCGGGCCCGGCCCAGCATGGTATGCAGCTGCAGGACCGCCTGATCCAGGGGCAGGCTCTTCAGGTCCGGAGCCGCCTGTTCCAACAGGGTCCGCACGTCGCTGCTGAATTTATCCACGTCCCGGTCAATGCCGGTGATGCGGCTTTGAAACTCCTTGGCCTTTTCAAGCTTGTCAAAACAATTGGCAATAATATCGAGAAGATCAAGAGCCTCGCCGGGCGGTACCCGGTCCGCAGTGCCCAGGCCGGCCAGGGCCTTATCCCACCTGGCCTGCCACTCGCTCCCGGCTGCTGCCGCGTCTTCCTGCTCTTTCCCGGCCCGGACCAGAGCCTTCCGGAGCCGCGTCCGCCGGTCGTTCAGTTTCTCCAGCTCAGCCTTATGCCGGGCGATATCCTCCAAAACCGATTCGGCAAAGACCAGGACCGGCGCCAGCTCCCGGCCGGGGAACTCCCCGTTTTCACCCAGGGCCCGCAGCTCCTCTACCAGGGCCCGGCGATGTCGCTGCCGTGCCTTGTCCTTCTCTTGAGCCTCGCCTTCCTTAGCGAAGATCTCGGTCAGCCTGAACCGCAAGGTATCAATTCCCGCCAGCCAGGCAAGCATTTCCTTGGGCGGAAGCGGCTTGATTTTGGTGGTTTTCCATTCGGCCTGCCAGGCGGCCGCGAGATTCTCTTCCCGGCCGGTCAGTTCCCGTTCCTGTCCGGCGATCTCCTTGATTGTCTCTTCAAGGCTTTCGATCCTGGCCCGTAACGATGCCGCCTTGGCAACCAGGACCGCCTCCCGCCTCAGCCGGTCGGCAAGACGATCCGCCTTTTCGACATACCACTCGTAGGCATCATGGACGGCCCGGCCCGGCTCATATTCTGCTGCCTCTTCGGCGATATCCTCGCCGTCAAGCCACTGCCGGCGCAGGAGATGCCAGCCGGCCTGACGCTTCCGCCGGGACGCCGCCAGGTCCTGCTCGGTGGGAACCTTGCCGCCATAGGCCACTTCCCTGCTGTCAGCCCTGGCACCCTTCAGCTCTTCGACCGCCTTTTTCAGATCATTTCGGAGCTGCTTTCTGTCATTTTCAAGCGCACCGTAGTCCGCCTCGAAACGCCGAACCGTCTCGGCAAGCGGCAGGGGCAACTCCAGCAAATGATCCGGTTCTCCGGTCCACAGCCCTGACCGCTTAAGCTCTGCCCGGCAGGCCTTTTTCCCTTCACCAACCTGGCGGGCAATCTCCTCAAGCTGTCCGTCAAGATCACCTGCCCGCCGGGCCAACTTCAACGCCTTGGCCAGGCCGTCACTTTCCCGAACGGCCGGCAGGCCGGCCAGGACCCCGGTAATTTCCTTGAGTTCCTTTGCCGCCTCGTCTTTCTGCTTCCGCGCCTGCGACGCCTGCTGCGTCAGGGCTTCATACTGCGAACTCAGCTTCTGAATGTTTTTCTTCCGGACCAGCACCGGCCGCAAAGATTCGACATTCTCCAGCGTTAAATCAGCTCGTACATTCCGGATGAGGTCGCTGGCATCCTTACGGTTACTGATCCGCATGCCGTCCAGCCGACTCCGGTCTTTCCGGCCCTTGCGGTACTCGCCAAGCCGCTGATGCAGATCCTCGATAGCCTCTGCATGATCAAAAAGCGCCTGGTTGAAGGAGATGCCGTCCCGCCTGGTCTGTAGCCCCGCCAGGCGGACTCTGTCTTTATCAAGCTGGAGATTGATTTCCCGGATTTTCCGTTCCACCTTTTGCAGCTGTTCCGGGAACCCGGGCGGCAGCAAAACCACCTCCCCGAAATCCCGCAGCTGCTTTTTCAGGTTCTCCAGCGCCGCCAGTTCGGGAATAGCCCGATGCAGCCGCTCAAGCCGCTGCACCTCGGCGCTCTTCTGTTTACTCTCTTTCTCAAGTCCGGCCAGTTCAGCTTCGGCGTCCCTGAGGCGCTGACGGTGCTCTTTCCATGTACCGGCAGGAAGGCTTGCCTCCTTGATCGTCTTTTTCAGCTTTTTATACTCGTTGACGGCCTGATTGATCTGCTGTTTGGAACCGCGGCCCTTAAAAAGTTCATCAGCCTCGGCATCCAGGGAATCCAGAATCCCGCGCAGCGAAGAGATACCTGCGCCCGCGGCGAACAGGGCCTGGCCGACCTCGCCTTTCTGGGCCAGGATATCTTCGCCGCCCTGTACCAGGGTCTGATGATCAATGCCGTACAGCGATTCAAAGAGGGCCGGTTCGATACCATGCAGATAGGGCGCGAGGGCGCCGGGGTCCAGAGGATCGCCATCCGGCCCCAGGAGGTCCGCCTTTCTTTTTTTACGGCGCCGAAAGGTGATCTCCCGGCCGTCCGCGGCCTGGAGGCAGCCACCGACCAGCAATTGATCATTGGCGTGCTGGAAATTGTCGGCCGTCCGTTCGGGAAAACCATACAAAAGGGCCTTGAGCGCCCGGAGGGAACTGCTTTTCCCGGCCTCGTTCGGGCCGAAAATGATATGGAGGCCCGGCTCTTCGGAGTCGAACTCGAGAGACCGGTCGGTGAATGGCCCAAAGGCCTTGAGCTCAAGACGCTTGAGCCTCATGCCTGAATCCGTGACGGCTTGAGGCGACACTTCATGCAACATGGGGAATTTATTGCATTACTACAGAATAAACGCATTTCCTGGTCTGCACCGCACCGCCCTGCGGTCCGCCCGATAACGGCGCATCTGCTGCGTTGGCAACTCGTTGATATCACACCAGGATAACCAACCTCGTTGCCGCCTTGCATCTGCACCGTTCTCGAACGCTCACGGATCCAGGTCATACTTCCCCTCCGTGCCGGATCAACCTGGCAATCAGGAATTCCTTGACCATACCCCGCAGTTCAGCCGGTTGTTCGGGCCGACTCTCCAGCAGGGAGTCCGCAGCCAACAGCTCGGCCGGCAGTTTCGTTTTCAAATTGGCGAGATCCGGCAGCAGTCCGGTCAACGCGGCAGCGCCGAATTCCAGCCCCTCGACCGCCTGCAGCAGATCGGCAAGGGGCGTATCTTCACCAACGATCTCTTCCAGGCTGGTCTTGCGGCTGGTATTGAATTTTACCTTCTCCAGCCAGACATCCCCCAGGCCGGCGGCGATACCGCGAAACTCCTCGACCCATTGGGCGGCACGGGAATGCAGTTCGGCATGCAGGGGACAGCCCCCTTGCAGATGCAGCCGCAGGGCCAGGGTTCTGCCGTCTGCCGCAATTTGCTCTTCTGCCATAGCCGACCGGACTTGGCCATATACCGCCTCCAGGGTCTCGCACTCTGCAAGATCCACCCGGCAGACGGCCCAGCGCAGCACATCAAGCTCCCGATGTTCGGCCGCCGTTATATGACCATCCTCAATTGCGACCAAGGTGGCCCCCTTGCCGCCGGTTTCGCGAATATGCCGGCCCTGGATATTGCCGGGGAAAACAACCAGGGGTTCGGCCGCTACGACTTCCCGCCGGTGGACATGCCCGAGCGCCCAGTAGTCATAGCCCTTGGTGATAAGATCACCCACGGTGCAGGGGGCGTAAGGTTCATGCCCCGGCCGACCGGTGAGGGCGGTATGCAGAAGACCGATGTTGAAATAGTCGGGATCTTGGCGGGGATATTGCGCAACGAGGTTTTCGGTTACCGCCCGGCTTTGATAGCTTTGCCCGTGAATTGCAACGCCAAGATCGTCGAGGAGAACTGTCTGCGGTTTCCGGGTGGAAAGAAGAGTGACATTGTCCGGCAGGGGCATGGTCTTGGTGATCCGGCTCGCCGCATCATGATTGCCGAGAATAATAAAGACCCTGATCCCGGCCCGGTCCAGCTTTCCCATCCGGTCGACAAAGAACAACCCGGTATTATAATCCTTCCAGTCTCCGTCATAGAGGTCACCGGCAATGAGGACAAAGTCAACCTCCTCCTCAATGGCCAGCTCAATGAGATTGTCAAAGGCCCGTCTCGTCGCGCCGCGAATTTCATCAACCGGCGCATCTTCATGGGCCTCAAGTCCTTTCAGAGGACTATCGAGATGAATATCGGCAGTATGAATAAAACGAACCATCAAGGGCCTCTATTAACATTTTTTTTGCCGATATCAACAACAGGTTCAATCTCTGGGCGTCTCCACTTCGGCAAATTTCCGGCAAAAATATCATTTCCGGATGGACATAAAAAAAACAGCTGACAACAATGCCGGCTATTTTTTTTATATAAAACTTTGCGAGAAAGATTATTTTTTTACAGCTTCGGCGAGTTTGCTGCCCGGTTTGAACTTTGCAACATTTTTGGCGGGAATTTTGATGATCTCACCGGTACGTGGATTTTTGGCCTTCCGTTTGGCGCGCCTGACGGAAGAAAAAGTACCGAAACCGACAAGCATGACCCTGTCCCCCTTGGACAGAGCAGAGGTAATCGACATCAGCATGCCGTTCAGCGCTTTTTCCGCAGCAGCTTTGCTGATATCCGCCGCACCTGCCATTGACTCAACCAATTCCTTCTTGTTCATACTTTCTCCCTCCAGTCATCATCTTGATATTACCGTCACGGCTCTGAAAAAGCCGACAGGAGCGGAATCAACGACTTTCCACCCTCGCACTTTCGAATGTTAATCCGAAAAAAAATGCTTTGTCAAAGAAAAAATCGTTTCCTGCCCGACCGGCGTTTCCCGAAAATTCATTATGCAGCCATGCGCAACAGGACAGTGACGAAGGACCGAAAAACCATCAAATACCTCTCCTGGCCCGCCGACACTCCCAGCCCTTGTAACACAGCTTGCCTGCAATTAACTGGGCAACGCTCTTCACAGGTGGAAAGGTAAACGGTTGACAGCCAATTTGCTATTTTGTAATAATTAAGATATCCAGCTGGAACTTGGGGTTGTGCAGGACATTTCACTCCCCGGCCCGCTGCCCGGAAAGCAATGACTTATCACCTGATCATCATATAGGGGATCTTATGATGGAGATCCATGGGCGTACCATATTTTTTATCCTGTTGTCATTATTGATCCTGCCCTGCCCCGGCAAGGCTATAGCCGGCCCCTACCTGAACTCTGTTCACGGTAACAACACCATAGACCATAGGGGTCAACAGATCCAGTATGGCCGCAGCGGGATATGCCAAGGGTAACTGTGCCCACTGTCATGAACAACATGCCAGCATTAACGGCGCCACCCCGGCCGGTGGCCCCCATCCCTTCACCCTGTTTGCCAATAATTTTTCCGGGAAGCAAACAGGACCGTACATCCAATCGGATGACTTTTGTTTCTACTGTCATATCGCCACAGGAGCTGTGCAGAGCGAGGGGGGGATTACCAACCGGCAATACAGCAATACAGCAATACCTTCGGCGGTTATCCCACGGACAGCGCCACGGACATCCTGGGGGCATTTAACCTGAATTCATATCACAACCTCTACGATATACAACGTTTCGCCAAGACAAAATTCCCCTTTTTCAAGGATTCATCCAACCCCTGTGTAGCCTGCCACAATCCCCATCTTGTCAAGAGAAACAAGGCCCACCCCTCCGACCACGCCGCCATTGCAAGGCCAACTGACCATGGGCACCTGTGGGGTAACACCGCTAACGAACGGATGGACAAATACACTACCTATCGTTCTCCTTATTATTATAATTCGACCAGCACCTATGAACCAGGCGGCGTCTCCACCCGGGACGGGTCCCTTACCCCTGACTACGTCACCTTTTGTCTCGACTGCCACCAGTACGAGGTACCGACCACCCAGTCCGCATCCATGAACCCTGCCACGACGCCCGGCTATCTTACTGCTATCAACTGGAGTTCTTCAGGAGACATGCACGGCGAAAGGCCAAGAGTAAATGATATAAATGGAAGCCCAAAAAATTTTGGCACGGTTATCGCTCCGTACAACAGTTCGCCGGTAGCGTCAAACTACGTCCTTTCGTGCCTGGACTGCCACGAGCCGCATGGCTCGATCCTTTCCAGCAGCAGCAGGCCGTCAAGCTATTTGTTGCGGAAGGAGGTCAACAACCACCAAGTGGCAGGATGTGGCCCATCTTTCGATGAGCAGTATTTCTGCGAACAGATTTTTTGTGAAAGCTGCCACACTCTCTCCCAGTGTAGCGGCCCACAGGGGTGCTTTCAATGCCACTATCACGGGGCTAAAAACAAGCCTTGCTATGAGCCTTGGTTTGGGCATAATTTCTGACTTACATACAGAGGTAAGGGGGCGTCGATTCCGGGAACTTATTGTTGAGCGAACTCCTGGCCAAGCTTGTTAGGTTTAAATGTTCTTCAGCAATATCGTGGCCTTGTGTTGGCCATGACTTTTAACCCGGATTATGCAGCTACCAGGTTTGCCGAAGGGCAATGAAGACAACGACTTCGCCGCGTGCCCGATGACCTCGCCACCATTGCACCCGCAGGTTCATACTCCCTTAAAGCAACCCCTCTTCCTTAAAAGAAAAATAACCGTTCCTGGTAATAATAATATGGTCCAGAAGGGATATACCGAGTATTCTCCCTGCCTCAAGCATCTGGTCGGTGACGGCAATATCCTCAGGGCTGGCTTTCAGGACGCCGGAAGGGTGATTATGGGCCAGGATGACGGAATCGGCCCGGTCGGCAATGACATCGGCAAACACTTCCCGCGGATGGACCTGGGTTGAATTGAGAAGACCGATAGTGACTACCCGGTTGCTGATCACCTCCTTGGCGCCGTTCAAGGCCAGGCAGAGAAAATATTCCTGCTTTTTTCCGGCGATATGCGAAATTTGCGGCAGTACGTCACGTGCCTGCCGGACCACTGTCGAGCTATGAAAAAAACGGCGCCGGGCAAATTCCAGGGCGGCCATCAACTGGCATGCCTTGGCGAGTCCGACACCATCGATTACAAGGAGTTCATTGACGTCCAGTTCGGTGTTTCTGTCAAAACGCTGCAGGATGGCGCGCGCCATCTGCAAGACGCCGTTGCCTTTTACACCGCTGCCAAGGAGCACGGCCAGCAGTTCCGTATCCGAAAGCGCCTCCGCCCCCTGGTTCACCAGTTTCTCCCTGGGGCGTCTGAATAACGGAAAATCTTTAATTTTCTTCACGGAATGCTCTCTCCCCGACATGCGAACTTGATCGACAATAAACTTGGCGGTTGTTACTGTCCCCCCTGCAATTCAATAATACCACGCAGTTGCTTCAAAAGTCCTTCCCGTATCTTGCTATTTTTGATCCGCCGAAACAGTTTCAAGAGGATCATCCCTTCCCGGTCGAACGAAGCCTGAATTTCTTCCTCTTCTCCGCCGTATGCCATAACCGGGCCGGCTACTTGCAGCGTCCGGTCCGCCTTTTCAAAAAAAACGGTAATGGGCACTCCAAGGACCTCGGAAATCTGTTGCAGACGAAGGACTGATATCCTGGTCACCCCTTTTTCATATTTCTGAACCTGCTGAAAAGATAAGTCTAGTTTCTCGGCCAATTCAATCTGTGACATTCCCGAGCCTTTGCGTATGGCTTTAATCTTTAGTCCGATGAGTTCATCAAGAGTAGCCAATATTTCACCCCATTGCTGCCTGATTTTTCGATTGGCGGCGAAGCGTTATCCCCCAAAAAAAAAAGCGAAAAAGGGGACCAACGGACTGATCTGCGGCTGATTGCGGGCCGAATCCACAACCGTAAGGGCCGCGCCAAAGAGACCGGACTCGATAAGACGCATA
>VAPK010420353.1_pt1 | contig 15267 bp, 14 predicted proteins | sample 3395031 | NCBI WGS metagenome assembly VAPK01 (sample SAMN08290443, study PRJNA428436) | hydrothermal vent metagenome | isolation source: Deep-sea hydrothermal vent chimney 1 | place: Pacific Ocean: Juan De Fuca Ridge
ATTTTCGCCTCGACCCGCTTGGGGTTGATGGCGTTGTAGTACTCGTTGGAGGCCAGATTGACGAGAACAGCTGCACCCGGGCTGTCCTTCATGTCGGCATTAATCGAATCGGTGATCTGGTCACCCCAGAACTGGTACAAGGTCTTTCCGGCCGGAGTCTGGACTGTCGAACCCATCTCCAAGCGATAGGCCTGCATCAGGTCAAGCGGCCGCAACACTCCATAGAGGCCAGACAAGATTCGCAACATCTTCTGGGCGTGGGTGAAATCTCGTTCCGAGAAAGTGTTTGGGGCATCCATTCCCAGATAGACGTCACCGCTAAAGGCCAATAGGGCGGGACGGGCATTATCGACGGTGAAGGGAACACTCCAGTCCTGGAAGCGTTCGAAGTTCAGCTCGCCCAGAGCGGCCGAGATCTTCATCATTTTGGAGAGGTCTCCCGGCGTCTTCTTGGCCATGATCTCAACCAGTTCAGCCGATTGTTCCAGCATGGTTGGTTCGCTGAATTTCTTGGTCGTCAGCGGGGTCTCAAAGTCCAAGGACTTGGCGGGGGAGACAACAATCAACATGGCGGGTTGGCTTTCATGACCTAGTTCTCCTCAGGCTGTGCATCAGACATTGCTGACATCTCACGTCGAAAGTCGGGCTCGATATAGATGGGGTTGGCGTAGGGGACCACTTCACGGATGCTGACTTCAACCGAGTCGATGGCGGCTGCCAGTTCCTGCATCGAGAGGCCGCGATCAAATTCAATCTTGGCTCCAAGGAGTAGTTCTTCTGGTCCAAGGTGCTGGGTCCGAAGGTGGATCAGATGGTTGACCTGGTCAGAGCCATTGATGGCGGCACGAATCTTGACCATCTCCCGGGGCTGCGCGCCCTCGCCGATCAGCAGGCTGCGCATCTCAACAATGAGGGTGCAAGCAATGAAGAACAACAAGATGCCAATACCTAGGGTGCCGATCCCGTCCCAGACGGGGGCTTCGGCGAAGTGAGCGATGAGCAAGGCGCTAAAGGCAAAGGCGAGGCCGATCATGGCGCCCAAGTCCTCGAGCAGGACCACCGGGAGCTCCGGGGTTCGTGAACGCCGGATGAACTGCCACCATGAGAGGTCACCCTTGAGTGGGCGTGCTTCGACAACGGCTGTTCTGAAGCTGTAGCCCTCGACCACAATGGCGAAACCCAGCACGCCTAGAGCAACCGGCAGGTTCTCGATCTCGTGGGGGTTGAGGATTTTGGAGATGCCCTCAAAGGTGGCAAACCCAGCGCCAAGCGTGAACAGTACGAGGGCAACAACGAAGGACCAGAAATACCGTTCGCGCCCGTAGCCAAATTGGTGTTCTTCGTCAGCCTCTTTCTGTGCCGCCTTACCGCCCCACAACAACAAACCCTGGTTGCCCGAATCGGCAACCGAGTGGATGGCCTCGGCCAGCATTGAAGCTGAACCAGTAATAAAGAAGGCCACGAACTTGGCGACGGCAATCATGGAGTTGCCGATGAGAGCGGCAACAACTGCTTTGGTACTTCCACCTGCTGACACGGGGCCTCCGGCTGATCGGGTCTTCGGTCACAGAGGTTAGGCGAACCTGAGGCCGATAACGCAGAAAGCTCTCCCGATACTGCGGTACCGATCGCCCGGACCGAAGACAGCACAAGGGTCAGCCAATAGGCTAAGTCAATGGATGTACACCTCGTTGATGGCACCTATGAACTCTTCCGCCAGTTCTTTGGCCGACCCGGTCACCTCAATAGTGCTGGTCGTGAAGTCGGAGCAACCCGTGCGGTCCTACGCAACATGCTGTCCATGCTGGACGACGGTGCTACCCACATTGCGGTTGCCACCGACTCGGTGATCGAATCGTTCCGCAACGAACTGTATGAGGGCTACAAGTCCGGTGACGGTATGGATCCGGACATCTTGCAACAGTTCCCTCTGCTGGATGACGGGCTCCGAGCCCTTGGCGTTGTCACCTACGCCATGATCGAATATGAGGCAGACGACGCCATGGGGGCAGCGGCGGCTATGGCGGCCAAGGACCCTCGAGTTGGCCGGGTCTTCATTTGTACGCCGGACAAGGACATGGCCCAGTGCGTTCGCCAGGGCAAGGTCTTGCTCTTTGACCGTCGTAAGGAAAAGATCTATGACGTTGATGATGTGGTCGAGAAGTTCGGGGTGCCACCCGAATCGATCCCGGACTACTTGGGATTGATGGGCGATTCCGCCGATGGCTTCCCCGGCTTGCCTGGTTGGGGAGCAAAATCATCCAGTGTGGTGTTGGCCCGCTATGGCCACATCGAAGGCATTCCACTGGCTGCTGGTCAATGGGACATCACCGTTCGTGGTGGAGCCAAGTTGGCCAAGACGCTGGCCGACAATTTGGAGGACGCCCTGCTATTTCGACGCATCGCCACCCTCGATATGGATGCACCAGTTTCTGCTTCGGTTGATGACTTGCAATGGAGCGGTCCGACTGCTGAACTGCCCGCAATCGCCGCGGAGCTTGATGCACCCGACCTGGTAAGCAAGGCCAGAAAGCTAGAGGAGAGAACCCATTGATTCGAGACTATGCCCCCGCCGACGCCCAATCTGTTTTGGCAATCAACGCCAGCAATGTGCCCGAGGTCGGCTCGATGGATGAGGACAAGCTCGCCTTGTTCGTCGAGATTTCACCCTTCTTCAAGGTGGTCGAAATAGACGGAGAAGTTGTTGGCATCATGATCGGCCTCAGCGAAGAATCGGCCTCCTATGGAAGCTCAAACTACGCCTGGTTCGTCGATCGACTTGACTCATTCGCCTACGTCGACCGCATCGCTCTGATTGAAGGCGGCCGGGGTCAGGGCTGGGGTCAGAAGCTGTATCGCGAATTCGAACAATGGGCGACGGAGTCTGGTCGATCGTGGCTTTGCGCCGAAGTCAATACCGAGCCTGACAATCCGCCGTCTCACCGCTTTCACCTCAAGTTTGGCTTCAGCGAAGTAGCCCGCCGTCGGCCCTACGGTCCGGATGAGGAAGTGGCCATGTACGAAAAGAGCCTGCCCGAAAAAGACCGGTAGAAGACCTACTTCTGCAGGCCGCTACAGGTCTTCTACCCCAACCCTCAGTCGGCCCGGTCCAGCTGGTCCAGCTGATTCGTTCGATCCAGAACGCTCGCGTCGCATTGGTGGCCGAGGGGCAAGAACCTCACTGCTGCGGTCCACCGCGAAAACCGGAGCAAGCGAACCGATGATGAGGGCCGCCAGTCCAGTAGCGATCGGACTGGCGAGAACCAGCCCAAGCACCCCTGCGCAAATTCGAACCAGGGTTGCTGCCACCATCTCATTGTTGAGTGCGGTACCCGTCGTGAGGCTGTTGTTGGCAAACAAACCAAGCAAGGGAAGGGACGCCGATAGCGATGCCAAGACAAAGAGGCTGATGCCAGTGGCAGTTTGACGCTGACTTGACCCAATACTGTCGAAGAACAGTGATGCAGTTGTCTTCTGGTCAGTGCCAGTCGACTGAAGGCTGGCTTCGGTCATCACTGACGCCACCTGGCGGTTGGCGATCCAATGGACGAGAACAATGGAAGCGATCACTGTTCCTAGCAGGACGAAGCCTTGTTGGTTGGCACCGGTTCCGCTCGGGTTGAGGACCAGGGTGGCGGCCGAGACAGGGTCGCCGATCCTGGTCAAAGCCAAGAAGGCTTGGCCGATGCTGATGATCATCAAGGTGGTCAGGATTGATGCCAAGAAAGCCATCTGGCTATGGAGTTTGGTTGCTCCGTCCATGGCCAGAATCAATGCCAAGATCATGACGGCGGTAACCACGACAATGACTCCCGCGGATGCTTGGTCATTGTTCGGTTGGTTGAGAGCTGGGACTGCGTACAGGACTAGCACGACAACCGAGCCGAGGGTGACGGCCACGGCCCGAGCTCCGAACCAATAGCCAGCTACCAGTACGGCGGCGGTGGCGGAGCCAACAAGAAGGAACAATCCGACAGTTCGAGTTCGCTCGATGTAGGAATAGGTCCTACCAAACTCATCAGCGATGATGCGGACCTGAATAACCTCGTTCGCTCTGAAGGTTCCTCCCACCAATGATCCGGGTCCTTCTGATGTAGCTGCTCTTGATACGGGAACAAACAACGGATCGAGAGCGACCAGTTGGCCTGAGTCCGCTCCATTGAGAACCTCGACCAGGATCTCCTGGCATTCCAACCCACCGGCCCGCCCCAAGGTTTCTTCGAAGGAGCCAGCCGCGCATGACTGGCTACGGACAACGCGTACTGACATGGTTTCCGCTACACCTGGACCGGTCTGGGTGGATGTCGGCCAGGTTTTGACAGCAAGAACGGTTGCGACCATCACGAGAAGCCAGGTCAGGCCGACCATGAGTTGGCGAAACCGTATTGGTACTTCGCGCTCTCTGCCTCCCCGCATTCTGCTTCCTCCGCTGGTTCTTGTCAGACGGCTTTCCGCACTACCGATTGCCGTAGGCCGTTCCCTGCCAGACGGCGTTCCGCACGACCGCCCCTGGAGGGAAGAGTCACCGTATCGCTGGATTGTGCCCGGGAGTCAGAGCAGTACCGGGACATGAGAAGCGTGAGCAGCCAGTCTGTGCTTCTTAATCCGAATCTGAGCTGGCTCGGCTCGGTGGGACTCGCGGCGGCTCATTGGGTTGTTTTGGGTAGACGGGTGGCCAAGGGGCATCCATCATTCCGGAGGCCATGTCGCGCTCGGACACCTCCAGAAGGGGCTGGATGGACTGCGGATCATGGTTCATTTCAAGCCACGGATCTCCCACTGTGGCTAATCGCTTCGGCACGGTCTGCATGGTCAGAGAATTGGGATCGATGGAGGCCACTTCGTACCAGCTGATTGGCGTTGACACTTGAGCACCAACCCGGGCACGAACCGACCAAGCTCCGAACACGGTCTTGTGAGGAGCATTCTGGTTGAAGTCGACAAAGACTCGGACCCCTCGTTCTTCTTTCCACCATGCTGCGGTCATGGTGTCGGGGTGGCGCCGCTCCAGCTCTCGGGCCAAGGCAACTGACGCTGCTCGAACCTCATAGGAGTCCCATTTTGGTTCCAAACGGGCGTAGATATGGAGGCCTCGACTGCCGGTGGTCTTGACGAAGGTGCGAATGCCTAGCTCATCGCAGAGCTCCTTGACTCGGAGGGCCCCGGCGCGAATGTCGTCGAAGTCAACACCGGGTGACGGGTCAAGGTCGATGCGTAGTTCATCAGCAAACTGGGGTGATGCGGCCAGGTAGGGCCAGGGATGGAAACCAAGGCAACCCATATTGGCAGCCCAGGCAACATGGGCAATGTCGGCCACCACCATGGCATTGGATTCGGTGCCATTCGGTGTCGTGACTACGGTTGTTTCCAGCCAGTCCGGGGCACCCTTAGGGACCCGTTTCTGAAAGAATGACTTTCCTGATGCCCCATCAGGGAATCGCTGCATCAAGGTTGGACGCCCTCCCATTGTTCGCAGCAACGGCTCTTCGACGGCCCGGTAATAGTTGATGAGGTCGAGCTTGGTTTCGCCCTGCCTGGAGAAGAACACCTTGTCCGGGCTTGAGACGCGGACTTCTCGGCCCGCCAGCTCAATGGTGATCGTTTCAGTCTTGGCCATCTGCTGCCTCGCTGGCGAGCGGGTTGGAGAGCAAGACCGTGTCGAGTCCGACGGGAATGGGTTCCTCCAGCTGATCAAAGGTGCACTGAGCCGGTGTCTTGTCCGGCCGCCAGCGAAGGAATCGGGTCACTTCGCGGAATCGCCCATTCAGGGTTGCGTTGTACTTCACTTCAACCACTTGCTCAATACGCAGCGGCACCCACGAGTGATCTTTCTTGCCGCTCCAACGATTCGGAGCCCCCGGCATCCGAACCTCCGAAGTGTCTGTGTTGTCTTGCTGTGCTGTGTTGTCTGGCTGTGCTGTGCCCCAATCCTTCCACGGGTGGTTGGCCAACGCCCTGCTGGTCAAGGGGGCAAGCTCATCCACCAGCTCAGTCCGGCGTTTGGCGGTGAAGCTGGCAGCGACCCCAACATGGTGCAGCTCGCCCTCATCGTCGTGCAAGCCCAGGAGCAGCGAGCCAACCCCTTTCCCGTCCTTGTGCCAGCGATACCCCGCAACCACCGTGTCGGCAGTACGAACATGCTTGACCTTGAGCTGGGCCCGCTTGTTTTCCAGGTACGGGTCACCGGTTGGCTTGGCGATCAGGCCATCAAGACCTGCTCCTTCAAAGTCGACAAACCACTGGGCCGCCTCAGCCTTGTCAGCTGTCAACCTTGTTAGGTGGATCGGCGGTCTAACGTTTCCAAGCGCGTTGACCAGGGCGGCCCGGCGCTCGGAGAAGGGGGCTGTCCGCATGTCCTGGTCGCCAATGGCTAGTAAGTCAAAGGCAACAAATTGAGCGGGAGTGGTCTGCGACAGCATCGCAACTCGACTCTGCGCCGGATGGATCCGTTGCTGCAGTGCATCGAAATCCAGGTGATTGTTCGTGACCAGAATGAGTTCGCCGTCAATCACGACCTTGTCCGGCAAGGAGTCGAGAAGGGGAGCAACCATCTCGGGGAAATAGCGGGTTAGCGGCTTCTCGTTTCGAGAACCCAGCAGGACCTCATCGCCATCCCGAAAGACAATGCAGCGAAAACCATCCCACTTTGGTTCGAAAACCACATCGTCGCGATCAGGAATGCCAGCAATCGCCTTGGCCAGCATTGGCTTGATCGGAGGATTCACTGGAAGGTCCACGGTTCGACGCTACAACAGCCATAGTCGCTGTGCTTGGCCAACGATGAAGGGCCTCCGCCCCTCAACTACATGTCGAAGTTGATCCACTTTGGTTCACTATTGATCTTGGCCGCTAGCAATGCATCGACTAGATCCACGGGTTTCTCTCGGTCGATGATGAAGTCCCGATTCGATGGTTTAAGCAGGCCATCCTCGATTGCTCGGTCTAACCAGGCAAGGAAAAGGTCGTAGTACCCGTCGACGTTGAGTACACCGATTGGCTTCACATGGAGACCGATTTGAGACCAAGTTGTGACCTCAGTTAGCTCTTCCATGGTGCCAAAACCGCCGGGCAGGGCAATGAAGGCATCGGAACGACGGAACATTTCTTCCTTGCGTTCGTGCATCGTTGCGACCTCGATCAGATCGGTTAACCCAGCGTGGGCGACCTCCCGCGGAAAGAGGTGGCCGGGGATGATGCCAGTCACTCGGCCGCCAGCATCAAGGACTGTGTCAGCTATCACACCCATCAGACCAACGGCCCCTCCGCCATAAATCAGCTCGATATCGTTGTCAGCCATCAGCTGACCCAATTCGATTGCTGCTTCGGCGTAGTGCGGGTTGGTCCCTGTTGAAGAGCCGCAATATACACAAAGGCTTCGAATCTCTCGCATCGCAAAACAGTAACAACCGTGGCGCGGTCCAGTCGATAGGCCGAACGGCAGGGGGCATAGGTAGTTCTCATGATTTCAACGGGTCCGAGCCACTGATTTGGCGGCCAGAGGCTGGTCAAAACTCTTTCCTGACAGATCTGAGTTCGGCCTGGGGCCAAGACCCGGCTACCCTGTGCCGCCGTGGCTGATAGACCTCATGCAGAACGACTTGCCGACCTGGAACAGCGAAAGGAACAGGCCCTCAACCCGGGGTCTGAGCGCGCCATCCAACGCCAACACGACAAGGGCAAAATGCTTGCTCGTGAGCGGCTGGACTACCTCTTGGATGAGGGCTCCTTCCATGAGCTGGACATGTTGGCCCGCAGCCGAGATCCAGAAGCAACTTCTCGCCCATACACCGACGGCATCGTCACCGGCTGGGGCACCATCGATGGACGCAAAGTCGTTGTTTTCAGTCAAGACTTCACCATCATGGGCGGTTCCCTAGGGGAGATCTTCGCCGCCAAGGTTCACAAGGCCATGGACCTTGCCCTCTCCATTGGAGCGCCGTTCATTGGCCTCAATGACGGTGCCGGGGCCCGCATTCCTGAGGGTGTCGTCAGCCTCGACGGCTATGGCGGAATCTTCTACCGCAATGTGCAGGCTTCGGGAGTCATTCCCCAGATCAGCGTGATCATGGGACCATGCGCTGGTGGTGCGGTTTACAGCCCGGCCATGACCGACTTTGTGTTCATGGTCAAAGAGACCTCTCACATGTTCATTACCGGTCCAGACGTGGTTAAGACAGTGACTGGCGAAGATGTCACCCTGGAAGAGCTCGGTGGTGCTGGCTCGCACTCATCAAAGTCCGGTGTTGCTCACTTTGTCTCCAATAGTGAAGAAGAGGTCCTGGACGACGTCAAGTACCTGCTTTCGTTCCTGCCTGACAACAATCTTGGTTTGCCGCCCCAGATTGAGTCAGACGATGATCCTGACCGTCGTTGTCCCGAGCTAGTCGACATCCTGCCCAACAGCTCAAACCTTCCCTACAACATGATTGACGTCATCAAGACCATTGTTGATAACGGCGAATTCATGGAATATCAGGCCAATTGGGCCAAAGCCATTGTTTGTGGCATGGCCCGCATTGACGGGCGTGCTGTTGGTGTCGTCGGGAATCAGCCGATGATTCTGGCCGGTGTGTTGGATATCGAAAGCTCCTCCAAGGCGGCCAGATTCGTCCGGACTTGTGATGCCTTCAACATCCCGATCCTGACCATGGTCGATGTGCCCGGCTTCTTGCCCGGCGTTGACCAAGAACACGGCGGCATCATCCGCCACGGAGCCAAGCTGCTCTATGCCTATTGCGAGGCGTCGGTGCCGAGAATCCAGGTCATTACCAGAAAGGCGTATGGCGGCGCCTATGTTGTTATGGACTCCAAGGGCATTGGCTGTGACCTATCCCTTGCCTGGCCTTCAGCCGAGCTGGCCGTCATGGGACCCGAAGGGGCGACCGACATTGTCTACAAACGTGAGATCCAGTCGGCGGCGGATCCGGCTGCTCGACGAACCGAGCTCGTTGATGAATACAAGGAGAAGTTCGCCAATCCTTGGATCGCGGCCGAACGTGGCTTCATTGACGACGTGATCGACCCGGCCGACACGCGCCGTAAAGTCATTGCTGGTTTCGCAATGTTGGAAGCCAAGCGCGAAGACCTGCCTAAGCGCAAGCACGGAAACGTTCCGCTCTAGGAGGGCCTGTGCAGATCTCACCCCAAGCAACTGACGAAGAGACAGCCGCCATTGTTGCTGGCATGGAAGCCCTGTGGCCAAAGCCGAATCTGGCCGGGCAGATCCAAAAGGAGCAACCGACGGCATGGCGGTTCAGTGGCCGCTGGTGGGATGGACCCTTACCGCGCGATCATCGGCGCTCCTAGCTCGTGAATACCGCAAGGCCGGGACCATCAGCCACTTCAGGACCATTGGCGGACATACGAGTTCTCGATCTGTCGACGGTAATTGCTGGTCCTGGGTGTGCCCGCCACCTGGCTGACTTCGGCGCAGATGTCATCAAGGTCGAACGCAGGGGCATTGGTGACACTGTCCGGAACATGGGTTGGAAAGACCCCAACGATGGTGAGAGCCTGTTCTTCAAGAACACCAATCGCAACAAGCGGCTGGTTCAGCTGGATCTTCGGGAGCCGGAGGAATCTGAGAAGCTTCTGAAGTTGGTCGAGACCAGCCAGATCCTGGTTGAGAATATGCGGCCGGGCAAGATGGAAGCACTTGGCCTAGGCCCCGATGTGCTCCTGGCCCGGAACCCGAAACTTGTCATTGTTCGGATCACCGCCTTTGGACAGACCGGCCCATACAAGGACCGTCCTGGCTTCGCCACCCTGGCCGAGGCCATGTCGGGTTTTGCCGCCATCAATGGGGATGAGAACGGCTCGCCGACCTTGCCACCAATTGCCCTGACCGATGAGGTCACGGCCTTAGCTGGCGCGTTTGGGGCCATGGTCGCCTTGCATTCCGGTATTGGGCAGGTGGTCGACTTGTCACTGATTGAGAGCCTGATCCAGATGATGGGTCCACTCCCGACCTTGTGGATGCAGTCGGGCCAGCTCCAGCCTCGGCTTGGCTCAGGCTTGCCTTATTCGATTCCTCGGGGAACCTATGAAACCAGTGACGGCAAGTGGGTTGCCGTTTCTTCTTCGGCCGACACGGTTGCGGCCCGGGTGATGGACCTCATTGGTCTCGGTGACGACGAGCGGCTGACGTCGGTTGCTGGGCGGATGCAGAATCGAGATCTGGTCGAAGGCCGTATGAGGGCCTGGACCATCGAGCGAACACTGGATGAGGTACTGGTTTCCTTCCAAGCAGCTGATGCCGCTGCGGCCCAGGTCTATGACATGGAAGACCTGTGTGCGGACCCTCATGCCAAGGAGCGTGACATGTTCGTCACCGTCGATGGCTATCCAATGACTGGTCTGATCGCCAAGCTGTCGGAGACCCCTGGTGAGGTGCGCTGGCCTGGTGGCCCTCTGGGGGCCGACGACGATCTTTTGGACGATCTGCTACCCGATCAAGAGTAGCGGCTCTGTATCTCGAGGTAGTGGTGCTCAGTCGGCCGCGGCGACGGCGACTTCAATACGATCTTGGCGCCATTCTTTGGCCGAGATGAGAGCCTGATCGGCGGCGCTCATGATGGCGTCAGGGCTGAACGCATGAGCTGGGTAGCAAGCGACCCCGGCCCACATGGTGAGTCCAGTTTCGCTTCCCAAAAGCTGGCGTCGTATTCGTTCGACGGTCCAGATGGCGCCGTTCTCCGGGGTGTCTTCCAGCAAGAGGGCGAAGTAGCCGCTCTGCAAACGACAAGCCGTGTCGGCCTCTCGGAGGGTGACACGGATGCTCTCGGCCACCGCGTGGGCGTCGGCTTCAACCGGCTCACCTTGAGGTAGACCAGAAACAACTTCGAGCAGCACCACGGCCACGGGACGCAGGTGGCGACGAGCCGCGGCAACGCGGGACTCCAGAGCAACATTGAAGAAGCTTTCGCTAAACAATCCGGTAGCCGGGTCAGTTAGTGTCTCGCTGGAACTGTCGGCAACTTCGTAGTCTTCGAAGGCAACACTCTCAAGCTCAGTACGGAGATGCTCTTCGGTTTCCTGAGCTTCGGATCGAACGGCACGGAGTTCGTCCTCAACCAGTTTCTGAATAGCGGATTGCTCGGACAAGCGCTGACCTAGGCGCACTCCCTCGACCCCAGCGGCCAAGGCAAGAAGTCCAGCGACTGCACCGAACATCGGCTCGTTGAACCCAAAGGCAACAAGGCCCGCGGCAAGCCCAAGGGCACCGGTAACTAGTCCTGGTAGAGAGTCTCGTCCGTTCATTGCTGTCTCCATCGGCCGCTGAGCCCAAATCTGAAGTGGATTGAGACTACCTTTCGCGAGCGCCATGACGGCGGAGCTCACTAAACAATGAATTGCCGCCATCTATCGGGTGTTAGTGCGATCTGAGCTACTGGGTCTGCTGACGGTATTGGGCCACCAGATCAGCAACGTCGGCGATGATCTTGCCAAGTTCGAAATCCTTGGGGGTGTAGACGGCGGCAACACCTTGTTTCAGCAAAGTTGCCCGATCATCTTCGGGGATGATCCCGCCAACGATGACGGGGGCTTCGATCCCGGTGGCCCGAAGCTGCTTGATGATGTCGGGTACCAGCTCAAGATGACTTCCGGAAAGGATGGAGATGCCAATGGCATCGACGTCCTCATCGGTGGCAACGGTCACGATCTGTTCAGGAGTAATTCGAATGCCCTGGTAGATGACTTCCATACCGGCGTCGCGGGCGGCAACCGCAATCTGCTCGGCTCCGTTGGAGTGGCCATCCAGTCCCGGCTTGGCCACCAGAAAGCGGGGCGGTCCGCCTGGCAGCACCTTCATCCGCTCCGCAATCTGGTTGAGAGCGCCGGAGCCGCCACCAGCGCCAGCGGCTGCACTGATTCCCGTCGGTGCCCGGTACTCGCCAAACACTTCACGCAAGAGGCCCGCCCATTCGCCAGTGGTCCCTCCGGCCTCGGCCAAAGCAATGGAGGCGGGCATGACATTGGAGCCATCCTCGGCTGCTGTTCGTAGCTCGGACAAGGCTGCGGCTACTGCTCCACCATCACGCTTGGATCGCCAGGCGACGACGTCGGCAATCATCTCCTCTTCGACCTTGGGGTCTACCTTCAGAATACTCTCGGCCCCGCCCAACGGTGAATCGGCCGCTTCCTCAAAGGCATTGACGCCAACAATGGTGATCTCACCTCGTTCGATGCGGCGCATACGTTCGGTGTGGGATCGGACCAGCCGACCCTTGAGTTCTTCGATGGCATTGAAGGCGCCGCCCATCTCCAAGACATCATCCAGCTCGGCGGTTGAGGCCTCGATCAATTCATTGGTTTTGGCTTCGATGACGTTGGAGCCAGCAAAGATGTCGCCGTACTCCAACAGATCCGTCTCAAAGGCCAGGACCTGCTGCATGCGTAGGGCCCATTGCTGATCCCACGGGCGAGGTAAGCCGAGGGCTTCGTTCCATGCCGGTAGCTGGACCGAGCGCGCACGGGCGTCCTTAGACAGGGTTACCGCCAACATTTCCAAGACGATGCGTTGCACATTGTTCTCGGGCTGGGCTTCGGTCAGGCCTAAGGAGTTGACCTGGACCCCGTAGCGAAAGCGGCGGGCCTTAGGGTCAGTAATGCCGTAGCGTTCGGCGGTGATGTGGTCCCACATCTGGGTGAAGGCCCGCATCTTGCAGGTTTCTTCAATGAATCGAATGCCAGCGTTGACGAAGAAGGAGACCGAGGCCACGACCTTGACGAACTGGTCATCACTGACCTGGCCTGACTCCTTCACTGCATCCAGCACCCCAATGGCAGTGGCCAGGGAGTAGGCGATCTCCTGAACCGGTGTCGCTCCTGCTTCTTGCAGATGATAGGAGCAGACGTTCATTGGATTCCACTTGGGAACGTGCTCGGTACAGAAGGCGAACATGTCGACGATGAGTCGACGACTGTGATCGGGCGGGAAGATGTAGGTGCCGCGGCTCAGGTATTCCTTGACGATGTCGTTCTGGGTAGTACCCCGAAGCTCAGTGGAGGCAACACCCTTGGATTTGGCGTTGGCAACATAGAGCGCGAGCATCCATGCCGCGGGGGCATTGATGGTCATGGACGTGTTCATTTCGCCGGTTGGGATCTGATCCAGCAGTGTTTCCATATGGCCAAGGTGACAGACAGGTACGCCGACCTTTCCTACCTCGCCTCGGGCCAGGGGGTGGTCTGGGTCATAGCCGGTTTGGGTTGGCAGGTCGAAGGCAATGGACAGGCCGGTTTGGCCCTTGGCCAGGTTGGCTCGATACAGCTCATTGCTGGCCTTGGCTGTTGAGTGGCCAGAGTAGGTTCGCATCATCCATGGCCGGTCACGGTCGGGTGTCTGTCGGTCACGGTCGGGTGTCTGTCGGTCACGGTCGGGTGTCTGTCGGTCACGGTCGGGTGTCTGGGGTTTCGAGTTCGCCATGGTCAGTTCATTTCCAGAGGTCCGAAGGGATTTGTTTGCTGGAGGGCCTGCTCCAGCAGTTTTGCATAGTCAGATCGATCGACCTCAATTGCTCCCAGGGAGCTGAGGTGAGAGGTCGCCCATTGGGTGTCCAACAAGACGGCGCTCGTTGCTTGTGTCGGTTCAGGCCAGAGCATTTCGGTGAGGGCGACCAGGGCAACCTTGGAGGCATCGGCACGACGATGAAACATGGATTCACCAGCAAACAACCCACCAACAGAGATGCCGTACAAGCCGCCAGCCAAGCCATCGTCATCCCATACCTCGATGCTGTGGGCAACACCAAGATGGTGCAGCCGGGTGTAGGCAGAGGTGATGGCGTCGTCGATCCAGCCGTGAGGACGTTCAGGGTCACGGCATGCGGCGATGACCTGGTCGAAGGACCGATTATGGGTGGTGGTGTATCGTCTCATTGAGCGACGAAGCGAGCGGCTGATGTGAAGATCACCCTGACGAAAGATGCCGCGTTTGGTTGGCCAGAACCAGCCGATCTGGTTCTTTTCCAGTGGCATGGGAAACAGGCCACAGCGGTAGGCCTTGATGAGGGTTCCTGGCTCAAGGTCAGCGCCAACGGCGACCAGGTCGCTGTCGGGCAGGTCGTCGATTGCTGGGAATTGCCAGGCCGTGTCGAAGACGGTTGAGTCAGAGATGGCTATCTCCCGTAGACGTAGAAGCCCCGGCCCGACTTTCGCCCGAGGTGTCCGGCTGCCACTCGGCGTCGCAGCGACGGAACTGCAACATAGTTTGGATCGCCGAACTCGGTGTGCAGCGCATCCAGAATGGCAACCGAGGTATCGAGCCCGACCAGGTCCAGCAAGGCCAGTGGCCCCATCGGGAAGTTACAACCACCCTGCATGGCGGTGTCAATGTCTTGCGCGCTAGCCGTCCCCAGCTCCAGCATCCTGGCCGCATTGTTGAGGTATGGGAAGAGGAGGGCATTGACGATGAAGCCAGCCCGGTCCTTTACCTGGACCACATCCTTGCCACATGCGGTGATAAAAGCACAAGCGGTTGCCACCGTTTCCTCCGATGCAGTGAGAGGAGAAATGATCTCGACCAGGCTCATGACCGGAGCCGGATTGAAAAAATGGATGCCGCACACCTTGTCTGGCCGATTGGTGGCCATTGCCATCTCAACCACCGGAAGGGTCGAGGTGTTGGTAGCGATAATGGCGTCTGGGCCCAAGATGCCATCAAGCTCAGCGAAGATGCCCTTCTTCACTTCCAGGTCCTCAACCACGGACTCAATGACGAGGTCACAGCCTGCGAGGTCAGCGAGCTCGGTACAGGTGGTAACCCTGGCTGCCAGCGCGTCAGCCTGAACCTGAGTCATCCGTTCCTTGGTGACATGTCGGTCAATCGACTTCTGCAGCGAGGACAGCATCGAGTCGGCGGAATCCTGACGGCGCGAACGCAAGATCACCTCGAAGCCGGCGCCTGCGGCGACTTCGGCCAAGCCGGAGCCCATGATGCCGGAGCCAATAATACCGATTGTCTTCAGCCCAGTGTCTTTTGGCCTGGTAGGGGAGTCTGCCGTGGAAATTGAGGTGGGATCGCCGATGGTCATGGGCGTGACCGTACCGCAAAGTTACCGATGGGTAAAAGGCGGCGGGGCTAAGGAAATGTACCAACTTGCCAATGGCCCGTAGGTCTTTCGACCTGCCCGCAATGGTGAGCGGGCCGCGAATCCCGGGCGGTTACTTCTCGGTGATGACGATGCTCTCGATGATGCTGGACTCCGATGGGGTGCCAGCGGCATCGCCAGTGTCTTCGATCGCAGTCACGATCTCCATACCTTC
>VAPK010856024.1_pt1 | contig 15260 bp, 13 predicted proteins | sample 3395031 | NCBI WGS metagenome assembly VAPK01 (sample SAMN08290443, study PRJNA428436) | hydrothermal vent metagenome | isolation source: Deep-sea hydrothermal vent chimney 1 | place: Pacific Ocean: Juan De Fuca Ridge
CCTAATCATCTTTCCACCGGAAAAAGTAATCATATCAAATCCTATTTTTTGAAATTTGAACAGGTTTTCCACCGGGGGCACATCTGCAGCCGCGTCAATGAAAGTAGGGATATTATGCTTTTTAGCGATAGCAACAAATTCTTCGTGACTGATTCTGTCGGGTACTCCAAACCAGGAAACAGCACCGTTGAAGAAAAGTGCCATTACTGTATTTTCATTAATGGCTTGTTCCATTTGCTTCGAGCCTTCAACCTCAACAAACTTAATACCCGTATTTCGAACGGCTTGATCAAAAACATACCTGTGAGATTTTTGAATTATTACTTCACGTTGAGATCCCGGAAGATTGGGAAGTTGTTCCATTTTTTCCTTATCACCCCTGGTAATTGCTGCAGCCGTGCCTAATACCAGAGCTCCAGCAGCACCGGAAGTTACCATTGCTGCTTCACAATGTAGCATTTCAGCAATTTTAGCGCCTGCCTTGTCCTGCAACTCGTACATATTGGCAAAGTCATGGGCTGTTGAGTTGATTGCTTCCAACACTTCCGGCATCATCAACGAGCCTGACAGGAATGTCATTGTTCCCCCTGCGTTAATCCTGGGAGTTACACCCAGTTCTTTAAAAAAATCACGTTTGGGCACAGGAGCCACACGAGGAGCTGCAAATAAAGATTCCATTGGGAGTGCAGATCCAATTGCCACTCCCGCTACCGGTAATACCGATAAGTTTTTGATAAGATCCCGGCGTTTCATATTACACAAGTTTTAAATATATGCCATACAATCCATTTCAACCAGAGAATTTCCGGGTACACCACCTTTTGCCACTGCAACAGTTGTGCGAACCGGAGGATTTTTGCCAAATCGTCCTTTGTACACTTCGTTCATTCCTTTGTAGTCGGCAATATCATTTAGGAAAACCGAAACTTTAAGTACCTTTTCCATGGATGAACCGGCTTTGATGAGTTCTTTTTCAAGTTCTTTAAGCACAATTTCTGTATGCGCTTTTATTTCAAATGGGTCAGTGTGGGCGCCTTTACCTGCTATAAATACAAGGTTGCCCAATTTGGTGGAACCTGAAAATAATGGGACATCCTGAAAAGTGGTGACATTCGAGGCTACCTTCCCTTCAACTGAATTGGTTTTTGCTCCGGCTGCCATTGCAACTCCAGTTACTCCTATGAGAGAAGCAAATAATTTTTTTAAAGCTGTTCTTCTTGGTGTTTTCATAGTTTAATTTTTAAAGTTTATAAAATATTGATTTATTATTCATGTGAATCAAGAGTTGAACCCACTTCGGGGTTCCTGTCGTATTTCGTTAATTTTCCATGGGTTACACCCATGGCTATTGTTGTAAAATCCCTTCAGGATGAAGAAATGTCCAAAGGACATTAACAATAATAACCCCGTGCGAAGCTCGGGGAAAGAGATAATACCTGGACCAGCAACCCCGGAGCGGGTTGAATTATTGATAATCAGCCTATCCCAATTCTTGATTCGCATTATTCAGAATTTTATTTAAGCATTGTTGAAATCCTTTTGATTATTTCTTTATCACATTTGCTGCAAGACCATTTAAATCCCAAACAATTTTTCCTGCGCGGATTGTCATTTCAGCTTCCAACTTTTGAGTTCCTTCAATTTTCTCTTCACCCACATCAATAAACCCAAAATCTCCCTTTCTCAGATTAAAAATAGCCACATCTGCTTCTGTTCCTGCACTTAAGTTTCCCAGTTCCGGTCTCTGGATAATTTTGGCCGGGTTCCATGTTGAACGCAATATTACATCCTGAACAGACAAACCCAGATTAAGGAACTTGGACATCAGATTGGCCATGTCTTTCATACCACCGTTCATACTACCGATATGTAAATCGGAACTGATTGCATCAGGTAGAAAACCCTGTTCGATGGCAGGAATTGCCTGGCTCCAACGAAATGAACCTCCACCGTGGCCAACATCAAAAATTATCCCTTTTTTTCTCGCGTCAAATATGAAGGGTTTAACCTTGCCATTTTCATCAACCATAGCCTCCCTGCTACTTAAAGATGCGTAGCAGTGGGTGAAGATATCTCCGGGCCGAAGATGAACCATAAACAATTTTTTAATCGAAAGAGGTGGATTAGCGCCTCCAAAATCAACCATTAAAGGAATATTAGCCAACCTTCCGGCTTCTGCTGCGCTATCAGTAGGAGCCCATTCATGCCCGTTGTAATGAGCAAGTTTAATCCCAACAATTTCATTCGGATTATTTTTTGCAAACTCTGCTGTTCTTCTGGCATCCATATCCTTGGTATTCTGTTCAAAGGGCCCTCCCCTCATACCTTCTCCCACAATGTTTAAAAAAGCAAGTACCCTCGTTTTTGAAACGTCGATAGTTTGCTTTTTAAAATCCGGGAATGTCCGCCATCCTGAACTTCCGGCATCCACGACAGTGGTTACGCCTGCCCGAAAAGTAAAACCATCGGGAGCTACTCCATTGGGACCATTCATATAATCCTGACCGGCTTTTGTTCCATGAAAAACGTGTACATGTATATCAATTATACCGGGAGTGACATACATATCTTTGGCATTAATCACTTTTTTGCCCTCAGTCAGATCTATATCTTTTGCTACCATTGCAATCTTTCCATCATTGATGGCAAGATCCATAATAGCATCGATTTTATTTTTGGGGTCGATGACATGTCCGCCTTTAATTACAATATCGTATGATTGAGATTTAATAATCCCAGTCGACAAACAAAGCATTAAAAGAATTAATAACAGTTTTATTTTCATCTGATTATGTATTAAATAAGTACTAATATATATTATGAATAGGCCATTAAAAATTTTCAGATTAGTTTCCTAAACAGTAGCTTTATTAAGTTCTTCCTGAACCCGCCTGGCAACAATTTTTTGCTGACCTGGTTTTAACATCCAAACAGTGATTGTAATGCCGTTATCTCCACCACCCATTACTGCAATAGAAGGATCTCCGTTTCTTAATCGCTCCAGCATTTCATTCCGTGACATTTTTACTTTGTTTATATCCCACGAAATATTCAGTGTAGGTGTCACATTCGCCACCGGAGGAATTGTAACTTTTGTAGTCACACCATTTATTTTTTGTGCAGCATTTGCAATAGTGGAAATATGGTCTTCCCACATTTTCCATTCTTTTTTGTGATCGATACTGATAAATTTTTCCAGGGCAACAAACATACCCAGAATTTCCTCTTTGTTTACTTTCATCCCGCGGCCAATATTTCCTCCGCGAGGTGGTGCATTTAACCGGGCAGCTGCAATTAGGTCTTTCTTCCCCATAAGAATTCCGGCGCTTTGCGGGCCGCGAAGCCCTTTCCCTCCTGATACGCAAACGAGGTCGAATCCCATGTCATTAAATTTCCAAAGGTTTTCTATCGGGGGTAAATCCGCAGCCATATCAATCATTGTTGGAATGTTGTGTTTTTTGCCCAGTGCGACCCATTCTTCATCTTGAATTTTGCCACTTGGCCCTGCATAATTCAGAAACCACATCATTGCAATTTTTTCATTTACAGCTTTTTCCAACTCATCAGCAGTTTCAATTTCAATAATTTTAACCCCTGTATTGGTGAGGGCATGAACATAAGCATGATTATGGGTTTTTTGTACGATAACCTCTGATTTAATGCCTTCGAGATTTGGTAATTGAGCAACTTTTTTCATGTCATTTCTGGTAAGCACTCCAGCTGTTCCAAGTACCAAAGCTGACCAGCACCCCGCTGTAACAGTTGCATCTTCAGCATGGCAAATTGCTGCAATTTTTGCCCCAACCTTATCCTGAACTTCATCAATCATGGCAAATTCCAGGGAAGAGGAACGTATTACATCAACAACTTCATCATGCATAATACTTCCAGACATTGCCGTGTATGTGCCGGCCGCATTGATAAAAGTACGTACTCCCAGTTCTTTGAAAATATCCCTTTTTGCTGGCGGTGCGGACACGGGAGAAGCTGTAAGTGATTCAAAAGGAAATGTACTACCAATAATTGCCCCCGATACTGGCAGAATTGACAAGTTTTTAATTAATTCCCGGCGTTTCATAATATTTTAATTTAAGTGATTTTGAAGTATCAGTTTTATTCGTTCAAACTTATATATAGGCGATACAGTCCATTTCAACAAGTGAATTTCCCGGTACGCCACCTTTTGCCACTGCAACAGTTGTGCGAACAGGAGGATTCTTGCCAAAGCGTCCTTTGTACACTTCGTTCATTCCTTTGTAGTCGGCAATATCATTCAGGAAAACCGATACCTTAAGTACCTTTTCCATGGATGAACCAGCTTTGATAAGTTCTTTTTCAAGTCCCTTAAGCACAATTTCGGTATGTGCTTTTATTTCAAAAGGTTCGGTATGGGCGCCTTTTCCTGCAATAAATACAAGGTTGCCAAATTTGGTTGAACCTGAAAATAAAGGGACATCCTGAAAAGTGGTAACGTTAGAGGCTACTTTCTCTTCGACTGAATTGGTTTTTGCACTTGCCGCTACTGCAACTCCGGCAACTCCGGCGATTGAAACAAATAGTTTTTTTAATGCTGCTCTTCTTGCTGTCTTCATAATAAAATAATTTGTTATTAATGATTTGTTTTTAATTGCATTTTCCATTCACGGCCAGGTGCATCGACGCGAAAGATTTCAATATTTCCTTTATCCTGAAGGGTCACATAAACAGTACATCCGTCTTCTCCTCCAAATGCGACATTGGTAGGCCGTTTACCTGCCAACTTCACTTCCTCTAATATTATTCCGTCCGGAGATACTTTTACAACTGTACCCTTGCCAAAACGGGCTATATATAAATTACCGTTTGCATCGCAACGCATACCATCCATCACGAAATCAGGAAATTCAATGAGTAATCGTTTATTTTCAATTTCGCCTTCTGATGACAAATCGTAAGCCCAGACTTTTGGCGACGCATTCACATACAGAATTTTATCGTCCGGGTTGATTTCAATTCCATTTGTCGCCCCTTTTAATGAATCCAATAATGTAACTTTATTCTTCTCTATACGCCAGATTCGTCCCTTGGTTGCTTTAAAATCCGGATCACTTGCATAAATACGGTCTTTACTATCGATGGCGATATCATTAGGTTGGTTCATTCCAGACTCATGTGCATAAACGGTTAATTTTTTGGTAGCCATCTCTACCTTAAGTATATTATGATTTGTATAATCTGCAATTAGCATATTGCCTTTGCTGTCAAAACGAATTCCATTTCCAATACTTCCATTGGGTAATTCGATGAATAAACTTGCATCTCCAATTGAGGTTACCTGACCTATTGTTCCCTGATGGTCAAAATTCACGGCATAGATAATACCTGATTTATCAACTGCTGGCCCTTCTATTCCAGAGGTAAATTGATTGACAGAAGTCAGGACTGAGGAAGTATATAGCTTGGGTGGTGAAGGCTCCTGCACAATTGATGCTAAAGCCAAACCAATAAATAACAGGGAGTTGGTAAATAATGAGATAACATGGTTCATATCAGTACATTTTAAGATGTTAATTACCTATGTTTCCGATTTTGATTGATAATCTTTCAATATATATTTATGGTAATCAATCTAAATTTAGTCTTTAAATATAAAAATTTTCTAACACCTTTTCTTAAAGTTAGAGGACTAATGTCAAAGTAATCAATATTTTAATTTCAATTTAGTTAAAAAATGATTTTAGTTTTCAATTGGAAAGGCATTAAAAACAACGGTTTTCCAAGTGAATTTTTATAGATTGAGACAATCTTGAAATACAATACATGATTTAATTTTATAATACATTGGATTTTAGATTATTATCTTCTTTTGGAATTTTATCGCGCCACCAGGTAGCAAGAGCGGAACCGGTAACATTCATAAGAGGACCGAAAATTGCAGGTGCAAGCCCCACTGTTGCCAGCTTTCCCATCTGCATAGCAAGACCAGATGCGAGTCCTCCATTTTGCATTCCCACTTCTAAAGCGATTGTTCTTCTGTCTTTTTCAGGCATTCCGAAAAGCCAGGATAAAGTATATCCCAAAGAATAACCGGAAATATTGTGCAGAAAACTTGTGATAATCAGCAATGCTCCAACTTTTAAAAGGCTATCGCGGCCTGCTGCAGTAATGATTGTGATAATAATGGCAATTCCAAGCATCGAAATGAACGAGAGGATTTTCCCCATCCATTGGTTGTCTCCTTTCGTAAAGTGCCGAATCACTATTGCTCCAATCATAGGAAGAATAAAGAACCATCCCATTGATTTTGCAAATGCCAGGATAAAACCAGTTAAATTAGCCTCTTTCGTTTTCATATAAACCAGGTTTGTAAGTAACAGGATCACTAAATATGCTGTTAACTGGATTATCTTTGAACTCTTAGAAACTTTTTCGGAAGTGAAAAGATTAAAAATAAATCCAGCCACAATAGGAAGGATGATCATATTTATAATATCCAGCATCATGCTCCAGAAATTAACCTCAATATATTGTCCACCTAACCACTTCATCAGGAATGGCGTAATTAATGGGGAGAGCAATGTTGAAATGGCGCCAATTGTAACAGCCAGCGCAAGATTGGCCCGGGCAATATAAGACATTACATTTGAAGCCAATCCACTAGGGACGCATCCAATAAGGATAATTCCGGCAGATATTTCAGTGGGAAAGTTGAATATGTGTGCTATTCCAAAACCCACCAAAGGCATAATAAGAAATTGCGCTCCAACTCCAATTATAACCCCTTTTGGCATTTTTATGACACCGGTGAAATCGTCAAAACTCATTTGCGATCCCATTCCAAACATAATGATCTGCAAAAGGGGTACAATCATGGTCTTCAACTGAAAATTACCAACTGATACAAAGAACTGAGGATAGAACATTGAAGCGGTAACCGCTGTGAAAATCCAAATGGTGTACGAAAACCCCCTGGTAGATTGAAAACCTCTTACCCCCAATGCCAAAGTGATAAAACCTATAATTAATAGTTGACCACCCAGTGCAGTTACATCGGTGATTAAAAAGTAAACTGCACTCAGAAATGAGAGAACAGATAGAGTTAATAGTGTTTGACTTAGTTTTTTGTTCGTAATTCTCATTTTTCAGATTTGACAATTAGACACACGGTTAATACAATCCCTGTTTTTGTTGAAAGTATATTATTTCCAAATGTTTGGAAATAATTTGTTGTAATATACATTTTATTTGGTTAGACATAACCTGATTATTCTTCTACCATAAAAATTCCTCTTCATGAAATAATCCTAAAAACCATGCATTATTCAGGACAAAATAATTATGCAATATTCCAGATTTGATTTTCCAAGGATACTATTCTAATAATTCCTCTCCTTCAGATAATTATCCAATTCTTCTTCCGACATAGGTAATTTCCCTGAGTAGTTACTTAGCCAGTTTAAAAAATCTTTTTTGATCTCCTCTGTCCATTCACTATCGATCTGGCCTGCGAGGTATTTCTTTTCTTTCAAACGAAGATGACCAAACTCGTCGCGAAGAGCCGTAACTTCAGCAGTCAAAACCAGTTCTTCAGCAAGATGGGCAGGAATGAAAATTATTCCATATTTATTTGCAAGAACAACATCTCCGGGTAAAACGGTGGCGCGGCCTATTCTTATTGGCGCATTAATGGATGTAAGCATCATTTGTGATATATAGGAAGGATCTGCACCTTTTATCCATCCATTAAAACCTTTGATCTTGCTTAGTCCTTCCTGGTCCCTAACCGATCCGTAAAATATAACACCTCTTTGAGATCTGGCATAAATTGAATTTCCCAAATTGTCACCAATTAAGGTGCCGTCAGCAATTTTCCCATACCCATCAGCAACATAAATGTCCCCGTTGGTTAAAATATCAATTGGCCATGAATTTGTACCTCCCTGTTGAGCTCTGTTTTCCAGCTTGCCCTGTTGTTTTATCTGTTTTTCAAGGTCAGGTCTTAAAGGCATGTACTGTGCTGTAACCACACGTCCTGTCATAGCCTCCTCTGGATTGATAATTATCCAGTCTCCTTCAAACTGGTTTTGATATCCTTTATTACGCAATACCGCCCAAGCTTCTTCAAGAGAAATATTTCTTAACCTTTTCAGGATGGCATCGGGTACTTTAGGCCTACCATCAGCAAAACGCTCACCTTTCCATTCTGCAGAAATAGATTTAATATACTCAGGAGAAGAGCCTACATTCTGTGCATAGGAGAAAGAGCAACTTAGAATGAAAAATGTAAGAAAAAAGAGTTTATTAGTCATAGTAAATGGTTTTAGTTCTTCAAAGATAATAATTATATTTTATAAAACTTATTGCAGAGTTTGGCAAATAAAATGAAAATATTTATTGTTCGCTTAACCTGTATTTTACTAATATATTGGAAGTAATGGGCTGTCAATCAATATTCTATTTTTATATTTAACAATCACGTGAAGAAGTATGTGCCGAAATCTGAGAAATATAAATCCAACCCATTTTATACTGGTTCAGATTATTCGATGTTGTCTGTTTATAAGGGAAACGATTAATTTTTCATCCAAGCTTGTTGTGTAGATTCACTCACCAACTAAATCAAATTTCAAAAAAAAAAAAATCGCTTGTCGAAACTATTGCTATAACAATATTTACTTTAACCATTTTGGCTCTATTTAATAACATTGTTGTCATTTAAATTTTGTTTTTTCAAATAAATGTATAAGCATTTATTACTGACTGGTTCCAATTTTGGGCTTTCCAATTTTTCTTAGTTGGGCATCTGTAAGTTCTGACAGCTTTTTGTTTTATAAATTGGGCATACATTCCTTCAATATTGGTATAAATATCCCATACCTTATTATTTTTGAGAAGTTCTTTTATTGATAAGCCATTTTTCTCTGTGTAAGCGAAATAGGAAACATAAAGCGATAAATATTTAGTAGAGACCCCTCTTTGTGTATGATTTATCAATGTTTTTAATCTGCCAGCCAAATTGTTGATATACTGAACATTTTCTCCTGTTTCGGCTTTGTGGTTTTTTGCCTTAAAATTCACATGTCCAAGATTGGTTTCTTTGGCAAAGGCTGAATGGCTACCATGTGCGTCAGTTACTAATTTGGTGTTATTTTTAAATTTGTCACCAACAGCACAAATAACATCGTTTTTGCTGATGCGCCCTATTTTGGCAAGTTTCATCTCAACTTGATTTTTATCGCTTGCTGCAATTATTTTTGCTTGAAAGTTATTGTCCCCCCTATGTGAGGTGCCGCCCCGTTTCCTTGGATACTTTAAACCCCTCCTGCCTTTCTGGCTGTATAGGAACCATAGATCATCCATTTGTGTTCCGCCAGTAAACTTTACTTTTTTTTTAGGTAATGACAACAATAATTTATGCCGCCATTCAAAGGATGTAGGTACGCTTATTTGCAACCTGTCAGCCATCTCCTGAATGGTTAATAAACCTTCTTTTTCTACGATAGAAATGTATTGCTCAAATTTTTTAGGTTTTTTTATATGATGTACCAAAGTGCCGGTTGTAGGCAAAAATGTTTTTTTGCATGACTTACATTTGTATCGCTGTGTATTTTTATATTTACTGTGCTTTATTATCTTATCCGAATGACAATATGGACAGGACGATATTTGTTCTTCTATTTGTATTTTTGATAAACCTGCATTAATAATAGATAATTCATCTATCAATCGTGTCTGACTATCAGAGGATAATTGGCTGAATAATGTTTTTATTTGTTCAGATATTTCCATACTACTGCAATATTAAATTTTTCGCAACCTACAAAATTATTTCAACAACATCGTTTTTAAATAGAGCCACCATTTTTATTGAAATTTTTCAATGATTTATAAATAATCCAGAAACCCATGAGGTCTTGCCTCATGAATGGATATAAAATTTGTGAACGCAGTGAACTCCATGAAAAAAGTTTTACTTTTTTCATGGAGCCTTGTACTCTTGGCACTGGGTAGTTCACAAAGCAAATTTTGGAACAAAAAAAATGTCGTGAACAAAAATCAAATCGCCCCAACTAATTTCGGTTAAGTTTAATCTTTTGGGTTGAATGTTCATTGAGGTAAATTAAGTTTTGTTTTCAAAATTAAATATCTCTGCTTACCGACATATCAATTTTTGTAGTTCCAAAATAAAAAAACGTTGTCGCACCGGCCATTAAAACATAGCTGCCGATCCGATAAATTTCCAAGTTCCTTTTAAAATAATTTTCAAGCAAAAATGCGAGTGGGGATTCTTTTTCTGATCTTCAAGGTCGGGTTTAATTATATTTTTTGTTTATTCTAAATTCTTCGGAATTCCCAATATATTAAACTCATCGTTACTACTCAGCAGGTGTGCAAGTCCGATAAGTATATGGAAATCAATAGATTAATTCAACATTTGATTTATTAACAGGCTTTCGTTTATAAGTTTTACTTATTTAATATTCAGTAGGTTACAGATTTTCAACGCCGTTTGTATTGCAGATTCTATATTTTTTATTTTCTCAACAGTTTGTATTTGAGTTAATTAACCCTGCTGAGTAGTAATAACCCATCAACTTCCGGAATGGAGTGTAAAAGATGAATAATTTCCAAATCTGCCCTTAAGCAGTAATCGTTTAGAACTGATTTGCATTTGTTAATTTGAAATTAGCTTAGAAATCAGCCACATTCCATCCATCTCGATAAGTGCGGCTGAGCAACTTCTCAGCATCCGGATAATTTGGAAACTTCATATTTCCCGCATCCCAATCCAGCAGCGTATCAGGAACACGAATGGCAACAGTACCCAATAAAATTGCCTCGGTCATTGGACCGGTTTGGGCAAAATGCGACTCTGTTTTTTCGCCTCCGAGACAGGCATCAACAAAAAGATGATAATGGTTACTATCTTTAAATTTAGGAAGTTTATAATTACCAAACTTGCTCTGCGGTAAAAGCACCAGATTATTTCCATGTGCCACCAAAAGTGTACCTTCTGTCCCTACAAGCATTGCTGATTCAGGTGGATACGGATCACCGGGAAACAGATCCTGAATTTTCTGCGGTGGGTAAAACACGCCGTCAAACCATTCGAGGGGCAGCAAATCAGATTCTGTAAGTTCATTTCCCGGAAACATCCATGTAATGTGGTTGCCTTGTGGCCAGTTGTCAGCCCTCCGTTCTGGTGACTCCTGCCACGACTTCTGAACTTCAGCTACTACAGATTTAGGTGGTTTTAAACCGAGCCCCTTCCAGACAGCATCAAAAATATGGCACCCAATATCGCCCGACCACCCGGTTCCGAAATCAAGCCAGCCCCTCCACAAAGAAGGGTGATAAATTTTAGGTACATACTGACGCATTGGAGCAGTACCTGTCCAAACATTCCAATCCAGGTAATCGGGAACTTCTTCACCCTGAACCGGACGTGGACCAAAAGCGCGATAATTTTCAATTGCACCGGGCCGGTTAGAACAGAGATAGGTATGTTTTATTTTTCCAATCGCTCCTTCTTTTATCAGTTGAACTGCTCTACGATCGTTTGCAGAAGCTGCATGTTGAGTACCAAGTTGCGTAATCACCCCTTTTTTTACCGATGCATCTGTTAACAAACGCACTTCTTTAACATCGTGGCACATGGGTTTCTGACAATACACATGTTTTCCTTTTTGAATTGCATGGTACGCGATGGTAAAATGATTATGATCAGGGACAGTTACATTTACAGAGTCGATATTATCTCCCTCTTTTTCCAACAATTCCCTCCAGTCGGAATATTTGCGGGCATCAGGAACCAATTCAGCAGCTTTGTTCAACATGTTTTTATCCACATCGCAAATGGCGATGATATTTACACTTGGATGACTCAAAAAGTTTTTCAAGTCATTCAAACCCATCATTCCGCCAACACCAATGCATGCGTGGTTTAAAAAACTTTTTGAGGCGCAGGATTCAAGGATAAATGGCGCTGCAAGAGCTGCTGTAGCGGTTGTTAGAATAAACTTCCGTCGCGATGCTGAAAATTCTCGTTTTTTCATATTTTAGATAAATTAGATTTCTGAAAATGTATCAAACCAATTCAGTTAAGGTTTATTTTTATTTCCTTAAAATTAGAAATTTTATTTCCTTTTAACAAGCGATATTTTTTTTGCTTCCGACATATCAATTTTTGTAGTTCCCTGATAAAAGAAAGTGGCTGCACCGGCCATTAAAACATGGCTGATCGAAAGGTAATTAAACCATTGGTGTGGCGATATTTTATTCATAAAAAAGAATGCTGCCAGAGCTGCAAACCCAACACCCGTCAACAAATATCTTCCTGCAATATTTTTTGTTTTCCAAAATAAAAATCCTTCCAACGAAAGCACGACAAACAGCAATCCGTAGCCCGAATGAAATTCAACAAAAATGAAATTGAGTGTGACAATGGTGAGGGTTAAAAATGTCAGGAATTCGAGAATATTGATAACCCTGAATATTTTAATAATAGACTCTTTTAAGTATATCCGGGTGTGTTCGATGGCGGCCCGTTCAACAAACATTATTGAAATCATACTCATAATCCAGCCAGGCAATTTCCAATAAAAATTAAAATGATATAAAAAAGCATGTCCAATTAAACCGCCAAATAATGTGGCAATTCCCATGTTCAAAAAGTAAATTTTGAAATAAATGAATACTTTCTCTTTTTTGCCTGCTTTGTGAATTTTGTAGGAAAAATACAAGCACAAAAAAGAAACAATCAAATCGGTTAAAGTTACAACTGGCTCATCAATTCTAATCCCTAAAATGAAAATACTATTAATCTCGACCATGAATTCTATTTTTGAATCTTATTTTTCAAATTCTCTATTTGTAAACACTATTGTCAGTTAAAATAACATTTCGTTTTGGAACGTAATAAATTCAATGAATTCATAGCATTTATTGAATCTTTACCGGACACCATTAATTTGTAAATAAATTAATGGACTTATAAATTCTTTTCAAGTTAATACTTTATTTCAATTTAAAAAACCACGCTCCCTGAACGTGGTCAGAGAAGTTCTACGGATTTGCCTGATAAATCACTCATGGTTATCTTTCACAAGTTGTACCCATAACAAAAAATAAAATCAAGAAAGGGAAAAAATGAAAACCTAAAATAACCCGATAGTTTCAACAGTTACAAAAACTGCTGCGGGGGGAGTATTGTGCGAAAAATAAAACATACTACTTGACCTGAATAATTCACAAATATTTCTATTCCGAAACCAAACTATTTTGAATAAAGGTGAGCGCAGGAATCCAATTCTCAAAATAGCAACTGCTATTCCTGCGAGTTGAATTTCTGCGCTCACCTTTATTCTTTGTATTTTGGCTTCTCATAACGAAAATTCATGAATTAATCAGGTTGAATCTCCTAAAAAAAATACTCACCGAATTAATGTTAACTCAAGGCAACGTCCTCTGGGTATGGTTTTTTATTTAACTTTAGCGGCTTAAAGTAAAAAGAATGAGTATTAAACCATTTGTAATTTTATTGATTGTTGTTATTTTTATTTCAGGTTGTGGTGCGCCAAAAGTTTTGGTGTCTTTTAAAAATAATGCTGAAACGGCCGCCATGCAAGGGAATTACGCTGAAGCAGTTGAAGCTTGGAAACAATATTTTAGTCAACAGCCAATTGAAGAAACTGAAGGTTCGGCTTTTGCGAATGCAGCGAAATCTGCCTTTAAAACTGGTAATATTGATTTGGCATTAAATTGGTTCGACGAGGCACGCTATAAAAGTTATGCCGATGCTGAAATGTATAAAACATTGGCAAAAATATTCAAAGAGAAAAAGAACATTTCAAAAGAGTTAAATGCGCTGGAATACATTACTGAAAATTTTAGTGAAAATTCAAGTGAAATAGATGCCCGTCTTTTCAAAGTTTATTTTGAAATTAAATCACCTGAAAAAGCTCTACAGGTTTGGGAAAAGTTGGATGCAGGTTCAAAAAGTGATTTGTCGAATTTAAGCAGTTATTTTTCTATTCAAACTGATTTAAAAGATACTGCTATTTGCGACTTGGTGTCGTTGGTTTTGTTAAAAAGAAACCCTCAACATGTTGAAGCACTTGAGTGGAATGCCAAAAAGTATTACTGGTTGGGTGAAAACAGATATCAGCGTGAAATGGCGAAATACGAAAAAAGGAAAACAAATAAGCAATATAAAATTCTTCTTAAAGAACTAAATAAATCAACTGTCGATTTTAAAAAATCGCTGTCCTATTTCGGAAAGCTCTGGAAAATAGAACCCGGGAAAAAATATGCTAGTTACTTTGCCAATATTTATGCACGTTTTGGCGATGCAAAAAAATCGAAATCGTATCAGAAGTATTTGAAATAAGAAACGGTTTAAATTTTTATAGTCATTTCTATAAAGTAGGAAATGAAATCTGTAACAAGTTGAGATTTCTCACTTTCGTACCTCAAGTTTGCCAATGACAGTCCTATTGGAACATTTCTGTCATCACCTAAGCCTAATAAAATTGGATGAACCCTCAAATTGGTAACGAAAATTTTAAGTTACTTCGCTTTCCTCAAATAAAACACAAATCCGTTTTTCGCCCCAATCTTTTTCAATTCTGTGTATTTTTCTAATAATGGTGCGCGATGAATTTTGGTAACAAAATAAACGTCTTTGTCAATGTCGCCTGTCAACAACCAGTTTTCGTCATAAAAATTTTTGTTTTCAGGGGCTTGGGTTTCGCCATAAAAGTAGGTGGCGTACGATCTGAAGTATATATTTTTAATGTAAACATCTTTACCTGCTTTCGCTTCAAAAAATTCAATGAGTGCCAATTGCGAGTATTTTTCGATTTTTGGGACAATAAAAAGTAATATGGAATAGGTGAACAGAATTGTTGTTGACCAAAGCAAAATGGCACGTTTTAAAACCCTCTCTTTTTTTATGAAAATGAAGATAGAAACAACAGCAATTAAAAAGAGGGTTCCAATTAAAAATTCAAACCCCGACCAATTGACTTCCGCCCTTAGATTTGCAAGCGTAAATTTATCATGAATCCAGTTTTTTGCAATAATTTCATTTTTGTATTTATCAACAAATTGTAAAGCAATTACAGGCAGTGCTATTAGAACAGCAATGAACAGCGTTAACGCAGTTTGCCAATTGCTCCATTTGTATTTTTTTGATAGTGCATTTGCAACAAAGTTTGCAGCTAAAAATGTAATGGGAAAATAAGCCAGCGACGAGTAATGAAGGATTTTTGTTTTTACAA
>VAPK010704209.1_pt1 | contig 15248 bp, 16 predicted proteins | sample 3395031 | NCBI WGS metagenome assembly VAPK01 (sample SAMN08290443, study PRJNA428436) | hydrothermal vent metagenome | isolation source: Deep-sea hydrothermal vent chimney 1 | place: Pacific Ocean: Juan De Fuca Ridge
ACTACAGGTGATAATTATGTAGGTTCGGCCGAACCGCAATTGCGTGAAAAAATGACCGATCTTTACAGTAAATTGGCAAGCAGCTATGATAAACCCACTAGTTCTGAATTAGAAAACCTGCGCATCATTTCAAAACGTTTTGAAACTGGCAAAGTTGACTTTGCAAAATTGAAAAAGAAATTCAAAAGTAAAGAGCCTCTTGAAACAAAAACCTTTGAGGAGTTTTTGGGAAGTAAATAGAACGTTTTCCACCAAAGATAAAAGGCCAATTGTCATTTGACAATTGGCCTTTTTAGTATGCTTCTTGTTCGACTTCTATAATCATGGACGATTCTATAAAAAAAAAGGCTAATCTAATAACGATTCGCCATTTAAGTTGGTGGTCAAGATACCGCTCATCAGGTCGAAAAAGGGACGTACGGCATTAAAGCGCTCACTTACTTCCTTGAAAAAGGTTGGAGACAATACTTCTGCATCTGTAAAATCATGGGTAAAGACAAAGGCCTTTTTGCGAATTAGGTCAATATTGGGGTCTTCTTTGTCAAAACCTTTTGGTGCTGTTTTTAGTTCTTCGCCCTGCAAATCGCCCCATGCTTTCTTAAATGCCGTTGCATTGATCACACTTCTAAATTCTTTGGGATCCAGTTCAAATTCTTTACGTATTCTGAGTAGATCTTCTTTCTCTGGTTGCCAAAACCCGACGGCGATAAAACTCTCGCCCGGTCTGATACGCAAATAATAGCCACCACGAAGTTTGGCGCCAGAACGCGAGAAAGAACCTGCAAAATGCGGTTGGTACGGTGTTTTATCATGAGAAAACCTAACATCTCTGTATATACGGAACATTTTCAGCTTTTCTATCTCATCGTGAGTGTTCAGTTCTTCCATAAGGTCGTTGTAGAACGTTTTCACTTCGGTTTGAACTTCTTTAAACTCCCCTTTGTTTTCAGCGAACCATTCTCGGTTATTGTTCTTTTTTAAACGTTTTAAAAACGGAAGTACTGCTGATGTTAGTATCCCTGTTGACATGCGACTCAATTTTAAGCTAAAGTTAACCTTATTAAGCCAATGGGCTTTGTCGTTTATGGTTAATTTTGAAACAACAAGATTCGCATATGGACAAAAAAAATATCATCGCCCAAATCAACGCACATAAAAAACAACCGAATCTCAGGTATAAATTGAAGGAAAGAACAGAAGTTTTTACCAACCTATTGTTTTATACCTTATTCGATATAGACACCCCGGTAGCGGCCAATCTTGATATATTGGAAGCGGAGTTTGATACCTTGGTGAATCTGGCCTGTTGGAAGATCGATAAACCCTGTAAAAAACTTTGGGGAAATTATGTTCAAAAACTTCCGAAAATTCTAGAACAGCTAAACCTTGATGCTGAGGCAACTGTAAATTGCGACCCGGCTTCATTGTCGATAGAAGAGGTATATATGGCCTACCCGGGTTTTTATGCCATTGCGATTTATCGTTTGGCGCATGAATTGCACAAAGACGGTTTTCCACTAGTGCCCAGATTAATGACTGAATATGCGCATAGACAAACCGGGGTTGATATCAACCCCGGTGCAGAAATCGGTAGCTCTTTCCATATAGATCATGGTACGGGTGTTGTAATCGGTGAAACCGCCATCATCAAGAATGATGTGAAAATATACCAAGGGGTTACTCTTGGTGGATTGTTCGTTGCCAAAAACCTGCAAAAAACCAAACGACACCCGACCATAGAAAACAACGTAACTATTTATGCCAATGCCACTATTTTAGGTGGAAAAACGAAAATCGGAAAAAACTCTATTATTGGCGGTAATGCATGGTTGACAGAATCGGTACCGGCAAATTCCACTGTTTTTCATACCCCTGAGGTTAAAATCAAAACCCTTTCAGATGACTCATAATATTTTAGATCTTATAGGAAATACACCTTTGGTGGAATCAAGGGTGTTGAATACCAACCCCAATGTAAAATTATTTTTTAAGTTGGAGGGGCACAACCCCGGTGGAAGCGTCAAAGACAGGGCCGCACTGAATATGATACGAAGCGGACTTGAACGGGGTGACTTTGACAAGAATTCAAAACTCATTGAGGCCACAAGTGGAAATACAGGTATCGCACTCGCCATGATCGCAGGCATCTACGGTTTGACCATTGAATTGGTCATGCCTGAAAATGCTACGGTTGAACGGGTACAGACCATGCGTGCCTATGGTGCCAAGGTAACCCTCACCCCCGCTGACAACGGTATTGAGGGTGCTCGTGATTATGCAGAAGCAAAGGTGAGCGGTGAAGAGTTCATTATGATGGACCAATTTGCCAATACTGACAATTGGAAGGCGCATTACGAAACCACGGGCCCTGAAATTTGGAAAGACACTCTCGGAGAAATAACCCATTTTGTATCTTCAATGGGCACTACGGGTACTATTATGGGTACTTCGACCTATTTAAAGGAACAGAACAGCGATATTCAAATTGTAGGTGTGCAACCAACAGATGGTTCTAAAATTCCCGGTATACGAAAATGGCCAGAGGAATATTTACCTAAAATTTTCGACCCGACCAAGATTGATCAAGTACTCGAAGTAAGCCGACAAGAAGCTATGGAAATGGCAAGAAGATTGGTGAAGGAAGAAGGCATTTTTGCTGGTATGAGTAGTGGTGGCGCTGCAGCGGCAGCTGTAAGATTGGCAAGTACCTTGAAAAACGGAATCATCGTGTCTGTAGTCTGTGACCGTGGTGACAGATATCTATCTTCTGACCTTTTCGAGTAAAAAAATTATGGTTTGTGCAGCTTACTGCAAAGCTTCTTCCATTCCTGTTTTAAAAAGGTCGGTATCTTGTAGATAATTGTGTCCGCCTCCCTCTATAGTGTACATTTTCTTTTTCCTTCCGGGAATTACATCATAGAGTTGTTTTGCAAATTTATAGGGAATTACAGGATCATCAGTTCCGTGAAAAATATAGACAGGGCAACTTATATTTTGTACGTACTCATTTGACGGAAATATATATTCGGATAACCATGTGACCGGTAAAAACGGAAATCTATGCGCACCTAAACTCACTGCACTATAAAAAGGCGATTCGAGAATAAGTTTTTTGGGTGTATTGCTAGTGGCTAAGCCCGAGGCGATACCAGTACCAAATGAACGCCCGTACAAAACTATTTCATCTTCATTATACGACTTAAGCGCATAATCGTAAAATAGCTGGGCATCCCTCATCAATGCCTCTTCACTCATAGTGCCCGTACTCTTTCCATAGGTTCTATAGTCGACCAAGAAGGCATCATACCCTTTTCTATGAAACAGATTGGCCATATGGCCCAAATGGGATATATTTCCTGAATTTCCATGAAAGTACAGCACAACCCCTTTCGCACTATCTTGTTTTATATGTACTGCATTCAATTTCGCCCCATCAGCAGCGGTAATGAAAAACTCTTCAAAATCAGGACAGAAATCATAGGTATGGTTCATGGGCATTTTAGAAGGAAAGAAAATCAACCTTTCTTGATGTGTATATGACAAATAAACGAGCAAAGCATAGAGAATCGCGACTACTGCACCTATTCGTTTTAACCACCGTATTATAAACTTTTGAAAGGTTTTTATATCCATCAGGGCTTATTTAAGCTCGTTTATCTCTAAAGCCTCATCTATTCCCTTTTGATAAACGGCAAAAGTGACCAAGTCATTATGACCGCCCCCTTCTACAGTATACATCTTTTTTTCTTGTTTTTCAATGGATGCAAATAGGCGCTTGCCCGAATCATACGATATCACACCATCTTCAGTACCATGAAAAATAAAAATAGGACAACCTACATCTTGAACGTATTCATGGGAGGCAAATTGGTATTTCAACAACCATTTCAAGGGTAAAAACGGAAACCTGTCTTGTGCAACATCCATTAAACTAAAAAAAGGAGTCTCTAAAATAAGTTTGTAAGGTCTGTTTTTTGAAGCTAACCGACTTGCAATGCCCGTACCCAAAGAGCGGCCATATACTATTATCGCATCTTCAGCATACTGTTTTAACGTATACTCATAAAATAATTGTGCATCTTCATGCAAAGCTGTTTCGCTTATGGCACCCGTACTTTTACCATAGGTTCTATAATCCATCACAATAACATCATAGTGCTTTTCAACAAAAAACTCGGTTATGGTTCCCCATCTTGACAAGTCACCGGCATTGCCATGAAAGTACAGTATCACACCCTTGGGGTTGTTCTGTTTAAAATGAATGGCATTTAATTGGGCACCATCTGCTGCTGTAAGAAAAAATTCTTTATGGGGCTTTGCAAAAGAATATGAAAAATCAGGGGCAAGCTTGGTAGGTAAGAAAATCAATTTTTCTTGAAAAAAGTAAATCATGGTCGTCAACAATGCGTAAAGTATTAATACTATTTTTCCAATCTTTTTAAGTCTACGCATTGGCTCTTTTTGTAGCATGCTGTACACGAATGCTTGAGCCTTCCAAATCGACTACCCTTGGTTTTGTGAGTATTATTTCACTCAACATTTTATGATAAGGTTCAAAGGTGTTCAAATTTTTATGCCCGCCACCAATAACCGTATACAATCGAGTAAGTTTAGGTTTTATCTTAGACAATTTCACACTTGTTTTATACGGAATAAGCTTATCGTCGGTACCGTGAATAATATGTATGGGGCATTTTACATATTTCAACCATTTATATGTGGGCATGGGGAATTTTATAAGTATCGATAGCGGCATAAATGGCATATACCGTTTTGCCACTTTGCTCAAACTATAATAGGGTGCATCTAAAATCAACATTCTGGGGTTGTTCATCGATGCCAATTTGGTAGCAAAACCCGAACCCAAAGAACGACCATATAGAATAATATACTTTTCGGCAACACTCTCCTTTATCTTGTTATAGATTAGCTGTAAATCCCTCTTAACCGCTTTTTGGGTTCTTTTTCCGGTACTTTTGCCGAACCCACGGTAGTCTACCATGATCACATCATAGCCATGACGGGTAAAATCTACCGCAAACTTGCCCCATCCTTTTATACTTTTTGAGTTTCCTTTTAAGTAGAATACGACCCCTTTTGGATTTTCTGTTTTAAAACGCAATCCGTTTATAATGGCGCCATCCCTTGTTTCAATGTTATATTCTTCTATTTCTTGATTATCATAGTGAAATTGAAAATCTTTCGCCAGCTTCTCTGGTTTGAACATAAAAAAATCTTGAAAAAAGTATAGCAAGACACTAATAGCAATATAGACTGCAATAATTATCAATAAGACAGAAAGCCAATACTCCATGTAAAAAACATTTACCTCCAATGTACAAAAAAATAATACTACAACGGCTATTCCATAAATTCAAGTGCGTTGAGTAAGAGTCCTGATCCAGGTGCAACATAGTTCAATTGCACGTCACTGTTTTCTTTTATGGATGCTTCTATATCCAAAATAGTGTGCTCTCCCCTACCCAACTGGATCAAGGCGCCCATCATCATACGAATTTGATACCGCATGAACCCTTGCCCCTTTACGTGTAGGGCATAACTGTTCTCCGGAAAAAAATTGGCGGTCAATACTGTATTGGGTCGAATTTCACAATGTTCTATCGTTCTGATAGATTTTGTGTTTTCCTGTATTCGAGCGGTATAGACTGAAAAATCATGTTTGCCTTCAAACAATTTCGCACCCCTTCCCATTAGTCCGATATCAAGTTCATCTAAAATATTGGCCAAAAAGGGAGCACAAAACGGATGATTTTTTTCTCCATGGGAAAACAAATAGATATACTCCTTTTCTTTACTGTTCTGAATAATGTTGAAATTTTCATCTGTCCGGGTGATTTCTGTTATGCGTATATCAGGTGGAAGATTTTGATTGAAAAGACCTAAGAAACCATTTATATCTTCAATGGGTCGATCATCTACGAATAGTTCAAAAGCTGCATCTAAAGCCGATACCTTGGCATCGGTACGCCCCGCCCCTAAGATTTTTAAACGTGTATTCGGTAAAACGAATTTCAAGGTCTTGATGAGCATTCCCTCTACGGTCTTTTGTTCAGGTTGCTTTTGCCAGCCGCTATATCGAAAACCTAAATATTGAATTCTGATCAAATAATAAAAACGTTTTTTCTGCATAAGTGCGATTGTATTGGTTAAAAGTACGGTTTCTTCAAAATCGAAGTACCTCAAGAACAGATCTTTTCTAAGGTTTGGATCGTTATTTTTTTGTAATTTGAGAGATGAAAACCAATTCAAATATCTCAAATGATAAATAGCACGAGGGTAAGACCACCCATATGGTTTTGGATCGTCAGTGTTTTGGCACTTCTTTGGAATCTTCTTGGTGTTATGGCATACCTTGCTCAGGTGAATATGACCGATGAGGCTCTTGCTGCCTTGCCCGAAGCCGAACGTACACTATATGAAAATCAACCTATGTGGGCGACCATGGCATTTGCTATTGCAGTATGGGGAGGCGCATTAGGTAGCTTAGCCCTTTTGCTTCGCAAACGATGGGCACGGGCGGTTCTTTTGATTTCCTTGATCGGTATCATTGTACAAATGACCCATTCATTTTTCTTAAGCAATAATTTTGAGGTATACGGACCTGATAAAATAATCATGCCCATTATGATTATCGTAGTTGGGGTTCTTTTAGTATTATTCGCGCGAATGGCAATTAATCGCAATTGGTTTTCATAACCGAAAATGATCAAACACACATACAAAACAATGAATACGCAACATATATGTCTAAATACCCAACATTCGTTGCGCTTCGTCGAAAATTTTAAATAAAACTAAGTAGGGGGACGTTCTACACATCTGAACGGGTTCCCCAAAACCTGAAACCTACTTACAACTATGAAGTCTCTCTTAGAATCGATACTAAAATCTATCGTACGAGTTTTACCATTGAAACGAAGTTTCATTTTATCTGTGGCCGTATTGGCGCTGCTTATTATTTTTAACTTTTACGGTATTTATACCAACAAGTTCTATTTTTTTAAGCCCGATAACTATATTTTTCTATTATTATCTACAGTACATTTTACCTTTCTTTATGTGCTGTGGTTCAAAATCAAAGAAGATGAGTTGACTGATCCACAAATGCGCAATATAGAATATATCTTGTACGGTGTACTATTGATTTACGTGTATAAGGTATTCGAGAGCATTTATGTGTTGACAACATATTTTGACTACGAAAACCATGTAATACCCAGTACATTTTTACCTATAGGAATCTTTATATTGGTATTGTACCTTATGCTTACGGGGCTAACCTTATTGACCTTTAAATATAGAAAGGAACGTGTTGGCGAATATAAATTCGACGATATGAACCATATAGATTCGTGGGAGTAGAAACATTCACTTTCTGACAATACGAAATGCCCTATGAAGAGATTCTTAGGGTATTTTGTATTTTGATCTTCCACTTGAAATTTTAAGAGATGCGATTTTTCGTCTATTAGCGGACCTAGGTTTTTGTATTTAAATGGGCAAACTATTTTCTTGCAGACCGTCACAGAGTTCATATTCATATGGTAATTTTTCTAAGACGGTATAATTGTTTTAGTAAACCTTTGAATACCAGATTCTCAATGATGTAGTTAAAAAAACCCCTACTTTATACGTAGTAGGATTCTACATAACAAAACCAACTCCACCCTATAATGCCTTGAGAAATTCAATAAGATCATTTTGCTCGATCTCATCAAGTTTTAATTCAAAATGATCATTATAGTGTACAACAACTTCGTTTAGATTAGAGAAGCGCCCATCATGAAAAAAACCATTGCCATTAGCTTTAACGAATAATCCCCTCAATGGTGGCGTTCTATACATGCCTGTGGGAGAGCGATTCGCTTCAAAACCATCAATACCAATTTCTTCAGGAGTATGAAGAATGTTATCGGCAAAAGCAGGGCCAGAATGGCACGAACTACAGTTTGCCTTGCCTTCAAAAAGTTGTTTCCCGCGAATGGCGGCCTCTTCGTTGTAGCTTCCTGATTCAGGAACCGGTGCCAATAATGATAATTGATATTCTAACAAACTCTCTAATTTAGAATTGACTAAATCTTCTTCGACGGTAATTTCGAAAACACCCCTTTCGACCGCCAAAGGAAATTTTTCAGGGTCGTTTAGGCGAGGATCTGAAAAATTACCAAGACCGCCCATATCCAATACGCCTATAAAACGATTCCAATATGATATTTCGCCCCAACCGGTATATGTTTCGTGGGTTAGGCCTTGTAAGCCATAGGCAGGCGGAATATTAATGGTCGCTAGCTCCCCATTTGGTTTTGTGACTTTTCCATCTAATAACAATACTGGGGCAAAGACCCCAGGGCCCCAATCATTGACAACTGAGTTAAACGTAGGGGTATCAACATGTAAAATATCGGCCAAGGCAGTATTTTCAACAAAACCTAAGATAGCACCTACATTCAAATCAGAGTTTGCCCAACCATCTAACCGCATGCCAATACCCGGGGCAAAAGAATCATCTACCGTCGAATGGCATAGGGCGCAACTGATGCCCATTGAAATAAGGTCACCACTATCATCAAAACCGCCTTTAATACCCACAACAGCATCTAAACTCAATAATGCCACGGTTGTCATAGGGTCATCTAAATCTATTGAGCCATCTGAAATGCCATCGACCACACTCTGTGGTAATGCTTCGGCATCAACCTTTAAACCAATACCTAAAGCAGCACTCGGACTCAAACCTGGACCAAACCCACCATTGGCTTCGCCCAAGGTGGCCTTGTCTAGTTTTAAGACATCCGTCCAGAGGGCTTCATCACCAAAAGTGTCGTACCTGAATATTTCTTTTCCTTCAGCTACCTTTGCCGCATCTAAATCAAGAGTTACAGGAGGAGGAATTACCAAACTTGTCAATTTTTCTTCAACATTATTATCATTATTACATTGAATAAAAAGCATGCCTAAAACCGGTAGAACAATAAATAGATTTTTCTTTTTCATAATATATTTTTAATCATTTTTAAGTTTTATTTTACCTTTCATAACCACGTGTAGCGTGCAAAAATAATCTTCACTACTCGTGATGGTTTTTGACCAAGTTTGGTTTTTCTCCAATGGCGTTGATTGCCATTTGTTATTATCAAATTCAGCAACGTTATGAACGAATATATCTCGGTTGATCCACACAACGGTGTCACCTTTTCTTACGGTTATTTCAGCAGGCACGAACTTCATCTGCCTTATTTCAACAGTATGTTTTTTGCTCGTTATTTGTTGGCAGCCAACAAGGTTCAATGCCCATAAGATGCTAATTGTTCTTATTGCTTTTCTCATTGATCACAAATCACCCTGTACCATTATAGCATGTTCTAAATGTGTTTCAAGTGCTGGTAAAACCTCTTTTAAAAGTTCTTTTAGCTCACCATTTTCCGTTTCAGGTATCAACAAATCTTTTATCGCGGCAATAACCGCTTTATGGTAAGCGACTTCATTATCGATATATACCTTGTCAAAGTTCTTTCGTTTGGCACCACGTAGCATTTCTTTGGCGCTATCGGCACCAGCCAACAATGATTTGCTTACAGCATTATCTTTGGGCGTAACACTCAATTTTGTTACTAAATCTACTGCTTGACCTATTACGGCATTGTGGTCAGTGATCATTCTTTCGGCAAAAGCCAGTATTTCTTTGTTCTTAGACCTGTCAAGGGCTATTTCTGCATAACTGATATCAATTTGATTTGCAACCACAGCTACTGAAGCCACTTCTGGATCGGTGAGGGTGGTTTCTTGCGACCAAACCGAGTTCGTGATCAAGAGCAGTATAAATGTGGCTATCACATTCATTGAAATTTTACTTTTTTTCATTTTAAATAGTATTTAATTAGGTTAGTAATACACTTTAGATGAAGAAATTTATAATTGGTTACAAGAATTTTGTTTTTTTTAAATTTTTCATAAAAAAAGGGAATGACTTTATAGAAGTCATCCCCTTTTAAGGATTGATATTATCAACATTTATTCCTTTAGTTATTGTTTAGTAAGAAATTGGGAACATAATCAGCGCATTACAGTACCTGTTGGAAAAGAGGTGGCATTGAGATTCAAATTATGGGTCGAAGGGGCAGTTTCTTGACCAGCTATTCCAACTAATGGTTTCAACAAGAAAGGCCCCATACTGTTATCTGGAAAAGGTTCGACCGAGATAACCACGGTTCTACCTCTTAGATCTAAAGGAAAGTCTGCTCCACTAGGCGCATTCATGAAAAAATCTTCACCAGGAATAGGTGGTCCGGGATTAGAACCGCTGAACATTGCAGAACTATCTTCCATTTGAGCAGAGGCGTCTGAAAACGTACCTGTTGACAAGGGGCCTACTCCTTCAACAACAACCCAGCCCTCATATACCCAGCCATCGGAAAGCGCTGGCAAAACAAAGTTCGGTGTAGGAGGCATGCCTGGTGTGCCGAACCATATTCCGAATTGATCATTGCCGTTGTTCATACCATCATCTTCATCTGTTGGACTTCTGAGAAAGAACGTACCTGACGCATTGGTAAAATCACCTACTTGATCATTAATACTCACTGTAGCGATGTTATTTTCAAAAGAGCCCGACAATAGTTTAGTTGCGGATGGTGCGGGATTCTGATCGTTTGTAGGCTCAATACTGAGTACAAAGGCTGCTGCTGCCTTAAGCTGTTCAGCATCTACACTAAAAGTTTTTGATAGCGAACTATTTCCTTCCACTGTAAAGACCCCTGTGGAAACCGGGTTGCCGTTTACGATGATCCAACCTTCGTATACGTAATCAGCGCCTAATTCTTCCAATCCGGTCAAATTCAATTGCAGATCTGATTGTTCGGGTACAGTTGTTGAATCATCACTATTTGAACAGGCCATTGACAATAGAGCCAACGTAACTGTTGAGATTAAATACTTCATATATTTTGTTTTTATATTTTTATGGTGTAAAATAAGACCAACAACATAACAGAAGAATCACGAAAAAGTAAAATTCCGAAAAGGTTTCGTTAGAATTTCGTGAACATTTCGACTAGTAAAAATTGATTTTTAGAATGAGATTTGAAAAACCTCGAATTGATTGGTACAAAGGCGTTTTAATACTTTTATGAATTCTCGTGATAGGTATGTGATACTTTTTAACTTCTTTTGCTTACGAAATAATTATGAAACAGATACTTATCATTGAAGATGATCCTGAGATTATAAAGCTTCTCGAAATACATCTGACCGACCTTATTTATACCACTTCAAAAGCCCTAGATGGTGCACTTGGTCTTAAAATGGCGTTAGAGAATGATTATGACCTTATTTTGTTGGATCTGACACTGCCCTCAATGGATGGCGTTGAGATTTGTAAGAGGTTACGAGAGAAAAAAAATACGCCCATTATCATGCTTACGGCAAAGTCAGAAGAGATTGATAGGGTATTGGGGCTAGAGATAGGGGCTGATGACTACATTACAAAGCCTTTCAGTATCAGAGAACTTTTGGCTAGGGTAAAGGCCGTACTGCGTAGGGCCGGTTCAAAAACAAACAAAAGACAAAGCACCATTTCGATATCTTTTGAAGGGCTATCGATTGATATTGACAAACGCAAGGTATTGTTGAACAATAAAAGGGTAGAGCTTTCGCCCAAAGAGTTCGAACTATTAGTGTTAATGGCCTCTAACCCCGGTAGAAACTACACACGAACACAGTTGTTGAATATGATATGGGGTTATAACTTTGAAGGTTATGAACATACGGTGAACTCACATATCAATAGATTGAGAGCCAAAATTGAAGCTGATATGGCCAATCCGAACTATATATTGACTACATGGGGTGTAGGCTATAAGTTTAATGAAGATATAACAATATGAGTGCAAGAGAAAAAACATTGACTCCTAGATTGGTTAAAAAATTATGGCTGGCATTTATTCTACTTGTATTGTTAATGGGGGCTTCCTATATTTTTATCACAGGATACCTTACTAACTTGCACAATCAAGAAATCACTCAAAGACTTAATGCCGATGTTGCCAATCATGTAATCGCCGAAAAGTTCAAAGATGCCTCTCCTTTTTTAGAGGATGGCAGTGTCAACAAACCTCTTTTTGGAGATTTAATGCACGATATGATGGCAGTAAACCAAAGTATTGAGGTTTACCTATTGAACGACACAGGTGAAATTCTGTATTCTGTAGTACTCGATCATGGTGATAATACCCCAACTGAAAGTGTTTCCTTAACCCCAATTAAATCTTTCATCAAGAATAAGGGAGAGGAATTTGTATTGGGCGACGACCCAAGAAACTCCGAAGAACAGAAAATATTTTCAGCGGCTCCATATTCGGTCGACGGCCATAATGGTTTTGTTTATATTGTATTGGCAGGTAAAAAATTTGAACAGGTCAGTAATAATCTCTTTGGGCAGTATTTTATGCAATTGGGCATTGGTGCGGCTTTGTTGACGATGCTATTCTCAGTTCTCATAGGTTTGGTTGCCATATGGTTCTTAACTAAAAACCTTAGATTGATTACAGGTACGGTACGACGCTTTCAAGAGGGAGATTTGAATGTGCGTATCGAAAACCCCGTAGGGTCAGACATTGCAATTTTTGCTAATTCCTTTAACGAAATGGCCGATACCATCGTTGCTAATATGGATAAAATGAAATCGGTAGATCTGCTGCGTAGAGAATTGATTGCCAATGTATCACATGATTTGAGAACACCTTTGGCCGTGCTAAAGGGCTATATAGAGACCCTTCAAATGAAAACCGAAACGCTCTCTGAGACTGAGAAACAAGAATACCTACAGATTATTCACGATAATATTGATAAACTATCGAACCTTATCAACCAATTGTTCGAATATTCAAAATTAGAGGCTGAACAGGTCACTCCTGTAAAAGAGCCGTTTTCGATTACCGAACTTTCACATGATTTGATCGCCAAGTTTCGAGTTCTAGCTGAACAGAAGCAGATTGAGCTGAAATTAAACAATCCTAAAGAAAATAATATGGTTTTTGCCGATGTGGGTCTGGTTGAGCGTGCCCTGCAAAACCTTATTGAAAATGCAATTAAGTATACGGGGCCAGAAGGTAAAGTAACACTTTCACTGCAGAAAAAAGGAAAGGTTGTTGAAATCAACATTACCGATACAGGAACGGGCATACCCCTAAACGAACAGCCATTTATCTTCGACCGTTACAAACAAGTGGGCAAGAGTACTAAAAAAAACGGCTACGGTCTTGGACTGGCGATTGTCAAAAAGATAATGGATCTGCACGACACTACGATAACCGTATTGAGCAAACCTAAAGAAGGGAGCTCTTTTATTTTTAATCTACCGGCATATATGGCATAGAAACTGTAACGGTTTTTTTGTTCTTGGAAAAAGATGCTCAAAAAGACTTATTTTTCAACTCATTTCTTTACTATACCCTTTGTTAGATTTATCTCACCATCTTTATCAAATATTTTAATATAATAAATACCTGAAGGAACTGATGATAAATTAATTGAACCATTCTCTATAGTTCCTTTTTTTATTAACTTTCCAGATGAAGAAAAAAGCATATATGATTTCAAATCTTGATTATTTGACACATAAACAATTCCGCTATTAGGATTGGGGAAGATTATGGATTTATCACCTGTGCCATTCGGTACAATTAAGGATGTTAATTCTCCAACAAATATATTTACCGAATAAGGCGAAAGAACAATATTTCCGTCATTCAAATCTGTCCAATTAGTTGACTCTACAGTGTAATCATTATTTTCGTCCCAAAGATGCCTTTCTAAAGCAGTGGGCATTAAACTTGTCATTTCTATTTGAACGGTTTGTTGCGATGAAGTGCGGTTTATCAAACAAAATGAATAGGTATCGGAGTCTTGATCAATAGTTGCGTATTGTATTATTTTAGAACTATCACTAGAATTACTTTCAACTAATTCTCCATATAAATAAGTATTGAATACATTGTATAAAAAAGCATTTCCATCTAATTGATCACCAATAACTGTTGACATATCAGAGTATGGCGCGATAGCCCAATAGCAGCTGGCATCTATTCTAGAAGTAACACTTCCGGTCAAAATAATGGCATCATAAACTGCGCCTATGTTGGATCGGATATTTGAACACCCTTGAAAGGAAACATTGTATTCGGTTAAAAAAATCGGTATGTATTCTGAGCCCGTAATAGCATTGACATTCTGTCGAAGCAAGGCTAAATCTGTAATAGCTGATTGAGCAATATCATAGGCATTTTCAGGGGTGTTTGTGCAATCACCAGAATATGTATGACAAGAAATAAAATCAATATTAGGGTAGGTGATCTGTGTTAGTTGCGTTAGGTAATCAACATTTACCCAAGCGGTAGCAGCCCCTCCAACCTTAATATTGGGATCAACAGCTTTCATAGCCAGTGCCGCTGTATTTATAAGTGTTGCCATTTGGTCAACATCCAATCCTGGTGCTTCAAAACCTTGTTCTCTTTCATTGGGTATCTCCCAATATTCTACATTTAGCCCAAAGTCAACATTGACAATTTGAACAAGATCCGCACAAAACTGTGCAAAAGTTTGTGGGTCTTGGTAATCGCCTTCTCCCAAAGGGCCACTTGGTATATTGATCATTACTTTGTAACCCTGTTCAATAAGTGGTGATAAAGCCTGATTGATTTTATTGGAATCCCATACTGCATTTGATTGCCACTCTTCAGGACTATCGCCTAACAACATACCCCATCCGTGAAGTCTGATAAGGCCTTTCTTTTGGGTGATTAGTTCCAAATTATTCATAAAAATCACATCTTCTGAATAGGCAGGAATAAAATTGGCAGGGCTATTTACACCGTATGCATAATCAGGGATAGTATGAATAGAATTATTCCATTCTATATTTACAGAAACTGTTTGAGCTTTGATTATACTAGTCAAAGCCAAAAAATTAAATATATAGATTAATTGTTTCATCTTTTTTTAATAAACCTAGCGGTGCGTACATGAAGCATAGCATCCTGTACGGTGTTATTTATATATAGAGGTCAGTAGTTAACGGCATATCAATTTCAAAAGACAAATAACTGATTATCAATAACATGAAACTTTGTGATTTGTCCGTTCGAGCCTTTCGTCTTCGCTCAAGATAAACTAAAGTCGAGAACTGTAGCGTATGGTAATTAGGTCTCGACTGCGCTCGACCTGACATTGTA
>VAPK010111310.1_pt1 | contig 15247 bp, 13 predicted proteins | sample 3395031 | NCBI WGS metagenome assembly VAPK01 (sample SAMN08290443, study PRJNA428436) | hydrothermal vent metagenome | isolation source: Deep-sea hydrothermal vent chimney 1 | place: Pacific Ocean: Juan De Fuca Ridge
GATTTTGAAAAACGAACCCGAAAAGCTTTTTGTCCTCAGACCTATCGATCTCGGAGAGCGGTTTGTCGATTCGACCGGTGCCGGGGACGCTTTTTGCGCCGGTATGGTCGCTTCACTCGAGGGAGATCGCCATTTCACACAAAAACGATTCGTCCAAGCGCTCAAATACGCCAGGAGCTGGGCTGTTTTCGCCTGTCTCTCCTACGGCGGTGCCAATCGTTGTCCTTCCGGAGAAGAGATCACCGCTTTCGATCGCGATCTGCATACCGACAACAGTGTCGCCGTCTATGAAGGCGAACAGAAGGAAGATCTTCTTGCGCTTTTGGATGCTACAATTCCAAAAGCTCGCCGATAAGGAGTTTCTATGCGACGACTACCCGCAGAATGGGAGAAACAAGAAGCCGTACTTTTCGCTTTTCCGCACCCCGAAAGCGATTGGGCCGGGAATCTGCAAAGCGCCTACTCCGTATTTTTGAAAATGGTCAGTGCCGTCAGCTATCGCCAAAAAACCATCCTTCTCTGCCATGACAGGGATCTGGTCAAATCGATGCTCTGCTATCACGATAAAATCTCTTTCGTCGAACTAGATTACGACGACACCTGGATTCGGGATTACGGGCCGATTAGCGTTTACGAAAACGGAAAGCGACTGCTTCTGGATTTTAGATTCAACGCTTGGGGTGGGAAATTTCCTTTTCGAAAAGACGACAAGGTCACCCGTCGACTCGCCCGAAAGTGGTTTTTCTATCCATCGAACGTACAGTCGGTCGATTTTGTTCTGGAGGGCGGCTCCATCGACACAGACGGCCGTGGCACGCTGCTGACCACCTCCTCCTGCCTGCTTAATCCCAACAGAAATCCAGGATTGAGCAAATCCCAAATAGAAGAGCAACTTGCCTCCTATCTCGGTATCGATCGGATACTCTGGCTCGATCATGGCATGCTTCTTGGCGACGATACGGATGCGCATATCGATATGCTCGCCCGTTTCGTCGATCCCCGAACCATCGTACATATCGTTTGCGAAGATCCTTCCGATCCCCACTATAGGCCGCTTCGGGAGATGAAAAAGCAGCTTTCCACCTTCAGGACCAAGACGGGAGATCCCTATCGTCTCATCCCTCTACCCCTGCCCGATCCCATTTTTCACGAATCCAAACGTCTTCCCGCCTCCTACGCCAACTTTCTGATCACAAACCATGCGATCTTGCTTCCTCTCTACCAAGATCGAAAGGACGGCGAGGTCGTCGATCTTTTCAAATCGCTCTTTCCGGATCGGGAAATCATTCCGATCGATGCGCGCCGACTGATTCGTGAAGGCGGTAGCATCCACTGCTCCTCCATGCAACTGTGCGCCCTCAAGGAAGAGGAGTGAATCTTCATAATACGGTAAATTCTCCACCGCTATGAACACCGCTTTCATGATCGGTTTTTTAGCCTCGTTTCGCTAAGATGAAATTAAGACTGATTTAAAGAAGGACCGAATGGATTTTTTTGCCAAAAGGATCATCCCCTGCCTCGATGTGGACAACGGCCGCGTCGTCAAAGGCGTCAATTTCGTGGGCCTCAGGGATGCCGGAGATCCCGTGGAAGTCGCCAAAAGATACAACGACGAAGGAGCTGACGAGATTACGTTTTTGGATATCACCGCCAGCCACGAAAAGAGGGATACGATCGTGCATATCGTCGAGGAAGTCGCGAAGGAGGTATTCATACCCCTTACGGTCGGGGGCGGAATCCGCAAACTCGAGGATATCTACAATCTTCTGGATGTCGGTTGCGACAAAGTCAGCATCAACTCCGCCGCTATCAAAAATCCCGATTTCGTCGACGAAGCCGCCAAGCGTTTCGGCAGCCAGTGTATCGTCATCGCGATCGATGCCAAACGAACCGGCAATAGTTGGAACATCTATCTCAACGGCGGACGCATCGATACCGGTATCGATGCGATCGCTTGGGCCAAAGAGGTCTACGACAGAGGTGCCGGCGAAATTCTTTTGACTTCGATGGACGCGGACGGCACCAAAGCGGGTTATGACAACGAACTCAACTCGCTCGTCAGCGCCGCCGTGGAGATTCCCGTCATCGCCAGCGGAGGCGCCGGCACGATGGAACATATCTACGACGCGTTCCAATCGGGAGCGGATGCCGCCCTCGCCGCTTCGATCTTCCATTTCAGAGAGATCGACATCTTAGAGCTCAAACACTATCTTGGCCAACGCAACATTCCGGTAAGGATCTGAATATGAAAATCATTCTCGCACTCCCGCTACTTCTCGTTTCGCTGTTTGCCTACACCATCGAATTCGAAAAGAGTTTCGAACACGAGATCGTACCCGACACGCTGCAAGCTTCTATCTCCGTCACCGTCAAAGATACAGATGAAAAAAGTGTCATCCGTAAGCTTACACGTTACGCGAATTTCGTCAGAAATTTTCCCGATGTCGTCAAAAGAGGGGGTAATTTCAACGTCTATCCCGAATACAACTACGAGCGTAATCGTCGATACAAAACGGGCTATACCGGCACCCTCTCCTACCGCATCCAAAGCAAGGATCCCAAACAGATCGACACATTTCTCGAAAAACTGCATACGCTCAAAGAATCCAAAACCGAAGATATCAACATCGCCTCTCTTTCATGGATTATGAGCGACAAACAACTGCGCGGCAAAAAGGATCAACTCAGACTCGAGGCGCTTCTTTGGATCAACAGATACACCAAAAAACTCTCGAAGAGTCTCAAAACCTCCTGCCTTATCAAGGATGTCTCCTTCATCCCCGTACGCTACCCCTCTCCCTATGCCGAAAGTGCCATGCCCATCCAAAAGCGGGATTTCGCCCCGACACCGCAAAGGGATCTTCAAAACATCAGCATCAACGCCACCTTCCAACTGGAGTGTAAATGATCGTATGTGCGGGCAGAAACGAGACGTTTCCTTTCGCTTTCCCCATCGGTGTCGGTATGGTGGAAAGCGCGATCAATCTTACTCGGCTGGCTCTTTTCGATCCCCCCGACACGCTGCTATTCATCGGTACGGCGGGTAGTTACGGAAAATACAAGCCCTTCGACATCGTCCGTGCTACGGCAGCGGCCAATGTCGAATACGCTTTCGTCCAAAACGCCGCATACACCCCGATCGACAACGTCATCGATCTGGAAACGGCTGATGTTTCACGTGAAACAAACCCGAAAATCATCGTCAACTCGAGCAATTATATCACTACCGATTTCAACGCGGCGCAAAAATTCAGAAAATTGGGGCTCGAAATCGAAAATATGGAGTTTTTTTCCGTAATGAGCGTCGCGAAGGAGTTTGATATTCCCGTGGCCGGCATCTTCGTCGTCACCAACTACTGCGACACCAACGCGCACGAAGATTTCCTGGCAAACCACACCGAAGCGAAAAAACTTCTTACCGACTATCTGCAAAGCAGAAAGGAGACGTAAAACAGGTGAAACGGTGCATTCTCGATCTGACAAAAACCGAACTTGCGGAAACAATCTCTCCCCCGTTCAGGGCGACACAGATCTATCAATGGATCTATCAAAAACATGCGGAGAGTTTCGAAGCGATGCGAAACATACCCAAAAAATTGCGAGCCCAACTGGATGAGGCGTACGATCTTAGCCCTCTTCAAACCGTAAACGTCGAAGAGAGCGGTGACGGAAGCAAAAAATATCTGTTTCGATGCCGTGACGGCGTCACGATCGAATCGGTCCTGCTTCCGATGAAAAAGGCGCGTTACGACGATAGCGGTAAACTACTGCAAGAGACCAAATACACCGTTTGTGTCTCTTCACAAGTGGGATGCAAAATCGGATGCGCATTTTGTCTGACCGCCAAAGGGGGTTTTACCAGAAACCTCACGGCCGGCGAGATCGTCGCTCAGGTGCTGGAAATCAAAAAAGACAACCGTATCGCCCACAACCGCAGGCTCAATATCGTCTATATGGGTATGGGCGAACCACTCGACAATATAGAGAATGTGGCGAAGGCCGTGAAGATTTTCAACGATCCAGACGGTCTGTCGATATCCGCGAGACGCCAGACGATTTCGACCAGCGGTCTTAGTTCACAAATAAAGAAGCTGGGCGAGATGAATCTGGGCGTATTGCTCGCTATCTCACTCCATGCCGTGGACGATACGTTGCGCGAGAAACTGATGCCGATCAACAAAGCTTACAATATCGAATCGATCATCGACGCCGTCAAAAATTTTCCCATTGACCAACGCAAACGTGTCATGTTCGAATATCTGGTGATGAAAGGTTTGAACGACGATATCAAAAGCGCAAAAAAGCTGGTCAAACTTCTGCATGGAATCAAAGCGAAAGTCAATCTCATCTATTTCAATCCCTACCCCGGCTCACCTTTTCAACGCCCCGAAAAAGAAGATATGCTCGCGTTTCAGGAGTATCTCATCAAACACGGCGTACTATGCACGATCAGACAATCCAAAGGGCTCGACATCAGTGCGGCTTGCGGTCAGTTGAGGGAGAAGACGAAAAATGACCATTCTTGACATAGTACAAATCGTTTTTATTTCGATTGTTTTTATCGTCGGTGTCGGCGGAATGATCAAAGCGATCTTTTTCGACAAAGAGAAGCGATAAGCTTTTCACACTCCGTTTCAAAAGCATATTTCGATTTGATTTTGAATCTGTTTTTGTACCGAAACGCTATCCAATCGGCATGAAGCATCAGCCTGTTTGCTCCGGTTACGGCTTTTCTTTGCGCATCGTCCATCAAACCATCCAGATAAGCAGTCGCTTGCTCTTTATCCGTACCATAGATAGGGTCTCCAACGATGGGATGTTTCACGTGAAACAGATGGATTCGGATTTGATGCTGTCGACCCGTTAGCGGGATAGCTTCGACAAGCGTCATCTTCTGCTCCGGAAAATATCTGATAGGCTTGATGATGGTTTGGGAAGATTTCCCGTTTTCGTCTATGAAAACCTTCAGTTTGATTTCCGAAAAGTCTCTGTTTTTGCCGATAGGGGCATCGATGAAAATCTCCTCTTCGATAGCACCTTTGACAAGTGCGAGATAGCCCTTCTCTACTTCTCGATTTTCGAACGATAGCTTGAGTCTTCTCTCCACATCGGGACGTTTCGCACACAGTACCACACCGCTCGTCTCTTTGTCGATTCGATGGGCGATATTGGCCCTGGGACCGTAGCGAAACTTGAGCTCGTGCGTCAGCGTACGGGCGGAGTGTCTGTTTATCGGATGCACCGGTACGCCGCTGGGTTTGTCGAAAAGAACGAAATCGTCCGTCTCGAAAAGCGGCTCCAATCCTATCGTATCCGGAACGAAACAGATCACGCCGATTTCGCCTTCTATAAAGGCCGACTTTTGATAGAGCGGCATCCCCTCCTTCAACACCCTGCCTTTGTCGATCCAACGTTGCGCTTCGGAGATCGAAAGGTTGAATTGATCGATCAAAAACTTAAAAACTTTAACTTTTCTTTTGACCGAAAACTGCTTTATTTTATATGACAAATTTAATCCTTTTTTAACCGGTATTTAACGGCGAATGGGTTAGAATCTTTTTATACTAAAAACAATTAAATTATCTCAAATTTTAAGTTAAATCTAATAATATACAAAAAGGTACTGATGCATGGTCGAACGTTATGCCCGTGAAGAGATGAAGAAAAACTGGACGGTACAGGCCAAATACGACGCCTGGCTCAGAGTCGAAAAGTCGGCAGTCAAAGCGTGGAACAAGCTGGGGCTGGTACCGGACGAAGATTGCAAAAAAATCGTCGAAAACGCGAAATTCGATATAAAGCGTATCGAAGAAATAGAAAAAGAGACGCGTCATGACGTGATCGCTTTTCTCACCAGCGTAGCCGAATCGCTCGGAGAGGAGAGTCGTTGGGTTCATTACGGTATGACCAGCTCCGACTGTATCGATACCGCCGTAGCCCTTCAGATGCGCGATTCGCTGAAAATCGTCATCGAAGATGTGAAGATGGTGATGCGTTCGCTCAAAAAGAGGGCGTTTGAACACAAAATGACGCTGATGGTCGGACGCAGCCACGGCATTCATGGCGAGCCCATCACCTTCGGATTGGTACTGGCGATATGGTACGACGAGATGAAACGAAATCTCCGCAATCTCGAACAAGCGATGGAGGTCGTCTCCGTCGGAAAGATCAGCGGCGCAATGGGCAACTTCGCACACGCCCCTATGGAGCTCGAAGAGCTCGTCTGCGAGGATCTGGGGCTCAAACCCGCTCCCGTTTCCAACCAGGTCGTACAACGTGACCGTTACGCCAATTTGATGAACGCCCTCGCCCTTCTGGCCTCCAGTTGCGAAAAGATCGCGGTCAATATCCGCCACTATCAACGTACGGAGGTGTACGAAGCGGAAGAGTATTTTTCACCCGGACAAAAAGGTTCTTCCGCGATGCCTCACAAACGAAATCCCGTCCTGACCGAAAATATCACGGGACTTTGCCGTATGATCCGCTCCTATGCGATGCCGGCGATGGAAAACGTACCACTTTGGCATGAGCGCGACATCAGCCACAGCTCCGTCGAACGTTTCATCCTACCTGACGGTTTCATCACGACCGACTTTATGTTGCATCGTCTCAACGGCGTGATCGAAAAGCTCCTGGTCTATCCGGAAAACATGATGAAAAACCTCAACCTCACCGGCGGGCTCGTCTTTTCGCAGCGGGTGCTGCTGGAATTGCCCAAAAGAGGTGTCAGTCGGGAAGACGCCTACAAAATCGTCCAGCGAAACGCCATGAAAGTGTGGCAGGATCTGCAACAGGGCAAATCGGCGCTCAACGAAAAGGGAGAAAGCCTCTTTTTGCAATATCTCCTGCAGGATGAAGCACTGCGCAAAAAGTTGAAGGAGGAGGAGATCCGGGCATGCTTCGACTATGCCTACTACACCAAAAACGTCGATAAAATTTTCAATAGGGTATTTGGAGAATGACAAGTAAAATGTTAACCGTAACCAAAAGAAACGGCCGTATCGAACCGCTCGATATCACGAAGATTCAAAAATATACCGGTGAAGCGGTGGAAGGACTCGAAAACGTCAGCCAGAGCGAACTGGAACTAGACGCGCATATCCAGTTTCGCGATCGCATCAGTACGGAAGAGATCCAGCAGACACTGATCAAAACCGCGGTAGACAAGATCGATGTCGACAGGCCGGATTGGACGTTCGTCGCGGCACGGCTCTTTCTCTACGACCTTTATCACAAAGTAAGTGGTTTTACCGGCTACATACATCTTAGAGACTATTTCGAAAAAGGTGAAAAAGAGGGGCGCATTCTGCTTGGGCTCAAGGAAAAATACGATCTGGACGACCTGAACGCCTATATCGACCCAAAACGAGACCTGCAGTTTACCTATCTGGGAGTACGCACGCTATATGATCGCTATCTGCTCAAAGATCGCCGGGGCAATCCCATCGAATTGCCGCAGCATATGTTCATGGCGATCGCGATGTTTCTGGCCCAAAACGAATTCAACCCTCAGGATTGGGCGAAGAAATTCTACGATTTGATCAGCAAATTCGAAGTGATGCTCGCCACGCCGACCCTCTCCAACGCCAGAACGCCCAGACATCAGCTGAGCTCCTGCTATATCGGCAGTACTCCGGACAATATCGAGGGGATTTTCGACGGTTACAAAGAGATGGCGCTGTTGAGCAAATTCGGCGGTGGAATCGGATGGGATTGGACGGGAGTCAGAGGAATGGGCAGCGCGATCGACGGACACAAAAACGCGGCCGGAGGTATCGTACCGTTTCTCAAGATCGCCAACGACGTCGCGATCGCCGTGGATCAGTTGGGTACCCGAAAAGGAGCGATCGCCGTCTATATCGAGCCTTGGCATATCGATATACTCGATTTTCTCGATCTGAAGAAAAACTCCGGAGAGGAGCGAAGACGCGCACATGATCTCTTTCCCGCATTGTGGCTGAACGATCTATTTATGAAGCGTGTCGAAGAAAACGGAATCTGGACTCTTTTCGATCCGCTCGAAACACCCGATCTACCCAATCTGCATGGTAAAGCGTTCGAAGAGCGTTACGAGGCGTATGAAAGAGACCCCGACATACTCAAAGAGAGTATCAGCGCCAAAGAGCTTTGGAAAAAGATTCTGCTCAGCTATTTCGAGACTGGAAATCCGTTTCTCTGTTTCAAAGACAACGCCAACCGCGTCAATCCCAACACCCATACCGGTATGATACGCAGTTCCAACCTCTGCACCGAAATTTTCCAAAATACCGAACCCAACCGATATCGCATCAAACTCAAATTCGACGACGGCAGTACTGCATTCTACGATGAAGAAGAGGAGGTCGAAGTCGATACCGGCGTGACTAAAAAAGCCAAAAAGGTAACGGCTTTGGATAGTATCGGCGGCAAACAGGTGTTTATGGTCGAGAAGGAGAAGATCGACGGCAAAACGGCCGTCTGCAACCTCGCCAGCATCAACCTCTCCAAAATTCATACCAAAGAGGATATCGAACGCATCATGCCGATCGCGATTCGTATGCTGGACAACGTGATCGATCTCAACTTCTATCCGCTGGAAAAAGTCAAGCAGACCAACCTCTCCAGCCGGTCGATTGGCCTGGGCGTGATGGGAGAAGCGCAGATGCTCGCAGAGCAGCAGATCGCATGGGGCAGCGACGAACATCTACGGAAAATCGACGAGGTGATGGAGGCGGTCAGCTACAACGCGATCAAAGCCTCTTCCAATCTCGCGATCGAAAAAGGAAGCTATCCCGATTTCGAGGGCTCCAACTGGAGCAAAGGAATCTTCCCGATCGACCTGGCGAACGAAGAAGCGAAGAAACTGGTCGACCGGGGAGGGCTGTTTGGCTACACTTACGACTGGCAGGCACTCAAAGAGAAAGTAAAAAAAGACGGGATGCGCAACGGCTATCTGATGGCGATCGCCCCGACGAGCTCCATCTCCATTCTCGTGGGTACGACACAGACGATCGAACCGGTTTACAAGCGCAAATGGTTCGAAGAGAACCTCAGCGGGCTGATCCCCGTCGTCGTACCCAAACTCAGCCCCGACACCTGGCCGTATTACACTCCCGCCTACGATCTGGATCAACGCGTCCTGGTCAAAGCGGCGGCGATTCGGCAGAAGTGGATCGACCAAGGACAGAGTCTCAATATTTTCATCACCCTCGACAAAGCGAGCGGAAAATACCTCAACGATATCTATATGCTCGCCTGGAAACTGGGGCTCAAGTCGACCTACTACCTAAGAAGCCAGTCTCCGGAAGCCCAAAACGACGTCGCTGACCGCAGTATCGAGTGTTTGAGCTGCCAGTGATCCATGAAAGAGAGTGTGCAACACTCTCTTAGACTTTCATCTTTTTTTAAAAATAGATAATTATTTTAATTTATTATAGAAAATATCAGTGCTATACTTGAATGAAATACCTAAAGGAGGAGTCAAATGTCGAGCAAAGTGATTTTGCTGCTTGGGACTGTACTCTCCGCGTTGTTGATCTATCTTTGTGTCACCACCAAAAAAGAGGAGATCGCGGCCGCTTTGATGCCATCCCAAAAAGAGTCTGCCAATCCCACACAACACCTCGCGGCGACGACACCCGCAACACTGCAGAATGAAAATCTTCAAAAAATCGAAGAGTCCACGACTGCAAACGAAACACCAGAACCTGCCACTACAGAAATAAACGATACGAATCCGTCAAAAACCACCCCAACCCAACCGATAGCTCCATCATTCGCCTATATTTCGGGAGAGAAGCTCCAGGTCACCGCGATAGTATCCGATCTTGACAGGAAAAACAGGCTGCTTTCGCATATAGATTCCTACTGCGAATCCCACCCATGCGATTTGCAAATCACGACTGAAAAGGGGAGGGAAAGTGCCGAATGGATCGACGAGGCGTTGGAGATCGTAAAGCTTTTCGAAGAGGCGAAAATACCCCAATCTTCGCTGATGATCAGAGACAAGGAAGTGATCGTCGACGGAGTTTTCAATCAAAAAGCCGATTTCGACAAACTTTCGCGGATCGAAGAGAGATTTGGAGCGAAAGGATACCATGTGGATGATAGAAGTTTTCTGCAGGAGGTCGTAGAGACAGTACCCAAAGAGGAGAAAGAGGTCCAAAAAGCGAACGCAACGGAGAAAAAAATCGCAGAGATTCTGGTGGGAGAGCCGATCACTTTCAAGCTCGACAGCACCCAATTGAGTGAAAAGAGTAAAAGAACATTGCGCAAAATCGCCCGTATGCTCGACAAAGAGAGTGGAATCACGATTGAGGTGGCGGGTTACACCGACGCTAGAGGAGATGCCGACTACAATCTAATGTTGAGCAAAAAAAGAGCCGAAGCGGTCAAAAAATTTCTTCTCTCGCATATGAAAAGAAAAAAGCAAATCGTCGCCAGAGGATACGGAGAGAGCGGATTCATCACCGAAAATCCAAACGACCGTAGAAATAGGCGTGTCGAAATATATTTACTGAAAAGAGGAGTATGAAAATGGAAATCATCATCACGAAAATGGTTCTGTGCTTGCTGGCAGCCCTCATTCTTGGCTTTCTTATCGGTTATCTATTGGCCAGGGCTTTTGCAAAAGAGAAATACGAACCACAGATCGCTTCTCTTCATGAAGAGTTGAAACGTACCCATAAGGCTCTTGCGGACAATAACACACTTTTTGAAGAGACAAAACAACGCCTACTCGATACGGAGATAAAGAAGGAGTCTCTTAGCGCCAATATCGAAGAGTTGACGGAACAAAACAGAAAACTGAGCGAAAAGGTCGTCCAACTCGAAAAAGAGAAAAACGACCTCGATCAGGCACTGCTCGACAAAGAAGAGGCTCTCACCGCTCACACAAAAGAGCAGGGTCTTTTGAAGAAAAAACTTCTGGAACTCGAGAAGAAATACGAAGAGACCGCGGAGCATCTCCGTGCTAAAATAGCGGATTTGCATTCTTTCGAAGAGATAAAGAAGAGACTCGAGACACAACTTTCGGAAAAAGAACAGCATCTCGCCAAACTCGACGAAACAAGGAAAGAACTTCTGCAGCGTATCGAAGCGAAAGAGAAAAACCTCGCGGAGATGGGGGAAAAACTCGCATCGGCACTTCACAACCTCACGTCCAAGGAGGAGATTCTCAAAAAGATAGAGGGTGAAAAGGAAATTCTAACGGGGGAATTCCACTCACTTCAAAAACGTCTCTCTTCCCTCGCTCATGTCGAAGAAGCCAATCAACATCTTCGATCGGAGATAGAAAAAGCGAAAAAGGAGGCGGCACTCTGGAAAGAGAAAATCGCACTCAAGTTTCGCGAAATCGAAGATACGATGAAGGGATCGGGGCGTGTCGATCCCGAAAAAGTCGCCGAACTCGAAGAATTGGAAGAGGAGTTGCAGACACATTCTCAGCAGAGCGAAGCGATCAGCTCCGAAGAACGCACAGATATTTCCACAACGGGGTGGTGGAAGAAGATCAGGGAGAAGCTCGTTCCCTCGTCGCTAGATATCGACAAGATCTACGAAGAGGCAAAAGAGCGGTTTGAAAAGGAGCGGAAAAAGAGCTGATCACCATTGAAGGTAGCGGATACGGAAAGAGAGCGTCTTTTTGGAAATATGTCCGGCTCCGCTACTATATTCCATACTCCGAGATCGTCCTATCGGCACTATTTACCACTCTTCTGCGATACCGGTCAAAAGTGTCTACAACTTCTCGAAAAATACTCGCGGCTTTTCATTTCCAGAAAGCCGCCCAATCCGATCTGCCACTATCCTTAGGCAACTCCATAGCGTTTCGGGAATAGTATGACTCCCATACGACATACATTGTCGCAGCGATATCCGAATACCCCCGCCATATATCGATTTTCTTCCTTGGAGTGTTACGTCCACACAGCAATTTCTCCCATCATATACTCCGCCAAAGGATCACCTTTCGCATACAGGTGGCAATAGCGGGCCGCTTTGAGTGAAAATGCCTCCTCAATGTCTCGAAAAGGGTTTCATCGAAAGGAAAGTCCAGAAAATAAATCCCTACTGCCATCGTCACAAGTGCGGCGGCACGATATCCCGCCAACACGAGCCGGCCTATTGCACATCTCGTAACGATTCTCAATCAAATAGTTTATATGAATATCAGATTTGAGAGGAATATATTTAATAAATTAGGGGAAGGGAAATCGCCGGGAAGAAAACCTCCACGGCGATATGCTCTCTATTGTTTTTTGATCTTTTTCTCGTAGAGATCGAGTCTAGGGAAGACGAATGTCGTATTTCTCTTGACAACGACTTTGTCCTTCGCATCGACGGCATACGCTTTGATCGTAATCGGTATCGGCGTATCTTTGGTGGGATTTTTAACCAACACTTTATCCGTAGAGAGGACTACGACTTTTTTCGCTTTCTGGCGCGCTCTAAGTTTGAATGGCTTTTTGGGTCTTACAATCTTGATCTCCGGATGACCTTCGACCTCGAAATAGTAGGTATGGTCTTTCGACTCCGTATTTTGGAAGAGGAAAGTGTAAGCGTTGGTCACGGTACCATCATCATGGATTTTGTAGAGCTGGGTTGTCCTGTTGATATTCAGAAGCATATACTCTTTTTTGCTTCCCATCCAGAAGAGTCCCACCAGCGCGAGTGTCAGCGCGACACCGTAGGCGATCGTCCTGAATCGAAGGAATTTCGGTTTTCTTCCCTCCTTGACAGCCGAATAGCTGGTCCAAGTGATCAGGGAAGGCTTGCCGAGTGCCGCCATCACTTTCGTACACGCATCCGCACACTCCAGACAGTTGATACACTCCAGTTGGGTACCGCGTTTGATATCGATATGTGTAGGACAGACACGCACGCAACTGTCGCACATCGTACACTCCGCATCCGGCTCGCGTTCATGCAACTCTTTGAGGTTGTGAACGAGTTTGACCTCCTGATCTTCACTGTAGATATGGCCGCCGCGGTAGGTATTGTAGATCGTCTGTATCGTCTCTTCGTCGTACATAACCGACTGTACCCTCGCATAGGGACAGACATAGATACAAAAATCCTCTTTCAGCTTGACGATGTCGTAGATCAGAAAACCGGCGACGATGAAAAGCGCCCCCATCAATACGCCGTGTTCGCTCGGATTTTTGATATATTGGAAAAAATCCTCCGGCGGCACGAAATACCAGAGAAAATCCGCCGCCGCGATAAAAGAGAGCACGACCCAAATCAGGAAACCGATCGCACCCTTGACTCTGTTTTCGGGCTTGGAATAGTCGGGCTCTTTCTGCTTGTTGAGAATGTTTTTACGGATTCCCAGTAGCTTCGTCTGGATCAAATCTCTATAGATGACCCTGAAAATCGTCTGCGGACAGGCCCAGCCGCACCAGACACGCCCTCCGAGCGTCGTGATGAAAAAGACACCCAAAAAGCCGAAGATGAGCAGAAACGGCATCAGATAGAGTTCCTGCATATCGAATCTGACGAAAAAGAGATGCAACTGTTTGTGGTCGAAGTTGAGCAGAAAGAAGTGGTTGCCGTTGATCTTGATAAACGGCAGCACCAGCGCTACGATCGTGAGGAAAACAAAAAAGTAATATCTCTTGTATCGGTAGGGAATCCACCCTTTGAGATACTCTTTCATTCGCTCTTTGGAGCTTTTGCGCGGTTGCGCGACGGCTTCGGCCATAGTCTATCCTTTGTGTGAAATTTTCGTGTTTACTTTCAACGGACATTCGTCCGTGACATTCGAAGAGAGCGACTTCACCCGGGCTACGGCACCTTCCGATCCCATCTTCTGGGAGTCGACGATCTCTTTGAGTGAACGTGAATTGATATAGTCTTTCAGAGAACTCCTGCTCACCTGCAACTTTTTGGCTATTTCGCTGACAGAGAGATTCTCTTCGAGCATTTTAACGATTTCACTCTTATAAGGATCGAATTTCGACCGGGAAAAACTCCCTTTCGGCCTCCCTATCACCCGTTTGGTACCTTTGAGGTTCTGCTCTCTTTGTGTCGAGAGAATCTCCATCATGATCTCCAGCGGTATCTGACGGTCGATGACAATATCGCGCTTACAGATATGGATACTTGTATTGTTTTTGAGTGCGCAACTGAAAATTTTCGCCAGTTCGCCCACTTTCTTGCTCAAGACCCAAAGATCGTAGATCAAAATGGTATCTCCACCCTTCAGTCGATGGATGAGGTCGAGCAGATGTTCCCGCTTTTCGAGTTCGAGCGTCGGCAGATCGTCGTCGATCTCCGTGATTTCGATCGCGATTCCGTGTTTATAGGCATATTCGATCAAAAATGCCTGTTGGTCGGAGATGGAACATGTTCTGTTCTTCCCTCGAAGAAGTGCTACTACCACCTGTGTTTTCTCCTATTTCGGGCAGATATCCTATCTATCCCGTGGCGAAAGTATAACACTTTTGACGATAATAGTCAATAGTATCATATACTATTATCGTCATTTTTACGATTCACTACACTCTCAGCGGGTGATATAGTTGGGATCGCTGAACTTTCTCAGTTTCTCTTCCAGATCGAAATCGAAATGGGCCTGTTTGTAGTCGCTCCCCTCCAAAATACGACGCTCCTCTATCAACGCTTCGAAGGCCTCAGCTTCGAGCGGCTCTCCGAAAAAATACCCCTGCAGAATTTCGCATCCCTGTTGTCTGAGGTGGGCATACTGGCTCTTCTTTTCGACTCCTTCGGCGATCACATCGAGTCCCAGGCTGTGTGCCATCGCGATGATCGCATTGACGATCACTCTGTCGTTTTCGCTGTTGTGAATATTTTTGATAAAGGATTGATCGATTTTGAGTGTATCGATCGGCAATTTTTTCAGATAGGCGAGGGAGGAATACCCCGTACCGAAATCGTCGATAGAGAGGTGTATCTCTCGCTTCTTGAACCGCTGCAGAAGGGAAGAGGCGAGTTCGATATTTTCCATCAGAATGCTTTCGGTCAACTCCAACTCCAGATATCGGGGATCGAATCCGGAACGCTTCAAGATCCTCTCGACGGTTTCGAAAAGATTGCTCTGCAGCAGTTGCACGCCGGAGATATTGATGGAAATTTTCAAATCCTCATAACCCATCTTATGCCAGCGTTGCATCTGCTCGATCGCCTCTTCGAGAACGATCTGCCCGATCTCCAGAATCATTCCGGTATCCTCCGCGATCGGAATGAAATCCAGAGGGGGGATTCTGCTGAGCTGGGGATGGTTCCACCGTACCAACGCTTCGGCTCC
>VAPK010367101.1_pt1 | contig 15243 bp, 17 predicted proteins | sample 3395031 | NCBI WGS metagenome assembly VAPK01 (sample SAMN08290443, study PRJNA428436) | hydrothermal vent metagenome | isolation source: Deep-sea hydrothermal vent chimney 1 | place: Pacific Ocean: Juan De Fuca Ridge
ACACTTCAACTATTTCTTCTTTAGTAGGTTCGAAGATATAATCTGTTTTAGACTCGCTATTATCTGATTTAGCGGGCAATATTGGTAAAAACTGCTCCTGCGTTATAATTTGAGTTGCAGCATTTTTAAATCTATTGTAAACCAATTCAATTTGATCAAATTTTTTGCTGGTAAATTCATCCATCAATCCTTCGGTTATTATTGATGCATTAGCAAAACTCAGATCATCAAAAATTTCACTGTGATTTGCATAAATATTAAATTCTTTACTCAATAGATCATTTCCTTTTTTACCAATTGTTAAAATACTAATTTCTTTACCGGCATATTTTGTTTGAGCAATTTTTATTACATCCTTTATAATAGATGAATTAAAGCCTCCACATAATCCACGATTTGATGTTATGGCAACCAATAGAACTTTTTTAGCTTCTCTCTGTTCTGTATAAATACCTCCATCATCGCTATCTAAAGTAGTACTTAGGTTTTGTAATAATTCTGTCAATTTATTCGCATATGGCCGCATTTGAGTTATAGCATCCTGTGCTTTTTACAATTTTGCGGCAGCAACCATTTTCATGGCACTTGTAATCTTCATCGTTGAACCAATCGATGCAATCCTGTTTCGTATTTCTTTTAAATTAGCCATCTCTATTTAGTATGGAGATATTAGTATTGAGAATTCAGTTATTTAAACTTATTAGATTAAAAAGAATATCTCATTACTCATATCTCATATCTCATTAATTTTTAATTGTACTTAGAAGATATCTCTTTAGCTACATTTTCTAAAGTTGCGATTACTTCATCAGTAAGTTTTCCAGATTTTAACATTTTTAAAGTATCCTCATGTTTTGCGTTTAAAAACTCCAGGAAATCTCTTTCAAACTCTTTAACACTTTCAACAGGCACATCTTTCAATAAATTCTTCGATCCTGCGTAAATTATAGCTACTTGATCTTCAACTGTAAAAGGATCATTCTGTGCTTGTTTTAAGATTTCTACATTACGCTTACCTTTTTCAATCACATTTAATGTAGCAGCATCCAGATCAGAACCAAATTTAGCAAAAGCTTCCAATTCACGATATTGTGCCTGGTCTAATTTTAAGGTACCGGCAACTTTCTTCATAGATTTGATCTGTGCATTTCCACCAACACGCGATACCGAAATACCCACGTTAATTGCAGGCCTAACACCAGAATTGAATAAATCTCCATCTAAGAATATTTGACCATCTGTAATTGAAATTACATTAGTTGGTATATAAGCAGCAACATCACCTGCCTGAGTTTCGATAATTGGTAGAGCTGTTAATGATCCACCACCTTTTATTTTATCTTTTATTGAAGTAGGTACATCATTCATCCTTTGAGCAATAGTGTCATTATTTATTACTTTTGCTGCACGTTCTAATAATCTTGAATGTAGATAAAATACATCACCAGGATACGCCTCACGACCCGGAGGACGTCGTAACAACAAAGAAACTTCACGATAAGCAACAGCCTGTTTTGAAAGATCGTCATAAATAATCAATGCCGGGCGGCCAGAGTCTCTAAAATATTCACCAATTGCAGCACCTGCGAATGGAGCATATACTTGCATAGCAGCAGCATCAGAAGCATTGGCAGCAACAATGGTTGTATAGGCCAAGGCACCTTTTTCTTCCAACATTTTTGCGATGGCTGCTACGGTTGATCCTTTTTGACCAATGGCAACATAAATACAATATACAGGTTCACCTGCATCGTAAAATTCTTTTTGATTCAAGATAGTATCTAATGCAACAGTCGATTTACCTGTTTGGCGGTCACCAATGATTAATTCACGTTGACCTCTCCCAATTGGGATCATGGCATCGATCGATTTTATTCCTGTTTGTAATGGTTCGGTTACAGGCTCACGAAATATAACCCCGGGAGCTTTACGCTCTAAAGGCATTTCAAAAGTTTCACCTTCAATTGGACCTTTTCCATCAATAGGTAAACCAAGGGTATTTACAACACGACCAATTATACCTTCACCCACATTTATCGATGCAATTCGTTCGGTACGTTTAACAGTTGCCCCTTCCTTAATAGCAGTAGATTCACCTAATAAAACTATCCCAACATTATCTTCTTCTAAGTTAAGAACAATTCCTTCTAGGCCTCCTTCAAATGCTACTAATTCACCATACTGTACATTTTGTAATCCATAAACTCGTGCAATACCATCACCAATTTGTAAAACGGTTCCCACTTCATCTAATGAAGCTTTACCTTCAAATCCTGTAAGTTGTTCTTTTAAGATTGCTGATACTTCAGCTGGTTTTATTGTTGCCATTTTTTTGTAATTATCTTATTTTATAATTTCGATATATAATGATTGTCTTCAAATTTTTCTAATAGTGATTTTAACTGATTAGAAATACTTGAATCATATTGTTTATCTCCTACTCTTAATATAAATCCACCTATAATAGAAGGATCAATTATATTCTTTAAGGTAATTTCTTTACCTGAAATTTCTTTTACTTTCTTTAAAATTTCAGCTTCTAATTCACTGGTTAATGGAAATGCTGAAGTAACCTTAGCGACTTCGATCCCATTTAAAAAATCGTATATTACAACGTACTCTTTAGTGACTAACGGCAGCAGTGCTAATCGTCTGTTTTCAATCAATAAATTGATCAAACCAAGAGTAATACCATTTATTTTATTCTTAAAAATTTTAGTCAAGGCTGATTTCTTCATATCCGATTTAATAATCGGGCTTTTAATCATGATCAATAGATCACTATTTTCATCAATCGTTTTGTTTATCAACAACATATCGGCATTAACCTCATCAGCCAAGCCTTTTTCTTTTGCTAGATTTAATGTTGCCTTTGCGTAACGTAGTGCGGCTCTTGTTCCTTTCATTTCCTTATTTTAAAGTAGCATTATCTAACATTTTCTCGATCAACTCGATTTGCTTATCCTTGTTAGATAGTTCTTCTTTTATCACTTTTTCTGCAATTCCGATAGATAACTCAGCTACTTGATTTTTAAGTTCAGTGATGGCAGCCTGTTTTTCATTTTGAATTGTCATTTTTGCCTGTTCAATAATTTTATTTGCCTGACTGCTTGCTTCATCTTTTGCCTCAGAAATCATTTTATCTTTAATCACTCTGGCGTCTTTTAATAAGGAATCTCTTTCGGCTCTTGCCTCTTTCAAGATTTTTTCATTACTCGATTGAAGTTCTGCCATTTCCTGACGTGCTTTATCGGCTTCATCTAAGGCTGTTTTAATACCTTCCTCACGATCATTTAAAGCATCTAAAATTGGTTTCCATGCATATTTTTTTAATAATATGAGCAATAGACCAAATAATATTATTTGCCAGAAAAAAAGCCCAAATGAAAAATCGTTAATTAATTTTTCCATAATTTTATTTTGTAAATTTTAATTTAAAATTTTAAAAACAATAGCCATAACCAACCGTTAGAGCTATTGTTTATATGTTTTAGCCTGCAAATAAAGCTGCAAAACCAATACCTTCAATAAGCGCTGCTGCAATCAACATAGCTGTTTGAATTTTTCCGTAAGCCTCAGGCTGACGAGCAATAGCATCCATTGCCGATCCACCAATTCTACCAATACCAATACCGGCACCGATAACGATTAAACCTGCTCCTACAATAGTTGGAATTTCCATAATATATTAAATTAAAAATTAAACATTCATTTTCTTAATGTGCTTCCTCAGCACCGTGATCTTCAACTGCAAAACCAAAATATAATGCAGATAACATGGTGAAGATATAAGCCTGTAAAGCAGCAACTAAAAGTTCAATCATTGATAAGAAAAATGCAAGAAAAAGTGTCATTCCTCCACCTAACCAGTTTTTGAACACAAAAATTAAACCTATTATACTATACAATACAATATGACCCGCCATAATATTAGCGTACAAACGTATCATCAAGGCAAAAGGTTTAATAAACACACCTAATAATTCAATAGGTGCCAATATTATTTTCATGGGTACCGGTACACCCGGCATCCAAAAGATATGTTTCCAGTAATTTTTATTTCCCGAAAATTGGGTTATAACAAAAGTTATCATTGCCAAAGCAAAAGTAACAGCAATATTTCCGGTTACATTAACTCCTAAAGGTGTAAGGCCAAACAGATTTAAAAACCATACAAAAAAGAATACGGTCAATAAATAAGGCATGTATTTTTTATATTTTTCTTCACCTATATTCGACTTGGCGATATCATCACGAATGTAAACTACAATAGGTTCAAAGAAACGACCCGGTCCTGTTGCTATAGGTCCCTTACCAAATGATTTAGCTAATCCGCTAAAAAGAAAGAACATAAGTAAGCCTGTAATCATTATCATCAATACATTCTTAGTAATTGAAAAATCCAAAGGTTTGACATTGCTTGGGTGCTGATGTTCATCTAAATTGATGGTTCCTTCTACGTCGGTTTTATATATTTTATTATGGTACAATTTATAATATTGACCATTGTTTTCTGCTACCGATTCACCGTGATGGAATTTTGACGAAGAAAAAAACTGCAAACCATTATCATATAATATTATTGGTAAAGAAAAACCGTGATGTTCACCTGTTTCACTATCGCTATAAAAAGTGAAATCGTGTGAGTCTTGAATATGGTGCTGAATATCTTCTTTAATTTCTGTCTTTAAATCTTTTTCTTCTACCTTTCCTTCTAGTGAATCATGTTGGGCAATGAGATTTAAATTGAAAACTAAAAGTGTGATTGTAAGGAATTTTACTAAAAACTTACTTTGCATAGTAAACAAATTATATTGGCTTAAAAAATCGGTGCAAATGTAATATTTTTATTTGGATAGATTATAAAGAAAATTTTATTTTTTCAGAAATTTTATCACCCCTAGAGTTTCAAAAATAAGGCTAATTACATAGGGTAAAAAAAAGGCCATAAATTCATAAGATGTTAGTTCTCCGTCGCTTTTATAAGAAGGATAAAACACAATAAAAAAAACAACAAATTTTAAAAAACTACCTCCCATATACAGAAAACCCAATTGGGTGCTATACTTTTTTCTAAGTAGAAATAGACCTATATAAATTGTGATCGCCAATAGAAAATTAACGACATATGCTTCTATTATTTTATTCTCAAATAAGAGTTGATCCTGATAATTTAGAAAGGCAATATGAAGCCAAAATACAAGAAGTAAACTTATTAGAAGGGAAATAATAAATTTAAAAACAGAAGGCATATCTACCATTAATTATTGAGGTTCTTTGTTTGTTTTAACAAACTGTAAAATGATACTACCACTCCCAAAAGGGTGAGTACAATTGTGAAGATATCGTTTTCGTTTGGATATTTTACATCTAACCATTTTCCCAAATAAGATGCTAAATAAATTGTAAGCCCCATTTGTAATCCAATACCGGTTAGTTTTAAGTATTTGTTAAGCGGTTTTTTTGGCTTCTGGTTCTTCATTTTGTATTACTTTAACAGAACCTTTCATTGCACAAGTAGCATTAAATGTAGCACCGGGTTCTACAGAAAGTTTACCCATGCTAACATCACCACTAATATTAGCCGTATTTTTTAATGATAGAATATCATCAACAATTAGATTTCCTGAAAAAGTACCTTCAATATCTGCATTTACACAATCAATGGTTCCTGTAACAACACCATCTTTTCCAATTACTACCCTCCCTGTTGTTTTGATGGTTCCATCAATTTTACCATCTACTCTAAAATCACCATCCGATTTAATATCTCCAACTAAAGAGGTGTTTTTTGCAATGGTGTTTCTTTCTCCAATTTGGTGCGGACTTCCTTTTTTGTCATTAAACATAGTATAATTAGTTTTATAGTTTCCCTTTTTTTTCTGATCTTTCTTTTAATTGCTCTAATACCTTCTCGGCATGATCACTTTCCTCAGTATTAGGATAATTAACGATTACAAAATTTAGTTTGTCAATAAATTCTTGCTCTCCTTTGGTATTAAATAATAAAAAGGCTTTTAATAATTCAAATTTGGCCTCAATCTCAATACCTTTAAATTTTTTAAGAGCTTCATTTACACTCGATAAAGCATATTGGTATTCTTCTTCTTCAAAACAAACGTATGCATTTTTGTAAATATATTCCGGGCTATCTTCATCATTTTCAAAATCTAAGGCACGATTAGGGTTCTTAATGATTTCTGCATATCGAGAATCCGGGTAATTATTAACGATTTCATCCTTATATTTATTGCTTAAATCAGGGTTAAATTCACTATAGGTCTTAAATAAGTGATATTTAGTTGGTAGAATTAAATTTGGACTAGGATCATTTTGTAAAAAGTTTTCAAAATCCTCTGCCGCCATTTCATATTCTTTAAATTGCTCTTTATATATCAATCCCAGATTGTAATATGCATCATTTCTTTGTTTAGATATGCTATCCAAGGCTGTTTTACTTTTAGGAATCTGACTTATATAAAAACTTATATCATACTTTAGAGAATCATTTTCTACTGTTACTGTATTTTTAACTAATTCTGTTGCCGGACCTGTACTATTTGAAATAAGCCAAAAGTCAGATAAAGTTCTGTTACCATATTTGTTTTTAAATTGAATCTTACCCAAACTAACAATAGAAGCATTATAAAAATAAAACACACCGCTTTTATTGTTTGAATTACCTCCTGCATCGGCTAAATCACCAATTCCTGTATTTAATTTTTCAATTTTTCTCTTTGCTTTCTCCTCTTCCTCTTTTGCCTTTAACTCACTTACATAAATTTGAAAATATTCTTTTTGTTCATCATCAGAAAGAGAAGAGATATAGAGAATGCTATCGTTTCTTTTTACAATATTCTCATAATAAATAACATCATTCAAACTTTCTCTTTTTCTTATTATTTTTCTTATTCTTCTGGTATTTTTATCCTGTTTCATTTGTAAAACACTATCATAAAAAGAACCAGCCAGTTCAAATTGGGTTTTGTCAAAATTGATATCTCCCAATTTTTCATAGGCCAAACCTTTTTGAAACGGTTTTGAACTATTGTACTGTACAGAATTTTCAAAATAGGCATAGGCCAAATCTACATTTTCTTGTTTTTGGGTAATCAAACCAAGTTGATAATACAATTCATCCAAATAGGGTCGATTGTCTCTATCTTCAATTAAATCTTTGATGGTAAGAGTGATAACGTCTGTACTATCTGCTGTAATATAATTTTTTGCTCTTTCAAGAATAGCATGAATTTTGTATTTTCTAGGTATTTTTTTCATATAGGCAAGTGATTCAAATACCATATTTGATGAATCAATTTTATTTTGTTCTCTATAGATCTGACCTAAAATAAAAAAGTTTCTGGCACTTTGAGCTTCATCTTTAAAATAGTACGTCGATTTTTTTAGATGATCTATAACCAAATGAGTACTGTCTAATTGCGTGTAAGCCATGGCCATTGCAGTATGAGCATCTTCATAGTTCTCATCCGATAAATCGAAACTTTTTAAAACGAGTTTTAAGGTTTCTATGGCCAATTCTTCATTTTGTAGCCGTACATGGGTCTTCGCCTTCCAGATTCTTGTGTCATCGAAGAGGTTTGCATTGGGATATTTATTTAAAGCAAAAGTAAATGCCTCTAAAGCAGGAACAAATCTTTGTAAATAATATCGTGATTTTCCCAATAACAAATAAGCTTCATCAATCTGTTTGTTTTTTTCTAGCCCATCTATCACCATCGAATGTTTTTGAATAGATTTAACTGCTTTTTCCTCCGCTTTATCAAAACCCTGTGCATTATCAGATTGTGTTAATGATTGCCCTGGCATGGGTATTGCTTCTTCTTCTATCTTCAATGGCTCTATTGGTAAACGTTCCCAATAATTGTCTTCATAAGCTTCATCCAATTGTTTTTTGGCTTCATCAAAGGCTATATTCCCATTATACAATACATTAAATTTGGTCGACATGGTATGCGTATTTCTACTTAGAAAAGTATTTTTCTTAGTAGAACAGCTAATCATAGAAATGATAACTAAAAGGAAAAGAATATAATAGAATCTATTTTTCAAAATTACCCCGATTTGCAATAATTAAATTGCTTTATTGTTTGTATAGTATTGAAGCAAACGTAAAATTACAAATAAAATTGAAAAGGAATTAGGCTTTTTGATAAAGATTGTAATCGGGAAAATCACGAGACATCGATTCTTCTATTTTTACAGGTAGAACCTTGATTAAAATACAGTTAAAAATACCAAAAAGACTTAATGCAAAAGATATAATAAGCAAGGCGCCTACATTTGTACTGATATCATGAATTTTAAATAAATTATACACCAAATTTGGTATCTGAATACCAATGAATAAATAACCTCCCAGAATTCCTATATTTTTTTCGAAGAGCCATTTTTTACCGGTATTCTTATATTTCCTTTTGAGTTGAAATTGATTATAAAAGGTAAAGATTAACGGAATAATAGATAAAATAATTAGAATTGCATAAACGAAGATTAGTTTTTGTTTCGTAAGCTGAATTAAAGTAAATAAAATTAAAGAGATCAATAATGTAAGAATGATCTTTGGTAATTTAAAATAATCCTTAAATATTTTCCAGAACATTGCCCAGTATTGTTTGTTTAATGGATTTGATTTAGCACTTATTACATCACTAAAACCGAAAACACCAAATTTTTTAAAGGCTTTGTTCTTAGCCTGATCAAAACTTAGGCCGGGTTCTTTTTCCCAGATATGGTCAATATCATTAGCAAGATGATCAACTAGTTCGGTTTGCAGGTCATACCATTCAACATAATGTGTTTGGGTAAATTTGTACAGTTGGCTAATATGTTAGGAAGTGAGTTGCATTTTTAAACAATTTTAATATCAGGATACTGATGTTTGATCTCTTTTTTTGAATAGAAATTAATTACTTCGATTGAAATATAAAACAAAATCAATACAACAAAAATAAACAACTGTAAATAGTTATATATTTGATTTTCAAAGCTATGGTTTGTTCTTGAAATTGTAACTGAATTGAAGAGTAAAAAAAGAAAAAAGAAACGATTAAGTTTTTTTCCTCTGTCTAAGGTCAAGAATTTTTCTCCTTTTTTCTTGTCGGAATAATACTTTCTTAAAACAAATTGAATAGCAATTAGCAGTAAAAAACCATATAAAATATTAAAGAAATACTCTATATTATTAAATAAATTCATGATTCTGATCAAAGTATAAAAAGAAAAAATGGTTAAAATAATTTTAGGGATGGTGAAAAAGCTTATCAAATATTTTGAAACTGACTTAAAATATTTCTTTTCCACTTCTTTGGTTTTGGTTTCAATTAATTCTTTAAAACCATAGTTGTTAAATTGTTTGTGAATTTTAGTCAGTTCTTTTTTTAAATTGAGATTTGAATCATCTTTTAATTGTTCTTCTAATATATTTGCAAAATGATCTACCAGTTCGGCGCGTACATCATATCACTGTACACCTGAAGCACTAATATATTCATCAATTTGCTGTATTTGCTCTTTGCTCAGTCTCATCCTAAACTCAATTTAGGGTTGACCAGTTTTTGCATGGTTTTGATAAATTCTTCTAATTCGGCCAATTTGCTAGCCGTTTCTTTAGTGCCTTGTTCTGTAAGTTTATAATATTTACGCATCCGATTGCCAATATTTACAATTTCAACATCGAGTAAACCCTTGGCTTCCAGTTTGTGCAGGGCAGGATAAAGAGCACCTTCGGTAATCTTGAGTTCTCCTTTGGTAAGTTCTTTTACTTTTTGAGTGATCTCATACCCGTACATTTTATCTTGCTCTTCAAGTAATTTTAAAATGATGGTTTGTAAAGAGCCTTTGTATAGTTTTTGATTTGCCATACACAAATATACATAATTTATTTATGCATAAGAAACTTATGTATGTGTTTTTATAAAGGTTGAATTCAGGCCATACTTTCTTCTTTTTTTACTAACAATCACCGAGTGAATCAAGTCACCTGGTGATTTAACTAAACCGAAAAATACCCTTCTAGTTCTTTAAGAGTTTCCGGTGAGGTTTTTATGTCTTTTACCACATCTCCTTTTTCTAAAACTACTATTCGTTCACAAACCTCTGTGATATGATTGAGATCATGACTTGAAATCAATATTGTAGATTCCTTATTTTCAGTCAATGATTTTAAGGTTTTTTTCATTCTTATTTGTGTAGTTGGATCTAAATTGGCAAAAGGCTCATCTAAAATAATAACTTCAGGGTTCCCGATAAGAGCAGCAACAATCCCTGTTTTTTTCTGATTACCTTTCGAAAGATCTCTTAAAAACTTTTTTTGACCCATTATCTCCCCATTAAATATCTCTTCAAATTGTTTTAAAAAAGTGTCAATATCGGCTTTGTTCATTCCTCGTAGATCACCAATAAAATAGAAATATTCTTCAGGAGTTAAATAACCAATTAAAAAACTTTCGTCAATAAATGCTGCAGTAAAGGGTTTCCAGTCTTCACTTTTATCAACTTGCACTTCATTATTTATTATATAACCGGTACTAGGTTGGATCAAATCTAAAATCAAATTAAAAAAAGTGGTTTTCCCTGCACCATTATTGCCAACCAAACCAAAAGTTTGCCCCTTTGGAATTTCAAGGGATTCAATATTTAAAACAGTTTTCTCACCGTATTTTTTAGAAAGCTCAATCGATTTTATCATGGTCTAATTTTTTAAATTTAAGTAATATAGTGGTTAGTTGTCTTGCTCAAAAGCAGAGATCATTTCGTATTTTGATTTTAAGTATTTGTTGCTAATAAAATTCATTAATTTTTGATGAAATATTATTCCAATTCCGCCAAGGACAATCAAGGTTGCGATTCCGGCTTCAAAACCTATAAATTTATACGGTAAATAAAATATCAAAATCGGAAATAACAAAAGAGGTAATCCAATTATCCATTGAACAGCTCCTGTTCCTTGGTAATTAAAGGCAGCCCGTTCACCTAAATTTATTTTTTTTCGGTTAAAAGAACCCCCGTACAACAACACATGAGAGTTAATACCAATATTATAAATCAATGCAGCAAAATGAATGAGCAGTATATTCCACCCAAAATAAACATATGGAATACTCAATACAAATAGAACAATTGCACTTGCGATCATCAAGGTATATTTCGAATTTAAATATTCTTTATATTTAATATTCTGACTCATTAATAATTTGTAATAACCACTATCCCAGGCCGGTACAAACTGACCAAAATTGATCATAAAGATTCCGGTTATAAAAACACCAACGAATATAAACATGGGAATCATTTTTTGATAGGTAGGGTTCGGATAAAATATCAATCCGTAAAATAAAGCAATACCAATAATAAAAAGGGTCGATTTAGGGCGCTTGTTTCTCCAGATCATTTTTAGGTCTAACTGTAAAAACGGAGCAATATCACCGAATCTGCGAGTCCATTCCATTTCGTTTGTAGAAGCAATTTTTGTTTTAACTTTTACCGAAGAATCAACATATAATTTTTTCTTTAAAATAGAGTAGTTGATAAAATACAAAGCAGCCAAAACTATTACAGGAACAATAATTAAAATTGGTGAGGTAATAATCGAATTCATTGCATTTGAAATCAGTGTTGAAAAGGATACCAAATCAAAATAATCTAATGCAAATAAGCCCGAAATTAAAACGATAATGGGTAAAAATGATAATTCAGAATCGGCTGATTTACTTTCAATAATGAAATTAGAAAAATTTATAATCAATGTAAAAATAAACATGGTTAAGATCCATATTGCAACTTCAGTGCCATTGAAGTCATTTACAAAAAGCATAAGTCCAAAAGGAATAACTGCAAAAAGAGGTAAAAAATTAAAGAAGGAAAGAGTTGATTTACCTAATACATAATGTAATATTTGGTTTCGTTTAATGGGTAAGATCAATAATGGCTTGATACTCATGACCGGTAGTTTTTGTAAGAAAAAACGCATCATGACATCACCTAAAAACCAATAGAACAAAAAGCTGTTAACAATAATTAAAGGATCGGATTCAGGAAATTTTTCTTTAAGAATAGGGTATAAACTAAAACCGAGAGCAAGAAAAATAAATATGAAATACAAGGCCAAAAAACCCATTAAAATTTTAAGAGCTATACTTTTTTGCCAATACGATGAACGAAAAAATTGTTTCCATTCTAAATTGATGAAGTGAGAAATCATTTGAATTAGTTTTGTAATATGAGTCGACTTAATGTAATTTTTGTTACAAGAAAACTAAAAAGCTCACTATTAGTAAATAAATTCACCGAATTCACTACTAATAGTGAGCTTTTTTATTTTACTTTCTTCCACTCTGCCAATTATTTTGGCATCTACATCAAACGATTTTGAAATGGTGATAAGACTTTCTGCAATTTCTTTTGGAACATATAATTCCATTCTATGTCCGCAGTTAAATACCTGATACATTTCTCTCCAATCTGTTTTCGATTGTTCTTGTATCATTTTAAACAAAGGAGGAACATCAAAAAGGTTGTCTTTAATAATATGCAGATCGTCTATAAAATGTAATATTTTAGTTTGAGCCCCTCCACTGCAGTGTACCATACCATGAACATTCTCACGATGAGATTCTAACATTTTTTTTATGATAGGAGCATATGTTCTTGTTGGAGATAAAACTAATTTCCCTGCATTAAGTGAAACATCCGCAACAGCGTCTGTAATCTTTATATTACCCGAATATACCAAATCATCAGGTACTGCATGATCGTAACTTTCAGGGTATTTTTTAGCTAAATATTTCTCAAACACATCATGACGGGCACTTGTAAGTCCGTTACTTCCCATACCTCCATTGTACTCTTTTTCGTAAGTTGCTTGTCCGAACGATTCTAAACCAACTATAACATCACCTGCTTTAATATTTGCATTGTCAATGATCTCACTTCTTTTTAATCTGGCTGTAACCGTAGAATCTACGATAATGGTTCTAACCAAGTCACCTACATCTGCAGTTTCTCCTCCTGTTGAATAAATGCTTATACCAAAATTATTCAATTCCTGTAATAATTCTTCACTGCCATTGATGATTGCAGATATAACTTCTCCCGGAATCAAATTCTTATTTCTTCCAATGGTAGAGGAAAGCATTATATTTTCTGTGGCTCCAATGCAAAGTAAATCGTCAATATTCATAATAAGTGCATCCTGGGCAATTCCTTTCCAAACAGTAAGATCTCCCGTTTCTTTCCAATACATATAAGCCAGTGACGATTTGGTACCTGCACCATCTGCATGCATAACCAAACAATAATCTGTATCATTGGTTAAATAATCGGGTACAATTTTGCAAAAAGCTTTAGGATAAAGACCTTTATCTACATTTTTTATAGCATTGTGTACATCTTCCTTTTGAGCGGAAACACCTCTTAAATTATACCTATTATCTGTCGGGCTCATTTTTTATGATCTTTATTTAATAAATATAAATATTTTTTATTGTAATCTATTACTGCTTTACCCTTATGTAAAATATCGGCTCCAATAATTCCCTGAATAGATTTTGCATTTTGCTTAACTAAGGCATTGTTAATATGACTGAGATCTATTAAAATAAGCGGAGTTTTTTTTAATTTAAACTTGCCAATTTTCAAAGCATTCTTTTTTGAGATCAAGGTATCTATTTCTGTTGTGCCAGCTCCGCTTGCTTTATGTTCAGACTCCTCTGTTGATAATAAAAAAGTTTCAATCTCCTCAAAGCCTACACAGGAACTTGATGCTCCGGTGTCTAAAATAAATCGACCTTTTATATTATTAATACTTGCTTTTATTTCAAAGTGATTGGTAATGGTTCTTTTTAATTTAATTCTAAAATATCCCTTATCTAATAAAAAGTTTTTTAGTTCATTCATAGTTTAGATCACCGATTTAAACTGCTCTAAAAATCGAACATCATTTTCGTAAAACATCCTTATATCGGGTATTTGGTATAATAGCATGGCGATTCGTTCTATACCCATTCCAAAAGCATAGCCACTGTATTTATCGGGGTCTATATTGCAGTTTTTCAAGACATTAGGATCTACCATTCCACAACCCATAATTTCTAACCAACCTGTACCTTTTGTTATTTTATAATCGGTTTCTGTTTCTAAACCCCAATAAATATCAACCTCGGCACTGGGTTCTGTAAATGGAAAATAAGATGGTCGCAATCTTATTTTAGATTTCCCGAACATCTCTTTTGTAAAATACAAAAGTGTTTGTTTTAGATCGGCAAACGAAACATCGGTATCAATATATAAACCTTCAACTTGATGAAATATGCAATGCGCTCTTGCGGAAATGTCTTCGTTTCTAAATACTCTACCCGGTGAAATAGTTCGTATTGGCGGTTTGTTATTTTCCATGTACCTAACCTGAACAGAAGAAGTATGTGTTCTCAATAAAATATCGGGATCTTTTTCAATGAAAAAAGTATCCTGCATATCTCTGGCTGGATGGTATTCGGGTAAATTCAAAGCCGTAAAATTATGCCAGTCATCTTCAATTTCAGGTCCTTCCGAAACCGTAAACCCTATTCTCGAAAAAACATCAATGATCTGATTTTTAACAATCGATATTGGATGCCTTGATCCCAAATCGATAGCTTCTTCCGGTTTGGTAAGATCACCATAGCTATTCTCTTTTTCCTCCTTGTTTTCGAGGGCGACCTTTAATGTATTGACTTTTTCTGTTGCTTTATTTCTCAGGTTATTCAAGGCCTGACCCATTTCTTTTTTTAAAGCAGGTTCTACATTTTGAAAGTCGGTAAAGAGTTGTTTTAAAATTCCTTTACTTCCCAAAAATTTAATTCTAAATGCCTCCACTTTTTCGGCCGATTCTTCACCGAAATTATTTATTTCATCTAGTAAATTATTTATCTTATTCTTCATATATCTATTGAGAATTAAAGGGCAAATTTACATTTTTTTGTTGGAATTTATATTTATTTCGAATGCAATTTCAGTTTTGACAGTACACCTTTTATTATGTCACAAAAATCACTTAAAAAAGCATAAAATTATGCTAAAAATCATGTTGTGGTAATTGTAATTTTATTATTTTTGCTTGATAAAATTTATAAATTAGTAATTTAATATATATAAAATTATGGAATCAAAAATAAATGCTTTCATGGAGTACGCTAAAATGCGTAATTCGAATGAGCCAGAATTTCTTCAAGCTGTTCACGAAGTGGC
>VAPK010982983.1_pt1 | contig 15235 bp, 12 predicted proteins | sample 3395031 | NCBI WGS metagenome assembly VAPK01 (sample SAMN08290443, study PRJNA428436) | hydrothermal vent metagenome | isolation source: Deep-sea hydrothermal vent chimney 1 | place: Pacific Ocean: Juan De Fuca Ridge
AGCTCCACCAAAAGTAGAACGAAAACCTGTCATTACCTCATCAACAATTAACAAAACTCCTTTTGAAGTTAAATAGGCTTTCAACTCTTTTAAAAAATTATCTTTCGGCAAAACCACCCCCATATTACCTGCAATGGGTTCTATAATAACTGCTGCAATATCATCGTTATTTTCAAAGTGTGCTTTTACACTATCCAAATCATTATAATTCGCAATCAAGGTGTTTTTTACTGCTCCTTCTGGCACACCTTTACTTCCAGGCAAGCTCAACGTAGCCAAACCAGAACCAGCAGCTACCAATAAGGCATCTGAATGTCCGTGATAACAACCTGAAAATTTGATGATTTTATCCTTGCTTGTAAATGCTCTTGCTAAACGCAATGCACTCAATACTGCTTCTGTACCAGAATTCACAAAACGGACTTTATCCATCGATGGAAAAGCGTCACATACTATTTTCGCAAGTTTGATTTCATTTTTAGTGGATGCACCGAATGTATAGCCATTTTTCAAAGCTTTTGTGATGGCTTTTTGTACTTTTTTATGACGATGACCTAAAATCATTGGTCCGTAAGACAATACAAAATCGATATAAGTATTACTATCTACATCAGTGATTTTACTTCCTTTTGCTTTTTTAATAAATAACGGATTTCCTCCTACCGAAGCAAAGGCTCTTACTGGTGAATTTACTGCACCAACTAAGTGTTTTAATCCTTTTTTATATAGTTTGTTTGAGTTATTGAAGTTCATGTTTATTTGTTTATTCTGTCATTCCTGAGAAAGCAGGAATCTCATTAATTAAACCAGTCTTTTGACAAGTCTTCCCATTTTGGATTATCATTTTTTATTAAATCTATCTTCCATTCTCTTTTCCATTTCTTCATATTCTTTTCTCTTTTGATTGCATCATTAATATATTGATACGTTTCAAAATAAATTAACTTGTCTAAATTGTATCGTTTAGAAAACCCTTTATTCAACCCTTGTTTATGTTCTGATATTCTCCGCTCTAAATTATTTGTTACTCCAATATACAAAACACCATCTCTTCTATTTGTTATTATATAAACATAGTATTGATAATTAGTTTTAAACATTTATTTTAACTCAAAAGATTCCTGCCTACGCAGGAATGACGACAATTTAACAAATGAACACATCAACGGTTCAACAATTTCTTCGCTACTTCCTTTGCAAAATAAGTAATGATAATATCTGCCCCTGCCCTTTTCATAGAAAGTAAACTTTCTAGCATTACTTTTTCGCCATCTATCCAACCTTTTTCAGCTGCTGCTTTTATCATGGCATATTCACCACTTACATTATAACAAGCAATAGGTCTGTCAAAATTATTTTTTAAGTCTCTAATAATATCCAAATAAGATAAGGCTGGTTTTACCATTAAAATATCAGCACCTTCGGCATCATCAAAAGTTGCTTTTCGCAGAGCTTCGTCTCTATTGGCAGCATCCATTTGATAGGTTCTTCTATCTCCAAAGCTTGGTGCAGAATCTGCCGCATCTCTAAATGGCCCATAATATGCCGAAGCATATTTTACTGAATACGCCATAATTGGCGTATCTAAAAATCCTGAGTTATCTAAGGCTTCACGTACCATTGCTACGGTACCGTCCATCATTCCTGATGGAGCAATCATATCTGCACCTGCCTTTGCATGTGAAATAGATTGCTTTGCAATATTTACCAACGTAGCATCATTATCGACATCATTTTCATGGATAATTCCGCAATGCCCATGTGAAGTATACTCACAAAAACACACATCTGTTATTACATATAGGGCTGGATAATTTTTCTTGATAAATCGGATGGCTTGTTGGATAATTCCATCGTCGTTCCAAGTTTCTGTACCTTCATCATCCTTATTTGAAGGAATTCCAAAAAGTAATACTGCAGGAATATTCAAGGATACTACCTCATCTAATTCTTTAGAAATTCTATCCAATGAAAAACGTTTTATCCCAGGCATGGAAACAATTTCTGTTTCTATACCCGTTCCTTCTTCTATAAATAAAGGATAGATTAAATCGTCTATTGACAATTTGGTTTCTCTTACCAAACGTCTGATGTTTTCTGTCTTTCTAAGTCTTCTTGTTCTGAACATGATTTTAATTTTTAGACCTCAAAGCTTTGGGATTAAAACTCATTAAATCTTCTTGAATTTTTCATTATGAGATACTGAAACTCCCCAATAATCGGGACAGTATGACGCAAAACTATAATTTTGCAAAATGTAAATTTGCCAACTCAATAACACTTTCTACGGTTGGTACTTTTGCTACTTGCACTGACTCAAAATGTTCTTTTGCTGCTATTGCGGTAGTATCACCTATACAAAAAGCAACACCTTTAGGTTCATTTTCTAACAAATAACTTTCTACTGTAGACGGACTATAAAACAAAACGCCATCAGTATTTTCACTTACAACTTTTGGGCTGAACATTGTTTTATAAGCTTCTACTTCATTTACTATAATTTCATTTTTTTCTAAAATAGTAGGTAATTCATCTAAACGCAAACTACTTGTAAAATAAGTAACCTCTTGCCCTTTGAGCTCTTCAGATAAATGATTGGCTAATAATTTTGCATTCCTTGCCACAAATTCAACCTTACCGATTCTCTTTTCTACCAATGCCTTTGTTCGTCTACCTACACAGTAAATATTTTTAAACTGCAATTCTGCCAATGAAAAGTTTGTCCCTAAAGATTCAACCGTATTTTTACTGGTAATAACTACATTTTCGATTTCCTTTTTCAATAAAGGTTGTGGTATTCTGCTAAATCTAATTTTTATAAAATCACTTTCTTCAACAGCAATATCTTCATGAACTAATTTAGACTGAGCATCTGTAAACTTCTTAGTAGAATACACGTTGAATTTCTTTTCAAAAGCTCCGTGATTAGATATCAATTTCTGACCACCTCTATCTATAATAATATCAGCAGCATCTTGTGCTAAATAAATATGCTTTCTAAGTTTAACAGTTTTATTGACCTCTTTCTTTCTCGTACCATCTTCACTTAAAATGATTCCTTTTAAGATAATTTCCTCATCTTGATTTATATAAGATAAAGCTCCGATAGGTGATGAACAACCACCTTCTAACAATCGTAAAAATTTACGCTCTACATTCGTACAAATTTCTGTCTCTTCATCATTTAATTTTGCACAAGCTTCTTTAGAATACGCATCTTCTTCAAGGGCAGTAATCATAACTGCTCCTTGTCCTGGTGCAGGAATCATCCAGCTTAAGTTGAGCATGTTTTCTGGTTTAACACCAATACGTTTTAATCCTGCGGCAGCGAAAATGGCACCATTCCACTCATCATTATCTTTTAATTTTTGGAGTCTTGTATTGATATTACCACGCAACCCCACCATTTTATGAGACGGATAGCGATGTAACCATTGTGCTCTACGACGTAAACTACCTGTAGCAATAATAGCATCTTTTTGAGCCAAAAACTCTTCATTATCTTTAAAAACAAGCACATCTTCAGAAGGTCCTCGTTTTAAAACAGCAGCCTGAATAATCCCTTCTGGTAATGTTGTTGGTACGTCTTTTAAGGAATGCACAGCAATATCAATATCGTTGTTCAACATAGAAATATCTAAATTTCTAGTAAAAACACCTGTAATACCTAATTCGTAAATGGGTTTGTTTAAGACCAAATCACCTGTAGCTTTAATAGGTACTAACTCGGTTTTATAGCCTAAATATTCTAATTGCTCTTGTACTGTTTTTGCTTGCCACATGGCCAACTCGCTATCGCGAGTACCAATTCTAATAGTTTTATCCATTCTTTAATTTTCTAGCTGAAAAACTTTAGAAATTAACGCCATACTCTCTTCTGATGAAGTATTATTTTCTTTTAAATGATTGGCAAACTGCTTGGTTATTTTCTGAACTATTCTATCAGACAATAACACGGCCTGTTCTTCATTAAAATTTGAAATACTTTTACGTTGATAATCAATTTCTTCTGATTGAATTTCTTCTAATCGCTGTTTTAAAGCTCTTATTGTGGGTGCAAATTTACGAGTTTCTAGCCAAGCAATAAATTTTTCTTTATTTTCTTTAATAATGGCTTCCGCCAAAGGGATCTGAGATTCTCTTCGCACCAATGTACTGTCAGTAATTTTTGAAAGATCATCTAGATGTACCAGGTTGACATTTGATAATTCTAACACATCATTGGCAACATTTTTAGGTATAGACAAATCTAAAATCAGCAACTCTTTTTCTGTATTGATGGTACTTTTTGTAATTGTAGGTAATTGAGCACCTGTAGCAACAATCAAAATATCTGCTTTACAAATTTCAGTTTGAAGGTTGGTGTAATCTGCAACGGTAACATCTAACTTGTCTGCAACTTTTTCTGCTTTGTCTTTAGTTCTGTTTATCAGCGTAATTTTTTTATTCTGTGTATGTTTCACTAAATTATCACAAGTATTTCTACCAATTTTCCCTGTACCGAATAATAAAATATTTTTATCAGAAATTTCATTTACATTCTTTAGCATATATTGAACAGACGCAAAAGAAACAGATGTTGCTCCAGAACTTATTTCAGTTTCAGTTTTTACCAACTTACTCGCTCTAATCACACAATTTACCAACCTACCCAAATAAGTATTCAATAAATTAAATTTATTTGATAATGCAGCACTGCTCTTTATCTGACCAATGATTTCAAAATCACCTAGAATTTGACTTTTCAAACCTGTACCTACTCTAAATAAGTGGTCAATCGCATCATCATTCTTATAAACGTAAGCTACTTTTTCAAATTCTTCAACAGTACCGTTTGAATGTTGACATAATAACTTTATCAATTGAAATGGATGTTGTGCAAAACCGTAAACTTCTGTTCTATTGCAAGTAGAAATCGCTAAAACACCTTCTAAGCCACTTAAAGCAGCTTCTTTTAACAAACTTTCTTTCGAAGCAGTATCTAAACTAAAAGAACCTCTAATTTCAGCATTGGCTTTTTTATAACTTAAGCCAATACAATAGAAAGAATGATGTTTAAAAATTTGATTTTGCTTCATAAAAATTTATAATCAAGGCAAAAATATCATTACTAATCATAAAAAAACAACGCTAAAAGGGTTATTTATGTCGTTTTAGGTTTTTTAACTTTTTCTTGACATTAAAATAGCTGTAAAGCTTATATTTGCTGATGTTAAAATTTATCGTTTTTTCAAACGACTTAGGCAATTTTAAATAAAGTAATAATTATGACGGAATTTGACTTAAAAAATAACGACAAAAGTTCTATTGTGAAAAAGGAAATTGAAAAAGGTATTTTTATACTGAAATTTCAAAACAACAGTACAAAAACCCAAACCTTTCAACATCAAATAGATAGTAGTTATATTCAATTTCATTATTGCTTAAAAGGTGCTTCAAAATTTTATTTTAACAATGGGAACTATGCTTTTGATATAGACAAGGAAAACTCTCTACTTTTATACAATCCGCAAACTGACTTACCCTTGCATTTAGAATTACAAAAAAAATCTTGGGTCATTTCTGTATTGATTTCTATTAAAACATTCCATTCTTTATTTTCTGAAGAATCAGATTATATTCATTTTTTAAGTGATGACAATAAGGATAAAAAGTATTATGATACAAAACCTATATCGCCTTCTAAAATTGTGATTTTGAATCAGATGATGAATTACAATCTACATCCATCAGTTGAAAAATTATATTTAAAAGCTAAAATTTACGAATTATTAAGTCTTTATTTTAACAAGAGTGAAGATGCTGATATTGAACAATGCCCGTTTTTAGTTGACGAGCAAAATGTATTAAAAATTAGAGAAGCAAAAGATATTATCATTTCTAATATCACTGAACCTCCTAGTTTACAAGAGTTAGCCAATAAAGTAGGCCTCAATTTAAAGAAGCTAAAAGAAGGCTTCAAACAAATTTATGGAGATTCAGTTTATAGTTTTTTATTTGACTACAAAATGGAAGTCTCTAGAAAATTATTAGAAACTAAACAATACAATGTAAATGAGGTGGGTTTAAAAGTTGGTTATAGCACTTCTAGTCATTTTATAGCTGCGTTTAAGAAAAAATACGGCACTACTCCAAAAAAATACATCAGTGCTTTGCAGAAATAAATAATTTCACACCTCTTTTAATGAAACAGCTAAACCACAACGAAACACAAAACAAGCAAAAAACATTTCCTATAACATTAGTTTGTGATGAAATAAGGACACCTGAAAATATAGGAATGTGTTTTCGAATTTCTGAAAGTTTTGGGATAGAAAAAATATACTTACATGAAAACTCAGTACCCTTAGAAAATAAAAAAGTACAACGAACAGCAAGAAACACAAGTCAACACGTTGATTCTAATCGGTATGCTAACTTACATCAACTTATCAATCAATTAAAAAGTGAAGGGTATATTATTATCGGATTGGAAATTACAGACACTAGCCAGCCAATTAAAAGTTTTGATTTCACTGCTCATCATAAAATAGCATTGATGCTAGGAAGCGAAAGAAATGGAATTTCAGATGTTAACTTATTAGACCAGAGTGTCCATATACCTATGCATGGACAAAACTCATCAATGAATGTAATTCACAGTTTAGCTATCGCTTTGTATGAAATCACAAACCAAATAAACACTATTTAGTAGAGGTTGTAATCATTTGAAACACCTTGCAATCTCTTTCTATCTTTGTACTTGATTTTATTTAGAGCTTCTTCTATCAATTCATCTTCAGTTTTGGTTCCTTTTAGTGAAACACTTTTTGCTTCCATACTATAATAAGGTTCTACATCTATCTTATCACCCTCTCTCTTAAAAGCGATATAATAAATCCATTCAGTATCTGAATTTGAATATTGATCTTTATCTTTTACTTTGAAAAAATAAACATCAATAGTTTTCTTTTTTACTACTAATTTTTCCTTTTTGAAAAAAGAAATTTTATCCTTATCATAATCGCCGTATATTAATGAAAACAATTCTGATTGAGCATACTTTAATTGAAAAGCTTCTGTATTAAAATTTTCTGGCAATAGCTTTTTTGCTTTTAATTTATAAATCAAAACATTTAAATTATCAATATCATTCAATGTTTTGTCTTCTAATTTTTTAGGAATTGCTTCCCCTTTAGTTTTTAACAACACATAATAGTCACACAAAGCGTTAATATCACTACTTTCTAATAACCTTACATAAAATTGAGCTATGTTTTTTTCTTCTCTAAATGGATATAATAAATTTATATAATTACTCAACAAGGTATTGTAAGCATACGATTCTTGCTCCATCAAACTTCTTTTTAATTCAATTTTAGCATCATTAAAAATTTGATCTTTATACTTCTTGTAAATTCTAGGCTTAATCAAACTACTGTCTTTTAACTGAGACAAAAGACTATAAACTGGTTGTTTATATTCCTGAATTGTTGAATACTTCAACAATTCAGGAAACAGTTTTCTTTTTAATTGTAGTGAATCTTTTCTTTTAGGCAAATCAAAAATACTACTCATACCATAAGAACCAATTGGAAAATCTTCTTCTAATAATGATAAAATTAATTTATACGATTCAAGATCTCTTTTTGCAACCAATGCTTCTATAATATCAATTTGAGTTTTCGGATCACTGTACGATTTTTGGTATAACCTTTTAAGGAAAGGTAATATTTTACCACTTTTTAAACTTGATAAGTTATACAAAAGACTTCCTTTTACATATTTTTTATCTTTAGGAAACTCAAAATCATTTAACGTAGTAATCATTGCATCAACATCAGTTTCTGTATACGCTATTAAATAATCGGCATTGTCTGCAATACTATCTTTATTTTTCAAGGCCTTAAAATAATCAGTCACTTTATTTTCAAACACATCTCGACCTAATAAGGTGTCTAAAGGAGTGAATGTCTTATAAAAATTCTCAACAAATTCAGAACTAGTACTAATGCTATCTTCTAATGTTTTGAGTTCAAATAAAACTCCCTTTTTAAGGATGTTTTTTATTCTAATTCGCTTTGTACTTAAACTATCTTTTGCAAGAAAAGAGTAGGTATATAAACCGTTCTCTTTATGCTTCTTTTTATTGGTCAAAACAAATTGGTCTACATATGATGCATCTACTTGACTCCACAAACTGTCAATATTTTTAACCATCTTAAAATCGTGATACTTATTTCTTGTTATAGAAATACGCTCGTTTGTTTTAGAAACATACCTTGTAGTTTTGGTTTGTTGCTCATAAGGTTTCGTTTTACTATTGTTTCCATAGAAGTTCATCGGAAAAGGTTGTTTTACATTCGTCATTACTGAAAAATGCAATGCAGTATCTTTAACTTGTTTGAATGCTGTTTTATAGACAATATCTTTAAATTGAAATGAATCAAAATAAGAGACAGCAGCTATAGTATCCCTACCTACATAACCCATTAAATAATAAATTTCATCTTTTACGACACTTCGTAACACCACCTTTTTATCAGTTAAGGTATCTAATTTTGCCAATGATTGATACGTTGCATATTTGGCATTGACTGACTTTCCTTTTTCTTCTTTTAATTTGAGATTATCGTAAAATGATTTATGGATGTATGCTGCTTCAAATTCATCTTCTTCTATAAAACCAAGCTCATGAACTGGCACTTCTTCCATAAAATAATAGCCCTTCTCATCAAACGATTGTACAATGTTTTTTCCAGCCACACCAAAATTTTCTGTAATGTAATTTTGCGGAACCTTAATAGAATACTTACCAAAATCTGGAGTGAAATCTACCAAATTAGTAGCAGAAGACTTAAATGAAATAGAATTAAAAATTTCATCAGCATGCTTTAGTGCATATTCTTTTTTACCGCCTAGTTTGATAATTACAATTTCAAGCGGTGTTTTATAAATGTGATATTTTTGATAATCATTTTTCTTGGTCTTGTTTAAAATACTAATTCCAGGATACGGTGTAGTCAATACTTCTTTTTCAATTATTTTACCTGGAATATCTTCATAAAGTAGATTGTCAATATCTTTCAATTCAATCTTCTTTTTTGTATTTAAATGATCGAAAGTATTGATTCTTGTTATTGCGAGATAACCTCCATTTGCCATATCGGTTGCTATATAATATTTTTGGCTGAAAAAATTCAACTCTCTCAACTCTTCAAAGCTTTTTATTGACAAAAAACCATCAGCAGTAGCTTCTAATTTTAGATGTGGTTCTGTAAAAATGTTTTCTAATTCTTTCTTCTTTGCCTTACTGTAAGAAGTTCTTTTTGAAGTTAACGGAGTTACAGTATATCCTTTATTTCTCAACAATTCAATTACCCCTTTTTCTCCTGGTAAATGTGCGGCACCAACTCCTGAAAAAACAGATTGATGTTGCATTACAGAATCCAATACATTGACCATGTTTTGATTTCTTTCATACAGCATGTATTTTCTAAAATGTTCAGTATTACTAGCTACACCAATTGAATCTAGCAAGTCTAAATTCCGATCTCTATAAGCATCTTCTGTAAAAGTGTACATTGGCTTTTCTTCATACAGCTTCCTCAACCACTTATCTTGCTGCTTTTTCATCATATTATAACTAGCCTTGGTCACTAATGACCTTGACTCATTAAAATCTTCTAGCCCAATAACTTGTTTATTATGCTTTTTACCTGCTTGATAAATAAACATATCTAAATACGTTTCTTCTTCAAAATTATCTAAACCCGATTGTTTTCTATACAAATAACCATTTACCAAAGAATTATCTAATCTAATTGCAGTTCTAATCGTCAATTTCTCAGGAAAAGGTAACTTAAATAAGTTTGCATAAAAATCTTTATTATATCGATTTCCACCAGCATAATAAGACATCCCCATGCTTAAAAGTTCATAACTGTTTTCCATCCATTTTGAGGGATCAGATTCTAAAGCAATCACATCACTTTTATGTAACGATTCATAAAATACATCATCCAACCTAAAAGCAACTTTACTACTCACATGCATTGTGCCATACAAATAGGAGTCTTTTGTTAGGTTATTGCCAGATATTTTCCAGAGTAAACTCTGATATTTCTGCTGAGCATCAACATTACAAATAAATAATAATAAAAATATTAGGGTGATTTTTTTCATGTATATTTTGTTCTCTATCTGGTAAATATATCTATTTAATTAAAATAGAAAAAATACTATTGAGTGAAATAGGTCTATACCAACTCAAATTGGGTTTATTAATGAGTAAACGTTATTTTTTCTATTAAATTTTATAAATAATTGTATTTTTGGGGTCAACTTATTTTTAATGAAGAAAGGAATACTATTAGTCAATCTCGGATCACCAGATAGCACAAAAACAAAGGACGTTCGGAAGTATTTAGATGAATTTTTAATGGATGAACGAGTTATTGACATTCCGAAATGGAAAAGATATTTACTCATTAAAGGCATTATACTAAATACTCGCCCTAAAAAATCTGCCGAAGCATATAAAAAAATATGGACTAAAGAAGGCTCTCCTTTAGTTGTGATTTCTGAATTGTTTGCTAAAAAAGTAGCCAATCAATTGGATATTCCTGTTGCTTTAGGCATGCGTTATGGCTCTATGAGTATCGAAAAAGGAATTGCCGAACTTGAAAGTAAAAATGTTGATGAAATTCTTTTAGTTCCGCTATATCCTCATTTTGCTATGTCATCTTTTGAAACGGTGATTGAAAAGGCTAAAGAAATCAACCGGAAATCATATCCTACCATTAAAATGGATATTTTCCCTGCTTTTTATAACAATACAGATTATATTAAAGTAATGAGTGCTAATATAAAACAACATTTGTCCGATTTTAGCTATGACCATATTTTGTTTTCTTATCACGGTATTCCTGAAAGACATATCTTAAAATCTGACCCAACAAAATCTCATTGTAAAATTGACGGTTCTTGTTGTGACACACCTTCTACAGCTCATAAAACTTGCTATAGACATCAATGTTTTGAGACTACAAAACTAATTGTAAAAACACTCGGTTTAAAAGAAGGTACTTATAGTAATTCTTTTCAATCACGCTTGTTAAAAGATCCTTGGTTAAAACCTTATACCGATTTTGAATTTGAACGATTGGCTAAAGAAGGAATTAAAAATTTAGCGGTAATAACTCCTGCTTTTGTGGCAGATTGCCTAGAAACTTTAGAAGAAATTGCCATGAGAGGAAAAGAAGATTTTATCAACGCTGGTGGTAAAAACTATGAATACATTCCTTGTTTAAATGACAATGACGATTGGGTAATGACCATGGTAGGCTGGATAAATGAATGGGTTGGTGAACCTGTAATACTCTAAAATGGATTATCTTTATATAAAATCGCTCCACATCATCTTTGTAACCACATGGTTTGCCGGGCTTTTTTATATTATACGATTGTTTATCTATTTTAAAGAAGCAGATGAGAAACCTGAATTAGAAAAAAACATCTTACAAAAACAGTATCAATTAATGAGTAAACGATTGTGGTATATCATTACTTGGCCTTCTGCAATACTCACCGCTATTTTTGCTACTTGGTTATTGATTTTACAACCACATTGGCTAAAAACCGATTGGATGCTTATTAAACTACTCTTTGTTTTAGCCTTGTACATCTATCATTTCAGTTGCCAACATATGATAAATCAAGTTAAAAAAGGAACCTTGAAGTATTCATCTTCTGCCTTGAGAATTTGGAATGAAGTTGCTACAATTATCTTATTTGCTATCGTATTTTTGGTAGTGTTGAAAAATTCTTTTGGATGGATTTTTGGCGTATTAGGTATTCTAGGTATTTCTATATTACTAATGCTCGGCATAAAATTATACAAAAGGATTAGAGCAAAAAATGATTGGGATAAGGATTAAGAATTTTCTTCAATAAAACAATTACCAAAAGCAACCTTTTTTAACTTCTTGTATCTCATAGAAAACAAACCAATTTTACAATGAAAAAAATAGTTATTCTTCTCGTTGCTCTTTCACTACAATCCTGTCTTTTTCCTTTTGGTCATGGTGATGATGGAGAACCACCATCTTCGTATTATAAAGCTATTTATATGGATAGAGATGCTTTTGAAGCCTCTGTAAGCATCGAAAAATCAAATTCAATTGATAAAGTTGGAAAAATATATGTCTATCAAAATTATTTGTTCATCAACGAAAAAAATAAAGGTTTTCATGTTTATGACAATACTGATCCGAGCAATCCAACAGCGATTAAATATATAAAAACTCCAGGAGCTACTGACATGGCAATAAAGAATGATGCTATTTACATCAATCAAGCACGTGATTTAATAGCCATAAAGTTAAGCTCAGGTTTTCAATCATTAACCGTTACCAAACGAGTTCAAAATATTTTTCCTGAAATGCTTTCTCCAGATGGTTTTAGTGCTAGAACACCAGAAGGTAAAGTTCTAATCAATTGGGTTCCTAAATAAAAAAAAATGAAATATTTATCAATATTATTAATTAGCATCTTATTTATTGGATGTAGTAGTGACTCTGATTCTTCAGCTTCAGAGCAATCAACTGGCAAAGGAGGTTCTTTAGCAAGATTTACCATACTTGGCGATTATTTGTACACGGTAGATGAAAATAATTTAAATGTGTTTTCTATTATTGACAACAACAATCCTGTTTTTTTAAACGAGGTTTTTATAGGTTTTAGAATAGAAACTCTATTCGCTTATAATAATGTGTTGTTTGTAGGCTCAGAAAGCGGCATGTTTATTTACAGCTTAGAAAACCCTGAAGTACCAAAAAAAGAATCATCGGTTGAACATTTCACTTCTTGTGATCCTGTGGTTACTGATGGTGAGTTTGCTTATGTTTCATTACATTCTAATTCTGTCTGTGGCAACAATACCAATATGTTAGAAATTTACAATGTAGAAGATATTCAAAACCCAACGCTTGTAGAACAACGCAATATGATAAGTCCAAAAGGATTAGGCCTGTATAATGAGTATCTGATTCTTTGCGATGATGAAGTTAAAATATTTGATGTGTCTGATGCTGGAAATATGACTTTTGCTAAAAGTATTGATATTTCAGGATTTGATGTCATTATTCAAAACAATCACCTTATTGTTGTAGGAAAAAACAGCTTATCTCAATATACTTTGGACCCAACAAACATAGAAAATATCACACATTTGAGTACAATGGATTATTAAGGTTAATGGTGAGAATATTTACACTTATATTATGTTAATCCTTTAAAACTTGTCACCCAATCTAGAAACATCCAGAGTAAAGCCGTAAAAAGAATGAGAGATTCTTCACTACTTTCGTCCCTCATTCCGTTCTGAATGACAGTAATCTTATTATATCATACGCTAATGGACTCTATACTTAAGATGTAATCTATTAATTTCTCAAACTATTTTCAAAAGGAATTCTATTTAAAATACTTCTCCCCAAGGTAATTTCATCAGCATATTCTAGTTCATTACCCACAGCAATGCCTCGTGCAATTGTAGAAACATTAAGCTCTAGATCTTCTATTTGTTTGTAAATATAAAAATTAGTAGTATCACCTTCCATGGTTGGGCTTAAAGCAAAAATAATTTCTTTAATTGCACCCTGTCTAACTTTAGCAACCAAGCTTTCTATCTTTAAATTCTGTGGACCTACTCCTTCAATAGGTGATATTTTACCACCTAACACATGGTACAGCCCTCTAAACTGTGCCGTACTTTCAATCGCCATCACATCACGTATATCTTCAACCACACATAACAATTCTGAATTTCTGTTTTTATTCGCACAGATTTCACAGAGCTCAACATCAGAAATATTATGACAATTTTCACACAGTTTTACTTGTTCTTTTAATTGCATTAGAGCTTCAGTCAAATACCTTGTTCGCTCTTTAGGCTGCTTGAGTAAATGCAACACCAAACGTAAAGCAGTACGCTTACCAATTCCTGGTAATTGCGACACTTCGTTTACTGCATTTTCTAATAATTTTGATGAAAAGTTCATGTGCACAAATGTAATTTATTAAAAATTTAAAATTAAACGATTTAAAAATTAAATTTTGTTTCTTTGTGAATAGGTGTTGAAAATTAAATCAAAAGATTAAAAAATGAATCCAACTACTATACTTTTATTAATCGCTGGCTATTTCGGACTTTTACTATTGGTCTCCTTTTTTACAGGAAAAAACGATTCTAACGACACCTTTTTCAAAGGAAATAAACAATCACCCTGGTACGTAGTTGCTTTCGGGATGATTGGTGCAACATTATCTGGCGTTACTTTTATTTCTGTCCCTGGCATGATAAAAGGGCAGCAATTTGCCTATATGCAAGGTGTTTTTGGCTTTTTTGTCGGTACGCTGTTTATTATACTAGTATTACTTCCTCTTTTTTATCGACTAAACGTGACCTCTATTTATCAATATTTGGAACAACGTTTTGGTAAGGTCAGCTATAAAACAGGTGCTTTTTTCTTTCTACTTTCAAGAGTTACAGGTGCTTCTTTTCGATTGTTTTTAGTTGCCTTATCCATGCAATATATTGTCTTTGCTGAATTAGGTGTCCCATTTTGGGTAACTGTAGTTATTTCAATCGCTTTAATTTGGATTTATACCTTTAGAGGCGGTATAAAAACAATTGTTTGGACAGACACATTACAAACCCTAGCCATGCTTACCGCAGTAGGTGTAGGCATCTATTTAATTCTTCAAAAATTAGACTTGACTTATTTTGAATTTTTACAATCTGAAGCCTTTGCCTCAAAAAGTAAAATATTCCATTTTGATGATCCTAATTCAAAAGTTTATTTTTGGAAATATTTTATTGGAGGAGCTTTTATTGCCATAACCATGACTGGTTTAGATCAAGATATGATGCAAAAAAACTTGACCTGTAAAAATCAAAAGGATGCACAGAAAAACATGTCAACCATGATTACTTTATTGGTCGTTGTTAATTTTATATTTCTATCACTAGGAGCATTATTATTTGTCTATGCAGAAAAATTAGGAATTGAAATTCCTATTATAGATGGTAAAGAAAGAACTGATTTATTATTTCCAGAAATCTCCATGAATAGTAATTTAGGCATGCCTTTATCTGTAGTCTTTATTATTGGTTTAATAGCTGCAGCTTATTCAAGTGCTGATAGTGCCTTAACTTCGTTAACCACATCTTTTTCTATCGATTTTTTAGGTA
>VAPK010873787.1_pt1 | contig 15228 bp, 10 predicted proteins | sample 3395031 | NCBI WGS metagenome assembly VAPK01 (sample SAMN08290443, study PRJNA428436) | hydrothermal vent metagenome | isolation source: Deep-sea hydrothermal vent chimney 1 | place: Pacific Ocean: Juan De Fuca Ridge
AAACCAAAAGCTAAAAAAAGCAATAATTGTTACAAAAAGTAATCTGTCTATTCATAATATTGGCTTTATTTCTTTAAATTCGCAATTCAGAATATAAAATTCACAATATGAAGGAAGTAGTTATTGTTTCTGCAGTTAGAACACCTATTGGGAGCTTTTTAGGCTCTTTATCTAGCGTGTCTGCAACCAAACTAGGTGCAACGGTTATTAAAGCTGCTTTAGAAAAGATCAAATTAGCCCCCGAAAATGTAGATGAAGTATTGATGGGTAGTGTCTTACAAGCTAATTTAGGGCAGGCACCTGCTAGGCAAGCTGCAATTTTTGCTGGCTTATCAGACAGTACACCATGTACGACAATAAATAAAGTTTGTGCCTCTGGTATGAAGGCTATAATGCAAGCTGCACAAGCCATTCAATGTGGAGATGCTGAAATTGTCATTGCTGGTGGTATGGAGAACATGTCTTCAGTACCTCATTATATGAATGCTAGAAAAGGACAAAAATTAGGAAATATTAATCTTATTGACGGGTTAGTAAAAGACGGCCTAACCAATGTTTATGATGATAAACATATGGGGACTTGTGCTGATTTATGTGCTACTGAACATCAATTTTCTAGAGAAGATCAAGATGAATTTGCTATCGAATCCTACAACAGATCTACGAAAGCTTGGGCTTCAGGGAAATTTAAGGATGAAGTTATACCTGTAGAAGTGCCACAACGTAGAGGCGAGCCTATATTTGTTAATGAAGATGAAGAATATAAAAATGTGAAAATGGAGAAAATTCCATCATTAAGACCTGTTTTCAGTAAAGATGGTACAGTAACTGCTGCTAATGCATCTACCTTAAATGATGGAGCTGCTGCACTGGTTTTAATGAGTAAAGAAAAAGCCCTAAAATTAAACTTAAAACCATTAGCTACTATTAAAGGATATGCCGATGCTGCATTAGAACCCGAATGGTTTACTATAGCTCCTGCCAAAGCTTTGCCAAAAGCACTGGCCAAAGCAAGTACTGAATTAGAAGCTGTTGATTATTTTGAATTTAATGAAGCTTTTGCTGTCGTTGGATTGGCAAATACGAAATTATTAGGTTTGGATGCAAAGAAAGTAAATGTTAATGGTGGTGCTGTTTCTTTAGGACATCCTCTAGGATGCTCAGGTGCTAGAATTGTAGTTACACTGATTAATGTTCTGAAACAAAATAATGGTAATATTGGTGCTGCAGCAATTTGTAATGGCGGCGGCGGTGCAAGTGCAATTATTATCCAAAATAATTAAATTCGTATTTAATGAAATACGGCATTTGTAACTTAAGTAATATTCCGCTTCGTGAAGCAGCTGACAATACTAGTGAAATGATTTCACAAGTGCTGTTTGGCGATCATTATAAGGTAGTTCAAGAAAATAAACAGTGGTTAAAAATTAAATTGAATTTTGACAACTGTGAAGGATGGATAGAGGTCAGTCAGTTTTTAGAAATTACTAAAGAGTATTTTGAGAAGCTTAGCAAAGCTATTTTTATTACTTCTAACGAAATGGTAGATTTTATTGAAGACGACCAAAATAACTTACTCCCTATACTTCTTGGAAGTAGACTCCCTTTTTATTCAAAAAAATCATTTGAAGTAATTGATCAGAGGTTTTTATTTGAAGGACGTACTTCAGGAGCCAAAACTTCTAAACCAGCAATTGTCAACGCTGCATTTACATATTTAAATTCTCCTTTTCTTTGGGGAGGTAAAACTCCTTTCGGGATAGATAGTGCTGGATTTACACAAATGGTATATCGATTAAATGGTCACAACTTATTTAGGAAAGCATCAGAACAGGCTACACAAGGTGAAGTATTAAGTTTTATTGAAGAATCTGAACCTGGAGATTTGGCATTCTTTGATGATAATGAAGGGGTAATTATTCATGTGGGGATCATCTTAGCGAATCACCATATCATCCATGCCAGTGGAAAAGTACGTATTGATAGACTTGACCATAGCGGTATTTATAATGCCGATTTAAAAAAACATACGCACAAATTAAGAGTTATTAAAAAAATATTTTAAGCATAAAAAAACCGCTCAATAAGCGGTTTTTTTATGTATTTGATTTGGGGTTCTACTCTCTTGAAGCATCCCAAAGAGCTTTCATCTCTTTGTATTTATCATCCATTTCTAAATTTTCATACATACTCATTAATGTTCTAACAACATCTATATTATCTTTTTTAAGACTTCTTGCTTTTTCAAAATAAGGTAATGCAGTCTTATATAAATCTAACTGTCTAGCTTTAATTGCATCATATTTTTTAAAGTTACTTAAGTTTTGATTCATTTCCTCAACCAAATCTTTATCTTTTTCTAACACCAATGCTCCCATATTTAAATAAGCATCAGCATAATTAGGGTCTAATTCAATGGCTTTTTTATAATTTACTTTAGCCTCTTCTGATTTTCCTTGTTCTTGATTGATAACACCAACATTAAAGTGTAATGTTGCATTGTTTGGATCTTTTTTAATCGCTTCTTTCATCAACGCTGCAAATTCATCCTTTTTACCTAATTTTAATAAAATATTTGCTTCAGTAAACAACAAGTCAACATCTTCAGGATTTGCAGTTCTAGCCTCACGTACAGCTGTAATAGCATTTTCAGTTTCACCTTTCTCTACTAAAATTAAAGCAATGTTTTTAATAATACCTGCTCTTTTAGATTTAGAAACTTCTACTTTAGGTTCTTTATATTTACCAGTTTTAATCATTAAATCCATTTGAGATTTAGAGCTAAAATTCTCAGATTCATTACTATCAATATTCATAGCAGAATATGTAGTTGCAATACCTGTATACCCATTTTCTTTTAAGATATTGAAATATTTTAATGAAGTGTCAAAATCTTTACATAGATAGGCGGCAGTGGCAGCATACTCTAAAAACACAGTGTCTTTTTTACTTAAAGTATATGTTTGATACAATGTTTTTTTAGCATTTTCATAATCTTTATCTTGATATTGCTTTATTCCTTTATTAGAGACATCTGCAACTAAAGCATTTAACAAAGGCTGTGCTTCAGCGGTGTATTTAGATTTTTTAATCTTCTTTTCGAAATCTAATAATTCTTGAAAAGACTTTGCTGCAGTATCATAAGCATTTTCGGCTAATGCAGGTTTATTTTTGCCTATACCATAATATGTTTTAGCCTTTAAAAAATAAAATTTAGCTTTTAACTTATTATCTGCATTGGCAATCACTCCTTCTGCTTTATCAATAGAAGCTTTGGCTGTAGCAAAATCATCACCTTTTAAGGCTTTGTCTGCTGCCTTTAACTCATCTTTTTGAGCAAACATTGACACGCTTAAAAAAAGTGTAAATAGTACCACAAAGGTTTTTTTAAATTCGTAATTTTTCATTGTTGTTTAATTTAATTTATTGTTTTTAATTATCGTTTGTTGTTTCATCAGTTTCATTATTTTCAATTTCCGTGCCAGTATCATTATCACCTTCATTATTCTCATCATCTTCATGCATTACTTTAGCCACAGCAGCAATTGAATCATTGTCCTTAATATTAATCAATCGTACGCCTTGCGTAGCTCTACCCATAACACGTAAGTCTGACACTGCCATTCTTATTGTAATTCCAGATTTATTAATAATCATTAAATCATCTTCGTCGGTTACATTTTTAATAGCAACCAAACCGCCTGTCTTTTCAGTAACATTTATGGTTTTTACACCTTTACCTCCTCTATTGGTAATTCGATAATCAGCTAATTTAGAGCGTTTACCATAACCGTTTTCAGAAACAACTAACACATTGCTTTCTTCATCATTTACAGCTATCATTCCAATAACTTCATCAATATCATCTTTTAAACGAATACCTCTAACTCCAGAAGCATTTCTTCCCATGGGTCTCGTTTTTGCTTCTTCAAAACGAATACACTTACCAGATTTAGCCGCTATCATTATCTGACTGTTACCATCAGTAAGTTTAGCTTCTAACAATTCATCACCTTCTTTAATAGTAATCGCATTGATACCATTTGCTCTTGGGCGAGAATATTGCTCTAATACTGTTTTCTTAGTTTGACCATTCTTAGTCACCATTACCACATAATTACTGTTTATGTAATCTTCATCTTTTAAATCTTGTGTTACTAAAAATGCTTTTACAATATCATCATTTTCAATATTGATTAGATTTTGGATGGCTCTACCTTTTGATGTTTTTCCTCCTTCTGGAATTTCATAAACCCGCATCCAAAATACTTTTCCTTTTTTGGTAAAGTATAGCATATATTGATGATTGGTCGCTACAAATAAGTGTTCTAAGAAATCTTCATTACGAGTTGCCACGCCTTTTTGTCCACGTCCTCCTCTATTCTGAACTTTATATTCATCTAAATTGGTACGTTTTACATAACCTGCATGAGAAATGGTTACCACAACTTTAGAATTCGGTATCATATCTTCAATACTCAAATCACCACCAGCATATTCAATTACTGAACGACGTTCATCACCATATTTTTCTTTAATTTCTGATAATTCATCTTTAATAATAGTCATTCTTCTTGACTCACTACCTAAAATATCTTTCAAGTCTTCAATCAATTTCATGATTGCCTCATACTCAGTCCTAAGCTTATCCTGCTCTAAACCAGTAAGCTGACGCAATCTCATTTCAACAATTGCTTTTGCTTGAATTTCTGATAATTTAAAACGTTTCTCTAAATTTGCTCTGGCTTCATCTGCATTTTTAGAAGCTCTAATAATTTTAATTACTTCATCAATATTATCTGATGCAATAATCAAACCCTCTAAAATATGTGCCCGAGCTTCAGCTTTCTTTAATTCAAATTTTGTTCTTCTTGTAACAACAACATGTCTATGTTCAACAAAATGAACAATCAATTGTTTTAAATTTAGCATTTCTGGTCTACCATTGACCAATGCTATATTATTAACACTAAAAGAGGTTTGTAAAGCTGTATATTTATACAATTTATTTAATACAATATTAGGTATCGCATCTCTTTTTAGAACATATACCAAACGACGACCTTTTCTACTCGTCTCATCTCTTACATTTGCTATTCCTTCAATCTTTTTTTCATTGACAAGATCGGCAGTTTTTTTCATTAAATCTGCACCGTTCACTTGGTAGGGTAATTCAGTGACAACAATACATTCTCTTCCATTGACTTCTTCAAACATAGTCTTAGCACGCATCACTATACGTCCTCTACCTGTATGAAAAGCATCCTTTACACCATCATATCCATAAATTGTTCCTCCTGTAGGGAAATCTGGAGCTTTAATATGCTGCATCAATTCATCAATCTCAATATCATTATTTTCTATATAGGCAATAGTACCATCAATAACTTCAGAAATATTATGTGGTGCCATGTTTGTAGCCATCCCAACAGCAATACCTGAGGCTCCATTCACTAACAAACTTGGTATTCTTGTTGGTAAAACAGTAGGTTCTTGTAAGGTATCATCAAAATTCAAACGATGATCAACTGTATCCTTATCAATATCAGCCAACATATCCTCCGAGATTTTTTTCATTCTCACCTCGGTATAACGCATTGCAGCAGCACTATCACCATCAGGAGAACCAAAGTTACCTTGCCCATCAACCATTTCATAACGCATACTCCAATCTTGTGCCATACGCACCATAGCGTCATATACAGAGGTATCACCATGTGGATGATACTTTCCTAATACTTCCCCTACTATTCTAGCAGATTTTTTATGTGCTCCTGTTGCTTTAATTCCTAACTCATGCATACCAAATAGCACTCTTCTGTGTACTGGTTTTAAACCATCACGAACATCTGGCAACGCTCTTGAAACGATAACTGACATTGAATAATCAATGTAAGAAGATTTCATTTCATCTTCAATATTAACTTGAATTATATTTTCACCTTCTGCCATATAAGTTATTATTTTTTTTGTTTAAAATTTGAAACAGCAATATACAACAAATCTGTTTTTTGGGTGTTATATATAAATGTATTTATTATCATTTTTTATTAACAATGAGAGCTGGTAAATACACTGTTTTTCATAGATTTACCTTTGAAACAAAAGTTCGGTATAATTTTTGTCTTATTAAATGAAAAAAATCTAGTAATTTTACCTTATAAATTTATAATAATGGATGATAATTTTTCGCCTAAAGTTAAAGATGTAATTGCTTATAGCAAAGAAGAGGCTTTACGATTAGGACATGATTTTATTGGTACTGAACATTTAATGCTTGGCTTATTGCGTAAAGCAAACGGTGAAGCTATTGATATTTTAAATGCATTAGATATTGACTTAATTATACTTCGAAAAAAAATAGAAGGCTTAAGCCCTGCCAATTCAAACCCTATTACTGGCAATGATAAAAAGAGCTTACACCTGACCAAACAAGCTGAAAAAGCCTTGAAAACTACTTTTTTAGAAGCCAAGTTATTCAAAAGTAAAGCTGTGAGTACAGCTCATTTATTACTTTGTGTCTTACGGAACGAAAATGACCCGACCACCAAACTTTTAAATAAATTTGATATTGACTACAATGAGGTTAAATCTATTTTTAGTCAACTATTTTTAGACAATGACATTGTTGATAGCCCTAAGGCGAGTAGCACGAGTGATGATGAATTCGAAGAGCCAAAACAAAATCCTTTTGGCAGTAGCCCAAAACCAGGGAAATCAACTGCGAAATCTAAAACACCTGTATTAGATAATTTTGGTAGAGATTTAACCCAGATGGCAGAAGAAGGAAAGTTAGATCCTGTGGTTGGTCGTACAAAAGAAATTGAACGGATCTCTCAAATACTAAGTAGACGTAAAAAGAACAATCCTATATTAATAGGTGAACCTGGTGTAGGTAAATCTGCAATAGCTGAAGGTCTTGCATTACGAATTATTCAACGCAAAGTATCTCGTATTTTATTTGACAAACGTATTGTTTCTTTAGATTTAGCCAGCTTAGTTGCGGGCACAAAATACAGAGGGCAGTTTGAAGAGAGAATGAAAGCTTTAATGAATGAATTAGAGAAGAATGATGATGTAATTTTATTCATTGACGAAATACACACCATTGTTGGAGCTGGTGGAGCTACAGGCTCTTTAGATGCTTCTAACATGTTTAAACCTGCTCTTGCCAGAGGAGATATTCAATGTATTGGAGCTACAACTTTAGATGAATTTAGACAAAATATTGAAAAAGATGGAGCATTAGAGCGTCGTTTTCAAAAAGTGATGGTTGAACCTACATCAGTAGATGAAACTATAGAAATATTGAACAATATAAAGGATAAATACGAAGATCATCATAATGTAGTTTATACAGATGAAGCTATTGAAGCCTGTGTGAAATTGACCAATAGATATATGACAGATAGATTCTTACCAGACAAAGCTATTGATGCTTTAGATGAAGCTGGATCTAGAATACATATTACCAACATTGTAGTACCCAAACAAGTACTTGAACTAGAAGAAGAACTAGAAGAGGTTAGAGAGCTGAAAAACAAAGTAGTGAAGAGTCAGAAATATGAAGAAGCAGCTCGATTACGTGATGATGAAAAACGTATAGAAAAAGAACTAGAGGTTGCCCAACAAGTATGGGAAGAGCAATCAAAATTAAATAAAGAAACAGTTACTGAAGAAAATGTTGCTGAAGTTGTTTCTATGATGACCGGAATCCCTGTAACTAGAGTTGCAGAAGCTGAAAGTAATCGCCTAGCTGAGCTACCAAAATTAATTAAAGGCAAGGTAATCGGACAGGATGAAGCTGTGTCTAAAGTAGTAAAAGCGATACAAAGAAATAGAGTTGGACTTAAAGACCCAAATAAACCTATTGGTTCATTTATCTTTTTAGGTCAAACCGGAGTTGGTAAAACTCAGTTAGCTAAAGTGTTAGCTAGAGAATTATTTGACTCACCTGATGCTTTAGTACGGATCGACATGAGTGAATATATGGAGAAATTTGCCATCTCTCGTTTAATCGGAGCTCCTCCAGGATACGTAGGTTATGAGGAAGGCGGACAGCTGACTGAAAAAATTAGACGCAAACCTTATGCTGTAGTTTTATTAGATGAAATTGAAAAAGCACATCCTGATGTGTTTAATATGCTCTTACAAATACTAGATGATGGTTATATTACGGATAGTTTAGGTAGAAAAATAGACTTTAGACATACCATTATTATTATGACTTCAAATATCGGAGCCAGACAGTTAAAAGATTTTGGTGAAGGTGTAGGTTTTGGTACCGCTTCAAAAAAAGAACAAGCCGATGCCAATGCGAAAAGTGTGATTGAAAATGCCTTAAAGAAAAGCTTTGCTCCTGAATTTTTAAATAGAATTGATGATGTTATTGTTTTCAATGCTTTAGAAAAAGAAGATATTCATTCAATCATTGATATTGAATTGGAGAAATTATTAGATCGAATTGATGGTTTAGGCTATACACTTACATTAAGTGATAAAGCCAAAGATTATATTGCAGATAAAGGTTTTGACAGGCAGTACGGTGCAAGACCATTGAAGCGAGCTATTCAAAAGTATATTGAAGATGCGTTGGCTGAAAAAATTGTCAACTCTAAATTGAAAGAAAATGATTCTATTTTTATGGATTTAGATGAAGACAAACAGGAACTGACCATCAAAATTAAAAAAGGAAAGAAACCTGTAGAAGAAAAGAAATAATAATAATTTCTTGAAACGAACTACCTTTGAGATAGACCTATACAGGTGTCAGAAACAAGACCGCTTCGCTACAAAAACCAAGACATTTTTGTCTTGGTTTTTGATTTTACAATCATGAATCTTTAGGCTACACTAGGAGCTTAACTTCGATGATTTCTTTCGATTAATAATAAAAACCCTCCAAATGGAGGGTTTTTATATATAGCAAATATTACTCATACATATTATCAACATCTACTTCTGCTAAATCAACAAAAAGGGTTGCCATTTTTTCTGTAATGGCTTTAAAAAATCGCTCTCCTTTTTCTTTGGTGGAAAATTTCGGATTCCCAATTCCTGTATCATCACTTACTTGTGACCATTTTCGTTCTGCCCAAACCCATCCTTCAGAAAATGCTTTGATAACATTTTTCTTCTCTGAACCTAAACCTGCTTCTTCTAAAGGCCTCACCAATTCAGGCTTTAAATACAACATCAAACTTGTTTCCATTTCATCTGCATGATCTCCTGATTCTTTAAAGTACTTTGATTTATCTAACGATTGAAACCAATTTGATACACTTAAAAACATTTCAGGGAATTTAAGTCCTAATTCCCTTAGTATTGGTTTGAAATTATTACCTCCATGGCTATTAAATATCAATAATTTCTTAATCCCTTGTCTATTTAACATTTCAATAATATCTGTAAGAATTGCAAATTGTGTACTCGGATTCAAGTTGATATCTAAAAAAATATCAGACTGACCTGTATTGACACCAAAAGGAATAGTTGGTAATACAATAATTTTAGCACCTTGCTGCCATGCTATTCTTGCAGATTCTGCTGACAAACAATCAGACTCAATATTATCTGTCGCATATGGGAGATGATAATTATGAGCCTCTGTAGCTCCCCAAGGAAGAATCGCTAAATCTATAGTTCTGTCTTTTAAATCCTTCCAATTTGTTTCGGCTAATAAGTAAGGTCTAATCATAATTCTTAATTTACTCAAAAATAAAGAAATATTTAACATAATAACTCAAAGATAACATCTATTTTTGTTCACATAATTTAAAAAATTAGCCTGTGGTAGACAGGAAATAAATATAAACACATGAAAAAAATACTTTTATTGATGGCTATTGTTTCTATGATAGCATGTAAAAATAAAGATGCAGCAACAGATGTAACTGCAGAAAATGAAACTTCAATTTCTGGTGATAATACTACTGCTTCTGATGAAAAAGTAGCCTTATTAACTAAAGGCGATCGCAAACCTTCACCAAAATTTGTAAACTATGAGAATTACAAAGGTGGCACAACTTCATTAGATGATTTAAAAGGTAAATATGTATATATTGATGTTTGGGCTACTTGGTGTCCGCCATGTAGAGCAGAAATTCCATATTTAAAGAAAATAGAAAAGGAATACCACGGTAAGAATATAGAATTTGTAAGTATTTCTTTGGATGAAGATAGTGCTCATAAAACATGGAAAAGCATGATTGCTGACAAAGAAATGGGAGGCATTCAGCTTTATGCTGGTGGCGATACAGAATTTGTTAATGGTTATGGAATTAATGGCATTCCTAGATTTATTTTAATTGATGATGAAGGGAATATAGTTAATGGTAATGCACCTAGACCTTCTGAAGCTGCTTTGAGAACATTGTTTAAAAGTGTAGGGTTGTAAAAAATGGTTTGAAGCTCGAAATCAGGTGCTTGAAATTATTTTCACTTCTAATAAAATAAAAATGTCGTGATTTTCACGGCATATTTTATGAATTTATTTTGTATTAATCCTTCTGTTTTGGCTCTTTCTCTTTCTGAACTATAGGTAGTTCTTTCTTTAACAAATTCGCATAAGCCTCAGACAAATAATCAATACAATCAGAAGCTGTAAAAGTTTCAAAAACTTTAGTATTCATAGCTAGTTCTGAAGTCCTTCCATGTAGATAAACTCCTAAAACAGCCGCTTCAAAAGGAGAATATTGTTGAGCTATCAGCCCTGTAATAATACCCGTTAGCACATCTCCACTCCCAGCTGTGGCCAACGCTGGATTACCAGTAGTGTTGAAATAAATTTTCCCTTGATGTGCAATTGCTGTATATGCTCCTTTTAAGACAATAATAATTTTGTGCTTTTTAGAAAGTGCTACTAATTTTTTAAGCTTTGCATAATTATCTTTCCATTTACCAACCAACCTTTCAAATTCTTTAGGGTGTGGTGTTAAAATAGAATTTTCTGGTAATAAATTTAATAACGATTTATCCTTTGACAAAAGGTTAATTGCATCAGCATCTATCACTAATAGTGTTTTATTCAGTTTTAAAAATTTTGCAAATCCTTTTGCTGTATCAATAGCTGTTCCCATCCCTACTCCTATTCCAATAACTGTAGCCTTTGCTTTTGAATTAAAATAATGCAATTCATTTTCAGCATCAACTTCTACCATAACTTCAGGAATTGAAGTTTGTAAAATTTGATAGGCACATTTAGGCACATAAGCAGTTACTAAACCACTACCAATAGTTAAGGCGGCTCTTGAAGTTAATGATACAGCTCCAACTTTGCCAAAACTACCTCCCATAATTAGGCTATGTCCATAATCACCTTTATGGGAAAATTTTTCTCTGAATTTATAAATAGGTAATACATCAGCTTTCGTTGTTAAATGATAATCACTTTCAACAGTATTCAAGTACTCTTGATCTAAGCCAATATCAATAATATCCCAAGTATTTATATAGGCTTTATTTTCAGGCAGTAAAAATGCCAATTTAGGCGTTTGAAATGTCAAGGTATGATATGCTTTTATGACAGATTCTCGGTCAGTTACTGCTTTATCTGAAAATAATCCTGAAGGAAAATCTATAGAAAGCACATAAGCATTCGTGGTATTTATAAATTGAATGGTTTCTTTTAACAAGCCTTCTGGACTTCGAGATAAACCTAATCCAAAAATAGCATCAACAACCATGTCATTTTTAGTCACTTCTGGAAATTCAGATTTACAGGTAATCATCTCTGGCCAAACACCTATTTCTTTCAATCGTTCATAGTTCTTCAAAAAAGCATCTGAACGTTTATTATCACAATTAATAATATAGGTGTTTACATTATAACCATGCTGTTTTAAATGTCTTGCTACAACCAGTCCATCTCCTCCATTATTACCCGTTCCACAAAAAACTTGTATAGCTACTTGACTGCCTTTAAGTCTATTGTCAATCCATTGAAAACACAGATCTCCAACATGCTCCATAAGATCTAAAAAGCTAATATCACTTTTTTCAACCGTAATAGCATCTGCTTTATACAATTGTTTGGCAGAAAGTATTTTAGGCATCTTTATTTAGACTATTAAGTTAATAATTATGATGTTATTTTATATTACCAAAACATTGCATACAAAGCCGCTGTTATTATCATTACTACAAAAGCTCCAATATTGAATGTGGTTGAAGTCTTAAATAAGCTATCATTAAATTCAATTCCTTTTTCATCATCGGCACCTTTATTTTGCAGATAACTTAAAAGAGCAATAATTAACATTGTTAAAACAGCTGTCAATCCCATTTGGTGCATCCATGGTAAATCTAAAAATAATGGGCTTGTCGACCAGCCTTTAGGCCCCACTTTAAAATACATAGCAATCGGAATAGAGATCAAAGCTCCCCAAATTGCTGCATTGTTAGTTGTCTTTTTCCAAAATAAACCCAATATAAATACGGCTAAAATACCTGGACTCACAATACCTGTATATTCTTGAATATATTGAAATGCCTGATCTAAACCATCTAACATTGGTGCTATTATTACAGCAATCAATAATGCTACAGCAGCAGAAATACGTCCAACATTTACAGTAGTTTTATCGTCAGCATTTTTATTGATGTACTGCTTGTAAATATCCATCGTAAAAATGGTTGATGTAGAATTTAACATAGATGCCAATGAAGATACGACAGCTGCAGCTAATGCTGCAAAAGCCACACCTTTAAGACCTGTTGGTAAAAACTGCAATAACCAAGGATACGCTTTGTCTGCTTGCTCAATTGAAGGCATATTAAATTGTCCTGCACTTCCTAAACGAGTCATAATTTCAGGGTCATTTATCATTACATAAGCTGCAATTCCAGGAACAACAACTACTAAAGGAATTATTAGTTTTAAAAAGGCAGCAAACATAATTCCCTTTTGAGCTTCTTTTAAAGATTTTGCAGCTAGGGTTCTTTGAATAATATATTGGTTAAAACCCCAATAGTATAAATTAGCCACCCATAAACCACCAACCAACACCCAAACACCTGGCATATTTAAATATTGATTATTTAAACTTCCATCAGCCTTAAATTCATCAATAATCATGTGAAATTTATCTGGAGCTGCATCCCAAACTTGGCTAAATCCTGCGATTGCACCTTCACCATTTGACACTGTATTCAATGCAATATATGTAGTTACTAAGCCTCCTAAAACTAAAAAGACAACTTGAATTACATCTGTCCATGCTACTGCTGACAGTCCACCATACAAAGAATAAGCAGCCGCAAAAAGTGCCAAGCCTATAATAGCATAGGTCATATCAAAGCCCATAATAGTATGAATTGCTAAACCTCCCAAATAAAGTACTGAAGTTAAATTAATAAATACATAAAGTGCTATCCAAAAAACAGCAAGTATCGTTTTTAAATTGGTTGAAAATCTTTTTTCTACAAATTCTGGAATGGTATACAAGCCTTTTTCAATAAAAATAGGTAGAAAATACTTCCCTACTATAATTAACGTTATAGCTGCCATCCATTCGTAAGAAGCAATCGCAAGCCCTAGTGCAAAACCAGAACCTGACATTCCAATAAATTGTTCTGCTGAAATATTTGCAGCGATTAAAGAGGCTCCAATTGCCCACCAAGGCAGAGATTTGCTGGCTAAAAAATAATCTTCTGCAGTTTTCTGCTCTCCTTTTTTATCTCTAGATACCCATAAACCTACACCTAATATTAGTACAGCATAAGTAATAAACACCGCATAATCCCAAAACCCAAATCCATTAGTCATAATAAATGATAGTTTTATTAGTTAAATAATTGTTTTCTTAGTTGAAAGGTTTCAAATGTAGTTCTTTTTGATAGAAATCAAAATTATAGCCCTATTTTTATCTAACATATTTTCCATACTTTTACCTCTTAATAATTTATCTAGATTTTAGACTATGAAATATTTATTTACTATACTTTTTATTTTAACGCTGTCATTTACTGCAACAGCACAAATATTTAAACCTGTAAAATGGGTTACTTCTGTAGAAAAGATATCTGACACCGAATATACACTGATTGCAACAGCTACCATTGATTCAGGTTGGCACTTGTATTCACAAACCGTGCCTGAAGATGGGCCTATCCCGACTACTTTCTCTTTTAAAGGAAATGACAACTATTCTAAAAAAGGAAATACCAAAGAAGGTAAAGGACATGAAGTAGATGATAAGGTTTTCAATATGAAAATAAAATATTTTGACAAAAAAGCAAGCTTTAAGCAGCGTATAAAGGTTAAAGCTACTGGTGAATTTGAAATAAAAGCTACTGTTGAATTTATGGTTTGTAATGATTCGCAATGTTTACCGCCTAATGAAATAGATTTAGTTTTTACCATTAAATAAGTTTTAGCATAGAATACATCATGAGAAAATTACTATCAATCCTTTTAATTCTTATAGCATTTACTACGGTAAAAGCACAAATAGTAGATCCTATAAAATGGACTACATCCGTTGAGAAAGTATCTGAAACTGAATATATTTTAATCGCTAAGGCTACTTTAGAGAAAGACTGGCATTTGTATTCTCAAGATGTACCTGATGATGGTCCAATTCCCACTACTTTTAGTTTTGAGACCAATGAAAACTTTGAACTTAAAGGCAATACCCTAGAAGATAAAGGTCATACTGAGTTTGAACCTGCTTTTGATATGGAGGTAAAATACTTTAAAGATAAAGCTGAATTTAAACAACGTATCAGGCTATTAACCAAAGAATTATCTTTAGTGAAAGGTGAAGTTGAATTTGGAGTTTGTAATGATATGCAATGCTTACCGCCTACTACAGTTGATTTGAGTTTTAATATCAATAACGATATTTCTAAAAACAATACTGCTGTTGCGGATGCTGATAATGACAGTGAAACCGAAACAGCATCCAAAGAAGAAAAAGAGGAAAAAAAAGGATTATTAAGTATCTTTATTATTGCTTTTCTTTCAGGTTTTGTAGCCTTATTGACACCTTGTGTTTTCCCAATGATACCTATGACAGTAAGCTTTTTTACCAAACAAAGTAAAACAAAAGCCGCGGGTATTAGAAATGCTATCATTTACGGATTGGCAATCATTGCTATTTATGTGCTTTTAGGCACAGCTATAACTGCAATTTTTGGAGCATCTGCATTGAATGCTTTGGCAACCAATGTTTGGTTTAATCTCATCTTTTTTGTCTTACTTATTGTTTTTGCTATTTCATTTTTAGG
>VAPK011231795.1_pt1 | contig 15222 bp, 8 predicted proteins | sample 3395031 | NCBI WGS metagenome assembly VAPK01 (sample SAMN08290443, study PRJNA428436) | hydrothermal vent metagenome | isolation source: Deep-sea hydrothermal vent chimney 1 | place: Pacific Ocean: Juan De Fuca Ridge
CCCGCTTTGGACAGCCTGGCATCACCGCCATGCCCGCCATGGCAGATACAACATTCTTCACCTACCAGCTTTCTGATGCCAGCGATTTATTAGCTTATGCACAAACTTGGTTAAACCCGGATACCCAGCGCGGCGGGCGCCTTTTCGATAAATGGTATGCAGAACGTAAAGTCGAAGATCCCGACTTGGCCGAACCCTCCATCGACCAACCCAAATGGGCCTCCCGAGAAACCGACCCAATGACGGGTAATAAAAATGCAGCCACAGGCGCAGACACTTGGCGCTGCAAAGAATGTCATGGATGGGATTACCAAGGCATTGAAGGGGCGTATCGGTCAGGCAACGCTCATTACACCGGCTTTAAAAACATTTTACCTACCGCCACGTCATGGGCAAATACCAATGAACTGCAAAACGCTTTCTTAAAAATTAATGGTAATGGCAACAACAACCACTCTTTCGGCAATACCATCACCACAACACAAGGCACAGTAACCGGCCTCACCATCAGAGATTTAGCTGATTTATCCAGTTTTATCATTAATGAAATTGGCGCACCCAAAGATGAAAATGGTGATGAAACGCTAAATGATGTAAGTTATTTTATTTCCGGGGTATTAACTGGAGATTCAGAGAAAGGATTAGCGCTTTACCATAATCCACCCGGCAATTGTGTGGCTTGCCATGGCACCACCGGCACAAGCACTCCGAATGTAGACATCGGCGATTTAGCCAATAACAAACCCGAAAGATTCATGCATAAAGTTCGCGTAGGAAGCCCCAACTCAACCATGACACCTGGGCAAAGTGGTTTTGAAGAACTGACAATTACTCAAGCCGCTAATTTACTTGCCTATGCCAGTGAACTACAAGAAGCGCCAAGTCAATCCAGCTATACCACCGCTGATGTGATACGTGGTGGTCGATTATTTGATACCTGGTGGCTTGAAAAAACCATTACCGAACCTGATACACAACCACCAAACAGTACCAATCCTCACTGGAAAAATCGCCGGCAATCGGGTCCAGACATCAACGAGAGAACAGGCGATGATACCTGGCGATGTAAAGAGTGTCATGGTTGGGATTATGACGGGGCCAATGGCGCTTATGGAACAGGAGATCATTACACCGGCTTCAATGGAATAGCCCAAATACTCGACGCCGAAGGGAGTCCAGCCGAAAGATCGCCTCAGGCACTATTTGATTATTTAAAAACAGGTAGACCCATCGCCAATGAAATCGTACATGATTTTGGACAATTCCTCAATAACCGTGACCTATGGGATTTAGTACGATTTATTAAAGAAGGACAAATTGATACTTACAGCTATTTATTCAAGGACTTTCATCCAATAACAGGTGAACCCATTTATTCCCCCAGGGGCAATGCAAGCAATGGCAAAACATTATATGAATCACCCATTGATGCTGACCCAACGGGTGGAAACTGCTTTGCATGTCACGGCATCAAAGGCGATACAATAAATTTCGGCCAAACCAACGGCCCAGCCGTCTATCTTGGCGATTTAGCCAGAGAAAATATTTGGAAGTTTATTCATAAAGCACGTTTTGGCCAACCTGGCACAAACATGCCTGGCACCATCAACACAAGCTTGAATACATTACAACTCATGGATATCATCGCGCACGCAATCACTCTAAACCAATAGCCATCACGCCATGAAAATAAAACATACGAAACCATATGGTTTCGTATGTTTTATCCAAATAACATAAGCTCCTCACCCATCAAGGGAAAACGTTGAGCAGCCGCTGAGTTTTCTATTCCCGCCAACCGCCTTAATGCCTGATGGATATGGCTTGGCGTCAGCCTTATTGCGGCAGGATTTTGATCATTATAATCAGGTCGCAACGTCACTGGGTCCAAGGCAATCGCACCCAAAGTATCCGTCGTTTCACCTAGCACACGATTGCCTCTGATACGTTGCGTATTATTACCGATGAACATCATACTACTAATGGGCCAGTGATCTTTCCCCCGATCTTTGTTGAAACGATTCATTCGACCAAAATCAGAACCCATGACAAGCACTACGCGATCAGACAACCCCAATTCCTGGGCTTGCAATAAAATAGCATCAATGCCCTGCAGTAAATCCATCAACAAAGGATAATGCACTTCATCATGTTTCACATGAGTGTCAAACCCACCCAGAGAAATATTTGCACTTGTCGCTACTCCGGCCTGATAAGCAGCCATCGCTAAACGACCTTGCTCGTAGACAGATATTGCCTTTTTCCGACCATTAAAAAAAGAGTTGGGAAAGGCAGAAAATGACGCTAAGTTGTTCGTGAAATCTTTCAAACGCTCAGTCCCAGTGCGTGACATGGCATGCTTTGTCATTGAGCCTTGTATATTTGGTAAATACTGTGTAGACCGAAGTGTATCGAGACGCTGAGCGACAGAAGCCTCAATGAGTGACAATATATTATCTGGATAATATTGGCGAATATCCATTGAACGAGGCGGAACACTTCGATTGGCATAAGCCAGTTCAAACAAGGCCTGCCTATTTTGAGAATCAATTTTTGTCGGAGGTACTAAATCTGCAGTATTTGAATAACCCCCATTGGTAAGGAAAGCTAAAGCTCTTTCCGGCGCTAACACACCCGCGGCTAAGGCAGAAAAACAAGGATAGCCCTTAATGAGCCGACCTCCCCAAGTATGTAACTGGCCATCAGAATGCGCAATTGTCCGGCAATCGATACCATTAATCACCAACAACTCTTGAAAATGACGAGTAAAAAATTGTTCCGCACTATACAATTTAGGATTATAACTTCGTTGTCCTGGCTGAAAATCATTAGGTGGCGGAGCAAATCGAAAGCGACCTACGGTACCAATATCTGCACGATTATAATTATTGATCCGCAACGGATTGTATGCATCACTATCATCACGATACCCTTTCGGATCACAAAAGCTGGTAGGATCCCAGCCTCCAACGGCGTTAATTGTTAACCAAAGCGGCCCAGGATAATCATTTTGATCGGCAAATAATTCCATGCGAGGTACAAAAGGTAACAACGTCCCTAAACCTGCCAAACTTGTCATTTTTAAAAATTGGCGTCGTTTCATCGCTTACAAACCCACCGGATCACTCGTAAAAAAATCGATAGTCAGAAAAAAAATAACTCAATACAGCCATCCAAGAGCGCACAGTTTTAAGCTGATCCTGGACAATCGGATCATTATCATTTAAAAATCCGCCACATTCTCGTACTAAACCAACACCGCGTGTTTGCTGCCAAACTTGCAACAAAAATTGGAAAACATGGTTCACTTCATTTGAACTAACCTCATATTGCTCACCTAAAACCCGCTTATACAAGTATTGTATATTTTTCTTAACCCTCACCAAACCCTGATCATTATTTGGCAAATCCTCTATTTCTACGAAAGGCAATAAAGCACGCTGGTTTGCCACCTGACTAAATTCTAAGGGCGCTAATTCACATCCCAGCTGCAAGGCAATTTTTTGCTGAATCGCGGCAGTCAAACCATTTGGAAGGACATTGCGTTGCGTAATATTGACAGAATCAATTCCACCATAAAGTAATTGATACGTTTTTCCATCAATCAAACTTTTTCCACTGGGAGAATACCAAGCATAACCATCTGTCACCGCAATAATCTTCCGGTGTAACTGCTCGGGTGATAGCAAATGGCCCATCCCGTACTCTAGCATCAGCTGGTTTGCACTCAATGGAACCGCATTTTCTGCACGAAAATACATGCTATTGATAACGGCTTTGATTAATACTTTAAGGTTGTAGTTACTACTGACAAACAGATTTTTTAAGTCCTCGAAAAAAACAGTATCTTGTCCTGGCTCTCTCCCCATCAAACTACGGTAAATTGTATGAACGGTATTTAGCGCAAAACGATTATCGGCAACAATCTTACCGGCAAGCCATTGCAAAGCAAAAGCGTTATCGCTAGCCGGTAACCATTCACCAATTTTTATATTAAAACCAGGAGCTAACATCCGTGGCGGGCTTAAGAAGCTAGGCCAAAGATTATAATCCCCGCGATAACGCCCAAAATCATCCCAATTTTTAAAGGCACCCGCCACCGGATCAATAACATCGTGGCAAACAGTACATTGAGGATCTTGTAATGTCGGAAATTCACCCATCTGGTTTGTTAAATCTAAACCACCACGATCAGCCAAGCCTTCGACATCAACACCCAAAAAATACTGAAAAACATAGCGGGCACGGGCACGATTTACATTCGTCATGGTCGATGGATATCGACTTAAGAATGGTAACGTAGTCAGTAGACCGGCATGAGGAATATAACGCCCAAACCGGTCCACTGTTTTCGCTGGTCGAAAGCGTTGAGGATCAACATTTTCGAAGCGATCGCCATAGCTAAAATTAAAGGCCGAATCACCAATGACTTCTCCATTGAATAGTGTCGCCGAGTAGGCGTTCACCATCAAATAATCAGCAGTTAAAATTTCAGTGAATGGTAAATCATGTTTAACAACATGTTTAATAAGCTCTAGCGGCGCTTGAGCAATACCATAATTCAAGTGACGTCTGATGGTTCGAGATTCATTTAACTGATACCCCTGCGCGGAAAGCGACTTATCACTGAAATATGTCTTATTGGAAAAATTATCAAATTTTAACGCTAATGCTCGCGTATCAGGGGTATACGCATCGGTTAGTAAAACATCATTGTAAATTTCTTTTACGCGCAAATAGAAGTCTTCTTCTGTCAGGATACTATCCAGCAAACCATCAATAATGATTTCAAGTTCTATCTCGTTAAAAGCGCTATTAATCGCTCGTTCTTCCCCCGGCGTAGGTAAACGCCCAGCCAATGCCAATGTCGTCTTTCGCCAACGTTCATAAGAGCCAGCTAATACTAATTCAGATTTGGCAATATTGTCTTCATAGCATATTTCCATATTATCAACCATCGCTTGCAAGATGAGATAATCGGGATGACGTTCATTAAGGATTTCTCCCGCCACATGGTCGCCGTTCACATTACTCGTTTTACTAAGCAGTAATGAATTGCCATTCAAGTCAGTTTTCACTACTCCTTGGCGAAATGAACGAAAATTAAGGGCTAACGCATTTTTAACAAGCCCTGAGACAAAATTCAAAGCCGTCGACGCACTACTTTTATTATGACAACCTAAACAGTCTCGCTCCAATACTGGCCAAGTATCCTGAGAAAAATTCGCTTCAAACGCATTACATGCTTGTTCCGTAACGACAACATTCTGGTAGGCCACACCCGCATTACCAACACTGTCTGTGGCGATCCAAGTCACTGTAGTTTTACCGGGTGGAAAACCATTTAGCTTAGCATCATTGCTAAAACTCACTTGGCCAATCGCGTTTTTCACCCCCGTTGGGCGCCCTAAAAACACTTCGGTTAAAGACCCTGTCGAACGTATTTTAATGTCGGAAGGGGGTGATAGATCAAGCAAAACCTGCACACGGTTAGCAACCACCACATCCTGGGTGATCCCCTTTATTGATGTCTCATGTGTGACAGGTTCTGAGCAAGCGCTCATAAAAAAAATACACACGAAACCCACATCAATCAACAAATAACGAATGATCGTCATTATCGTTTTGTCCGCTAAGCTAAATCGACGCCCCCAGAATTAGCTTTTGCGCCCTCCCCACCGTCTCATTTGTGAAATTTTTTTCGTTTTGGCAACACAAACGCCAATACATCATTTTTGATTAAATTTTTTCCGGTTAAATACTTTTGATGACAGATAAGACACCATCATGCACCCAAAGTCGTTAGAAAGCTGGAAAATTCAGTAACAGGTATGATGTTATATTTATTTTTTGGCGAATCCGCCACAATATTTAAACTCGGCATCTCCATTAGAAAACATTTTATTATTTGCTAGCCTAGTGATTATTATTGGGTAATCACATTTGTAATCTTAGTCTAATGAGCGTAAAAAGTCAGCATACAATCAACTAGCCCCCTACGTTAACCGATCATATTGTAGGCTCACCGCAACAAATTGATCAATCTACCCCTATTTATTGTATGATAACAAAATACTGAAAAACGATTATAATTGATCAATGCTTAATAAATTATTGTACGATATCACTGATGCAGTAGATAGAAATTGAGGAACTCAACAATAAAAGCTTGATTAAAGCCTATTCAAATATTATATTTTAACATGTTAAGAATACGTTAAGAAACACGGAAAATAAAGATCACAATCCTCTTTTCCATGGCGCTAAGTATTCATGCGAATAACAAAAATTACTTAAGATCGCTCGTTCAATTGCGTAATAACAAATCAAATTCGTCATTGAACATACTCTAAATCGTCTTTTGGCGCTTAATAAGGACATATTATGAAATACCTCACCTTGCCCACCATCGCCACCATCGCCTTCAGTTCTCAAATTAGCCTGGCGGAATTGGAACGCCATGACACCTCTAAAGTATCCGCCAAAATTACCCCTCGCATTGCAGTTCAAACGCAAAAAGCAAGCATCTACTTAGGCAATGTAATGCAAGGCGAATTCGATGGTGAACTCACCTTTTTAGTCCAAGCAAATAACGATGTAGTTAGCCTCTCAGTCGGCGCGACAGATCTCTATAAGGGAATGGATATTAACAATAGTGTGGCACCACTGAGGTTGTCCCATCAAGGCGCTTTTATTTTTGCAAATGGCGCCTCTCCCATTGATGGAGAAGATAATAATGCGACCTGGATAGGGAACGAAAATATCGGCGGCTTTCCAGCAATGCTCTCTGAGCCCATTTTATTTGAAAGCAACCGCAATGGCTATTTTGAGAATGAAATTGATGTACAGGTAAGGTGGAATATTGACAACCCCGGACAAACTGAAGGGACATATGGCGGTTATGTCACTCTATGGGCCGCCTTAGATGGTGCAAACGACATGGCAAGTATTGAGATTTATACAGATAAATAAAGCATCATGCCCTGATGCATAATGCGCAGCTAGCTACGTCCTCTCATCGCGGCGCATCCATCCTACATTCCACACTCAGACACCTGAGACTCATAAAAGAATTTGATTTCGCCTAAATTTTTCTCTGAGTCAACACAATACGGCTAGCATTGGGGGAGTGAGTGCGAAATATGGGATCTATGAGACATGACCCAGCTTTTCGAAATCATGAACCTTCATTGCAAGCGCATCTTCATAGTCTACATCTAACGACATGAGCAAGCGCACGACTTCAACTGGCGTTTTAACCTGCATTTTGTCTAGAATATTTTTTCTATGTACATCAACTGTTTTACTGCTGATCCCAAGATGTGCGCCAATGGCCTTGCTGAACCGACCGGATACGATTAAGTCGAGCACCTCTCGTTCTCGGTCAGATAGTTTTTTCAGTCGGGAAATAATTTCCCGGCTACGATGAGTACGGCCAAGCATTTTTTTACTTTGCGATATACTTTCATGAATACAATCAAGTAGCGCTTGATCATTAAAGGGCTTTTCAAAGAAATTCATGGCCCCCGTTCGCATCGCACGCACGGCCATGGAAACGTCACCGTGACCAGTAATCATGATAACGGGTAGCGGTATTTTTTTAGCCACAACCAATTGCTGTAATTCTAAACCACTCATGCCTGGCATACGCACATCTAGCACTAAACAACCTGGCCCAGCTGGCTTATAACCGTTCAAAAACTCTTGTGCTAAACTAAAACAAGCGGCTTTTAATCCAACAGATTTCATTAATAAGCTTAACGCATCACGGACAGAGTCGCTATCATCAACGATATATACAATCGGATCTTCATTTATTAACATATTTTTATTATTAGCGTGCTGCAGGTAAAGAAAATTTAAATGTCGCCCCTTCTGCCTGATTAGGCACCCACCACAGGCGACCCCCATGCGATTCAATAATGGAACGGCTAATCGATAACCCCATCCCCATTCCATTAGACTTAGTACTGATAAACGGATCAAATACCCGATCAACGATCTTCGGATCGATGCCAACACCATTATCGCGAATGCTCACTTCGACACAGCCTTCATCCATCGTTGAGATAAAAAATTGTCGTGTTTTACTATCACTCGCCACCACAGCCTCTAAACCATTGCGCAGTAAATTAATAACGACCTGCTCAATTTGTATGCTATCGGCTACAACGAGAGGTAACCCCTCCCCCAATTGCAAAGACAGACTAATATAATACCTATTCAGTTCCGGCTCAACAAGGTTTACTGCATCTTCAATCACAGCATTGATATCCACTTTACTTCTTTTCGAAGTATCACGCCGTACAAAACGCCGTATACCGCGAATGATCTCACCGGCTCGCGTCGCTTCCTGTGATATTGCTTTGATCGCTGAGGCGATTTCTTCACGCCCTCCCGTACCATAATTCATCATACGCTCACAGGCTTGCGCATAACTGGTAATCGCGCAAAGTGGTTGATTTATTTCATGAGCAAGTGCCGTCGCCATTTCATCAATAGTACTGACCCTGGAAACCCGAGCAAGCTCAACCAAGCGACTACTACGACGCCTTTCCGCTCGATTTTGTTCACTAATATCGGAAGCTAAAAAAACAACGCCCTTAACTTGCTCATCCTCCCCCAAATGCGGCAGGGCACTGGCGCTAATATAACGATTTCCCGTGACGCTATCTGAGACTAACGCCTCGAAACTTTGCTTATGACCGGCGAGCGCCTTTCTTACGTATAACGCAATCTGTTCACCAAGTACATGGGTCACGGTCCTCGCGGTAACCCCCTCATGTGAATACCCAAACCAATCTTCAAATGCCCGATTATTGAATCGAAAACATTCTTTCAGGTCCACATACGCCACCAACACGGGTAATGCATCGATGATTAAGCCAAGCTGCCTTTCTCGGTCTCTCAACGCCTCTTCAGTATAACGAATATCCGTGATATCCCGACCAATAATAGCCGCGTATTTCATCTCGTTATTCGGACCCGTTAACATCTTATAAGCACAAGAAATCAGTAATTTTTGATCGCTTTTTGTACGCCAAAAATATTCACAAGACTTGACATAACCCTTTTCATAGAAAGCAATTAAACTCTTTTTCACTCGCTCCTGGTTTTGTGTCGCGATAAAAGTATCCCAAAAATGATTTCCTAAAACATCCGTATCTTCATAACCAAAAACTTCTTTTAAAGACCGATTCACATGCATAACCTTGCCTGACTCATCCAGCACCAGCAATAATGTATCAGTAAAATCTAATATAATAGAAAGAATGTCGAAATAATTTTTTAGTGTCATGCCATCGCACGATGGAAGATGCTGAAAGCGAGCTAGCGCGTTAGCAGAAGCATGATCAACGATAGGTATATTTTGATTTTGCCCCATAAAAAACTCACAAAAAGCAGCAACACCTTGATAAGACATAAGCTGTGCATTCAGTTTTTCAATATGCGCCAGTAATTCACTTTTTGATAATTTGGCATAGTTTGTCATGACATCATCATCGCTAACCGTTCATTGGCAAACAAAAATACAGATAACGAAGCGTTCTGACAAATAGCACGGCTCACGCCAATGAAATGATCATTCATCCTCATCAAGCTCAAGCAGGGGATTTCGATCCCCCTTAAATTCTAAGCGAAAATTAATATTTTCAATATCATCAGGTTCAAATGAAGTCTCCAAGGTAATTTCAGGCTTTTCATCCGCGATTCGATAGCTACTTGGGACCGTCATCGGATCGATATCAACCCTATATTTACCGGGCCGCAACTCGCCAAAATAATAACCCCCACCAGAATCGGCAATGGAACGCCCCACCACTTGCCCATCATCGACCTTGATTAACAACACCATAGCGCCAGGCAGTTCACGCACCGGCTGACCAAGTCGAGACACACTAATCACACCCGATATAGAACCTAAGGCTGAAACACCCAGTTTGACTTGAGTGAATATATGCTCTTCCCAAATCGCTTCTTGCGCTCCCTGGGTTGGTGTATAAATTGCCGGGATATCTTCCAGATCCAAACTCAAAATTACTCGATCTTTAAACGAACGTCGATTAGTAAAAAAGAATCCATTGTCATCGCTCATTAACGTTTGGCGACCATCCACCAACACGGTCATATGAGGTATCCCCGGCTCCCCAGGCTCATGATGCCCATTGGCATTAACATCCAGATACACGAGTCCTTTGATGCCACCGACTCGTGGATTGATCCGCCAATCATTAGGAATACGATTTATTCTGCCTCCCCCAGGAAAAAATAGTGAGCTGACCGTTAAATTAACATTGGCGGTAAAAGAACGACTCGCCTCACTATAAGTAATTCCGCCACCGATGACATTACGGCGACTGACATTTAAAGGATAATCAAAATCTAAATTTGCCGTCCCTTGTTTATTTTGCAAATCATAACGATACCGTAGAATAAAATCTAACACGCCCGTCGTTCGTCGAACACGCTGAAAAGTCACACCCGCATTCTTCTGGCCAGACTTTGGATCACGAAAATCAAACGATAAACGATTATACCGCCCAATAGAAAATTTGGATTCGACTTTTAAGCCAAATGAAAACGTGGACCCCATTAATGGAAAACTTAGCCCTGAGCGTAAACTACCTTCGGATGAATTATCAATAGCATCTCCCCAAACATATTCAGCGTTGAAACGTGCAAAGCGAGCTGGTTGAAAATTAACACGACTAGAATACATTTTCTCCAACGCTAACACACTAGAATTCGGCAAATTTTTTCTGACACTATCAACGCGCAATCTAAATTTCGTCGTCCAAAAATTTAGGGTGGGAAAATTTAATTCGGAGATAGCGAAATCTTCCTGCTGGTTATTGGATAATTTTTGAATTCTCGCGGCACTGCCTTGCAATGAAAATCCGGCCTGGTTTCTCCATTCACCAAATAATGAATAACCTTTTCGATCGCCAATATCTCGACTACCGTTAGTATAATCTTTATCATAAGAAAAAGCCGTCGATGACAACAGAATATTTCCTTGCCCATAATCAACAGAAACATCCCTGGCCCGTGGGCTACTCGGCGCATTTTCAATAAAATTTGCCGCAATCGCCCCTTTGACAATGAGATTCTCTAACATTTTCAAGGTAAGGCTCTCACCTAAAAATACCCGCTGAGGGACATCCTCCTGAGTCGAGGGATTATTGAAAACGGCGCCCTTAAAAAAATCGTCTTGATAAGCCGCTACCATGCCTAAGGTCGCAAAACGAGAAATCCCGTAATAAAAACCAACGCCACCAAAAATACCCTCTGCATTTAATCCATCATTGAGTTTTTTTCGTTTTGTGCCAAACCCCATGGAGTAAGCGCCCTGCTTCTCTGGCAATAGATCACTGGCGCCTAACAGCGTTTTTCGATACTCATCAATCGAACCATCGGGGTTTTCCACCGCAATCCTTATCTCATTCACTCGTTTCGATAATAATCCCACGCCAGAAAATACATATCGACCTTGCCCCGGTGGCGCCTCCTTAGTATCTTCCACCAGCACGGTATCTACAAGCCGACCATTAATAAATAATCGAACCGTGGCCCCTAATTGTTCAAATCCATCAAACGTCACTTCCGAGACAAAATTAAAGCGACTATTATTCAAGAAAACATTTCTATTTTTATCTGAAATACCGCCCGCAATCCCTCTCACCACTAAACCGGTAAAAGAGGCTGATGGCACAATCAAATGACTTAAACCCACATTGGTATCGCCAATTCGCATATTCGCCGTTTGACTTTTAGAAAACCACAAGCCACGATTAAACCACAAAGGGGCTTTCGGCACACGCCCTGTTTTTAAATCAATGTTCTCAGCCAAACGCAATACATAACTGCCATTAAATATTTGTCCATAAAGTGACACATCAGGCCGCAATTTACTTGATGAGGCTGTTTTTGAAACCCGACCATCCAACCTTATCCCCGCATCAATAAAAGATAACCATTCTCTTGAATTAGCGGGCATGCGTATCGATTCCGTGACGGGCAAATTTTCTGTAATTTTTTTAAATAAGCTAAAATCAATGCTCGACATTTTGTCATCGGGAAACACCCGTAATTTTTTTTTAGTGGTCAAAAAGTAGGTATATTCAGCATCATTCCATTGATAGTCAAAACCGAACAAATCACCTAAAGTTTCTTCAGGTAAATAGATTTCCTGCTCACCCGTTACCTCCGAAACACCGCTAATCATGGCGTACTGGCGACCATTCGATAAAATGGTGAATTCATTGGCTGCCACATTAATTTCTACCGAGTAAGTTGAGACCTTATCAATGGAAAATGATAACTGGTGGTCGGTCAATTTTCCTTCGGCTTGAAAAATATTTAACAAACGTAGAAAGGGGATATAACGCAACCCCTTATCGGTGGTAAACATATCAAAATCAAACACTGACACTTGGTGGCGCGCCACCCGGCCTCGCAGCGAAAAACCCACCACATCGACGGTCACTTGCTGATTCGAGAGTTGCAGATGTGTCGGATTCAAAGATTTTTCAGCAGAAAAAGTCTCGACAATATTTTGACTCCCATAACAAGGCTTAGCGAGGATTATTCCCAAGATGAGTACCATATAAGCAAAACGAAACAAAACCGAATGAATAGCAAGCTGAGAAAACATACATCACGACATTAATCAAATGACAAGTTTTGTTACCTAATACGAAGGGAAATCAGTGATACACTGAATAAATAAGTAGGCTGAACATACTTCGCCAAAGAATAACTTAGCGAAATGAAGTACAATTTAAAACGACTAGATAAGGAAATCAAATATTTACAATGACTGAAATCCGCCGAACTTCCCCTCTTAGGAAAATTGCCCAATCAAGCGTATCACCTAGATCCTGCCATCAATCATGCGCAGGATCTAGGTTTATAAACAGGTCTTAGCAAACAGCTTAAGCTCTACTACGTTTTAACAAACGCAATAGAGTTAGAAGGAAAACTCCCCTTGCCCTGACATCAAAACTTCAGGCCCATCCTGTTTTAACTTTAAAATAACAATATACTCGCCTTTAGGCAATTTTTCATCACTATGGAAGTTCAATAAGCGGCGATGCTTAGGAAGCACCAGAAACTTATCGATAGGTAATGTTTTAACTTGCTTGGCCGTATCTTTTTCAAATATTTGCCACTCCCCTCCCAGGCGTAATCCACCCTCACCATCGTTTTGAATCATCGCTTTCAGTCGTATCGTTTCCTCGACATTACGACCCGCCACTTTCAAAATCTGACCGCTGAATGATGTCTCAGGCACCAGCCCATAAATAGGGATAACGAGCTTAGTTACCACTTTAAAACCAAATTGCTTAACATTCTCCCCTTGCCCAGAATATTGCCTGCCTTCCAATGGAGAAAACTCAATCGCCCCCCAATACTCATGCGGTTCCAACTTACCTCGCGTCAATACCGAAAACCGCACTTTTCGGTTAGATTTCGGCGGTAATGTAAACTCCTTAGGATTAAACTTAATCCGATTGATCAATGAATATCGATCAGGTTTAACAGGAAATAAACTGCCATCTTCTTTAATCGTAAAATGCATAGCGCGAGCACGATAGGTTTGTGGTGTATCCGTTAAGTTGGTCACGGTAAAAGAACCCGACGGATTCCGTTTTTTCATATCGACATAAACGTAAGCCGGACTCACACCGATGCTCGCTTCAGAAACTGGACTATAAAAAGATAAAAGCGGGGAGAGAACAAGAAACGAGACAAAAAAAGAAAAATATCTAAACAACATGCGCGACTCCTATTATTCTTATAATTTTTTAATCGCCTAACCAACTATTGGTGAAAATTTTACCTGAGCAAAATAACCAGTGGCATTAAATCAACGAATCTTTCAGTCGTGACCAGCACTTTCTCAAAATGATACCAAAAGGCTAATGAGTTAGTTCGACACCATTACATATAGCACAACATATCCCCCATACGTTCCCGCCGGCTTGACTTGGTTGTCTTGCGTCCAGGTCACATGTAAGGCAATGTCCTGACTAAACAGACCATTCGCTTGGGTACTTTTTAGATTAATGGGAGCTGTTTTATAGCCTTGAAATAAACCTTCGGGCTTATTATAAGCCTCTGCTCCAGCATAAGGGACAAACAAACTGCCTCCATTAATGGGTTCTGCTGCCTCCGGCTCAACCCGCATCCCAATCCCATGTTTGACACGAATCGGTTTACGCGCCTCATTGGTCGGATCACTATCTTTGTATAAATGGGTTACGATTGAACGCAGTATAACAATATCAGCATTGGATTCCACATAAAAGGAGAAACTCCCTTTGACATCGCCAGCGGTAGCGACAGATCCAATATTGACCCGCTTTTCATAGGTATTAACCACCACATAAGGCTCAACATCCGTTTGCACGAAAAGATCGCCACTAAAAACCGGCGTTGACAGTAATAAAGAAAACAATATTAAGGTAGGCACGACACGATTGGCACTTATACTGGCTCGCACAATACGATACTCCTAGACATAACCCTTATATCCACAGGCAACAAAGGATACAACGGTGCGATTATAACCTACGCACGTATTTTCTGAAACACGCCCATTACCCATATTAGTCTAGTTCACACCAAAAAACGAACCATCGAGCCGTGAATACATATTGAAATCCAAATAAATTCTGCCGCTCCCCCCTACAAATCTCATTGGCTAACTTAAACTCTAGGGGATTTTAGCGTAATATTGACGAAAAACACATCCGTTACGCATTATTCTGAGGAAATGGGTTAATCATTTATCGAAAGCCAATTAAAGAAATGGGTGACACAAAGCCACCCATTTCTCAAACACGCATGGCGCTTAATGAAACGTCAAATTATGCTTCTTCTCCAGAATCCATAGCTGGAGCTGAAGCCGCACCACTAATGTAAACCCAAAGAGAAACATAACCGCCGTACTCACCTTCAGTTTGAAGCGTAGGAACAACCCAAGAGAAATCTACGTCAACATATTGATCCCAAATTTTGTCTTGGCTGCTTTCAAAACCACCTCTTTCAGATTTATATCCTTTCATGCCGGAGCTATGAGTCCATTCCTTAGTCAATGCTAAAGTATTGTCTCCGCCTTCAGCCATCAAACGCTGACCAGAAGTAGGAGTGATAGTCACACCACTGGCAGTATCAACCATTAAAGGATCAACGACGCTGTTTGGATCCATCCCTTTA
>VAPK010229532.1_pt1 | contig 15217 bp, 12 predicted proteins | sample 3395031 | NCBI WGS metagenome assembly VAPK01 (sample SAMN08290443, study PRJNA428436) | hydrothermal vent metagenome | isolation source: Deep-sea hydrothermal vent chimney 1 | place: Pacific Ocean: Juan De Fuca Ridge
AAACTATTCTACAGTTACTGACTTGGCCAGATTTCTGGGTTGGTCAACATGGCAGCCTCTGAAAACAGCAATATGATAAGCCAGTTTCTGTAACGGAATGGTTGCAAGTAATGGGGTAAATATCTCTTCCGTTTCAGGGATCTCTATGACATAATCGGCCATTCCCTTTACAATTTCATCGCCTTCAGTAACTACGGCGATCACTTTTCCATTCCTGGCTTTTACTTCCTGAATATTGCTGACTATTTTTTCATAGATACCTTTACTTGGAGCGATGAAAATAACCGGCATGTCATTGTCAATCAAAGCAATGGGACCATGTTTCATTTCGGCTGCAGGATAGCCCTCAGCATGGATGTAAGAGATTTCCTTAAGTTTAAGGGCGCCTTCTAAAGCTACCGGGAAATTATATCCTCTGCCCAAATACAGGAAATTATGGACATCCTTAAACTCATAAGCAATTTGTTTTATGAGTTCACCATTTGCGAGTGTTTTTTCCACTTTGCCGGGAATGGATTCCAGTTCAAAGAGTAATTCCCGCCACCTTGAAACAGGAATGGTCCCTTTCAACTGAGCCATTCTTAACGCCATGAGCATCAGAATAGTCACCTGTGCTGTAAAAGCTTTGGTGGAAGCTACACCGATTTCCGGCCCGGCATGAGTGTATGAACCGGCGTCAGTAGCCCGGGCAATGGAAGAACCGACCACATTACAAATACCAAGAATGGTGGCCCCTTTTTCTTTTGCCAGGTTGATTGCGGCCAATGTATCGGCAGTTTCCCCCGACTGTGAAATAGCGATCACAACATCTTTTTCACTGATGATGGGGTTTCTGTAACGGAATTCGGATGCATATTCAACTTCAACGGGAATGCGTGCAAGATCTTCAAAAAGATATTCTCCAACAAGGCCTGCATGCCATGAAGTTCCGCAAGCAACAATGATAATACGGTTGGCGTGAACGATTTTTTGTTCATAATCTATAATTCCACCCAAAGAAACAATCCCTTTTCCCGCATTTAACCGGCCACGCATGCTGTCTTTGATAGAACGGGTTTGCTCGTAAATTTCTTTCAGCATAAAATGGTCATAACCACCTTTTTCCAGTTCACACAAATCCATTTCCAGAGCTTCAATGTAAGGTGTTTTAACTTTATTTTTAATGGTCTTCAGCTTTATTTTTTCGCCACGTTTGATAATGACCATGTCTTCTTCTTCTAAGTAGATCACGGATTTGGTGTATTCAACAAAAGGCGTAGCGTCAGAGGCAATGAAAAATTCATTATTTCCAATTCCGACAACCAGCGGGCTACCTTTACGAGCAGCGATCAACATGTCCGGATTATCTTCAGACAAAACAACAATGGCATAAGCGCCGGTAACCTGGTTAAGTGCTATCCGCACAGCTTCTTCCAGATCGGTATGCTCATTTTTTTGAATATCTTCAATGAGGTTGGCCAATACTTCCGTGTCGGTATCGGAAGAAAATTGATAGCCACGCTCGGAAAGTGCTTTCTTTAGTACATCATAATTTTCAATGATCCCATTATGAATTATGGCTATTTTCTGATTATTCGATTTATGGGGGTGTGCATTAGAAGTATTGGGTTCTCCATGGGTTGCCCAGCGCGTATGGCCCACACCAATGGTAGAGTGTAAATTCATTCCATTGATTTTATGCTCCAGGGTGGACACTTTCCCTTTGGCTTTGTAAACCTGCAGACCACCGTTTAGCAGGGCAACTCCAGCGCTGTCATAACCTCTGTACTCTAATCGGTGAAGTCCGTTAATAAGTATAGGGTAAGCCTCTCTGGGACCTAGATAAGCAACAATTCCACACATTGTCGTAAATTTTAAATAAGTTTCTAAGTTACTGAACAGTAAAATTCTTTTAACAAAGGTACTTATTTTGAAGGCAACTTGGTATACAGTATTTCAAGTTTTGCCCTTGACAAAGTATCGCTTGCCGGTTGATGGCCATTAAAGATATACCGTTGAGGTGTTATAGCGTCATTGGTAACATATAATAACAGTCCATTATTTTGTTGTGTTGTGTCTTGTACTAGGGACTGAATATAATGCGTCAATCGAAAAGTGTATGAGTTTGTCGATGCCTTATAAGCACCTCCGAAATAAGTTCCTCCCTCCATCTGATCCGTCAAAATGCGATAGGATGTGTCGGAAGTAATCTGGACAAGCGACAATGAAGCCGGTTCCCCAAGATAGGGCTTGGGTTCAAACCCGGGAAGTACTAATTTTGCTTCATTAATACTTATTCTGCCCATGCGGGCGAATTTTTTGATGTTGGGAAATTTAAGAACCGTTTGTATTCCGCCAAGGCCTTGTAGATAGAACTGTTTTTGTCCTAACAATGTGTCTTTCTGTACAACCTGATTAACAAATTCCGGGCTTCCGGAACTGTAAATATGATCATAATGATTGAAAATGGCTGATGAGTCAGAAATGGCATAGTGGAATTGAAGAGAGTCAGTGCTATCGTTATGATAATACAGCGTTAACATCGTGTTGGTACTAATTGGAATAAATGATGCCAGTGCTCCTCCACTGTTAACTTGACTTGCCGTAAAATAAAGCCCTTTAAAGTAATGTATGAAAAGATAGTTGCTGTCGAGATACATGGTATCAGTCTGTATCAACTTTTCAGCCAGTGCATTGGATAGTTTACTCAAATTAATCCGAATTACACCTTTCAAAGTATCGCCAGCCGCCATAACAATGCTATTGCTTGCATTAGGGATAAATGTATAATCGGCGTAATCTGTCGGATACACCTGGGCTCTACGGTTGGAATAGTAAATAGAATCGTTATAAATGTCACTCGCCAATTCATAAACATGAAGGGTCATAGGGGATGTGGTATCTCCATAAACACTTGAATAAGCCAATTGCATGACCAGCGAATCTGGCTGAGGATTGGAGCCAAAGCGATTATATGTAATTATCTGGATCAATTGAGTATAAAAACTGGCATTGGTAACACCAAACACGGGATCTTTAATGCTGCCAAGATAAGCCAGCCTCTGATGAGATGTAACTGTTGTGTCTGCAGGTTTTGAATAAGCTCTAAGGGTTGTAGTGTCCGTAAAAATTACATTCATAGCGCTGTCTGGCAACAACTGTGAGCCTACCAAACCTAGTTTTTTGGTACAGGAAGTTAATGTTCCTAATCCTAAAAGAATAATCCAGAAAGTATATCCTAAAAAAGCAGCACTTCTCTGAGTCCGCGAGAGGTTAATTGTCTTCAATAATTTGATCATAAAATTGGTTAAACGCTTCAAAATAATTCTCAACTCCCTGATAATCTAATAATGGTTTGCCACTTTTTTTTGCATGATCCAAGAGTTCTTCATTAATGTTTTCGTCTCCCACAATGAAGGCATCGGCAAAATTCATAGCACTTTTCATGAAAGAAACGTAGTTTCCGCCTTCGTAGTATTGAAGAACCTCATCAGGGATTCCACTCATTTTAATTTTGTTGGCAAAGTCTTTTGAGAATGACTCCTTAAACCCATCATTATAAAGCGATATGATCAGTTTCACGTCACTAAAAAGGGGATTGTTGTTGTAAGCAGTTTTCAGATACAAAGGTATTAATCCTGAAAACCAACCGTGGCAATGGATGACATCAGGTGCCCAGCCCAGCTTTTTAACCGTTTCCAACACTCCTTTTGAGAAAAATATGGTCCGTTCGTCATTGTCCTTGAAAAAAGAACCGACTTTATCTCTGAAAATAAATTTCCTATGGAAATAGTCTTCATTTTCAATAAAATAAACCTGCATCCTGGCTTGCTGGATAGAGGCCACTTTGATGATAAGAGGATGGTCAATATCCTCGATAATTAAATTCATCCCGGAAAGGCGGATTACCTCATGAAGTTGATTGCGCCGCTCATTTACCAGACCAAAACGTGGCATAAACACCCTGATCTCTTTTCCTGATTCCTGAATTTTTTGGGGGAGAAAACGTCCTATTTTACTGATGTGAGATTCAGGCAAATAGGGCATAATCTCTTGGGTAACAAACAGCACCTTTTTCTTAACCATGGAAATAAATTTAGAGATTTTTGCTGTGCAAAGGTAAAGAAAAAATGTATTCGAGGTTAAGCCTGACGATCTCGACGCCCAATGACCTCTTGTCAGATCATTAATTCGTAAAATTTTGAACAGGGCCGGTATTTATTTCCGGTTTGATCATACGAAAATTATCTCCTGATAAACAGCGCTTTAATAATATCAAATGCCATCTTCGGATTTTCCTTCAAACGGCGCGTAGAATAGGCGAACCACTGTTCTCCAAAAGGAACGTAAACGCGCAAACGGTGTCCTTTTTCAACGATACTTTTGCGCAAAGAGGGGGCAACGCCATAAAGCATTTGAAATTCATATTTGTCCTTTGAAACATTATATTTTTTTAACAATTCGTAGGCGCCTTCAACCAGAGGGGTATCGTGGGTTGCAATGCCCGGATAAACTCCTTGTTGGAAAATATATTCGAGGTCTTCAAGATAGTGGCTGTTGATTTCTTCATACTTCTTATAGGCGATTTTTTCAGGTTCCACATAAATTCCTTTGCAAAGTCTGAAATTCAGGGTTGCTTCTTCGCTGTGAAGATCAAGCATGTTTTTGATATCCTGACGGGTGCGCCGCATGTAGGCCTGAAGCACCAGCCCTACGTTTTTCGGGAACTCCTTCTTCAACTTTCTGAATAAAGCAATTTCCTTGTCCACACACGGAGAATCTTCCATGTCAACCCGTACAAAGTTGTTATAACCTGCAGCTTTTGTCACAATAGCGCGGATGTTGTTGTAACAGGCTTCTTCGTCGAGAAGTAATCCGAACATACTGGGTTTTAAAGAATAATTCCCGTTAACGTTGTTTTTCTGGATAGTGTCTATGATTTTCAGGTATTGATCACGGTTTCTGTCTGCTTCTTCCAAACGTGTGATAAATTCCCCTAAAAGATCAATGGTCACCATGCAGCCTTCTGTATTTAATTCTTTTGCCACTCTGATGGCGTCTTTAATGGTTTTTCCTGCGATATATCTTTTTGAAAATACCCATATCAAACTTTTGGGCATAAAGGGCAACGTGTTTGCAATTACCTTGTTAATTAACATTATCGGTATGTTGTTTTATTATGAATTACATCACAGCAAAATTATATTTAAATTTTTCAAATACATTCAAATTTTTTCAATTTATAACGTGTAAAAAGAAGCCCGAAAACGATTTAGAATTACGATTTTTCAGATTGTTTAGAATTTCGGATGAAATTTGCCATGCACAGAGATTTAATTTGAAAAGGATATAAAAAATCGTCCCGGGACGAATTCCCCGGGACGACGGTTTATTGATAATTTCTCTTTTAAATCAAAGACTTACTTTTTGATAAAGCGTTTTACGATGAAATTATCGTTATCGTTGATTTGAACGAAATACATATTCGAAGCAAAGCTGCTGATGTTAACCGGTATTTCATTGGGAATCTGATTGTATGTTTTTTCAAAGATTATCCTTCCAGTGACATCAATTACTTTCACAACAATGGCACCATTCATTACGTTGTTTAAACGAATGTTGAAAATGCCGTTACCCGGATTGGGATATAGACTTACTTTATTCGACATCATAATATTGTTTATTCCTGCTGGACTTGGGGTGGGTAGCCCGAGATTAGAAAAGTCATCTTCATTTTTCACTATCCATTGGGAATTGTCCGTATCGCTTCCTGATGAAGTTGGCCAATCTGTTGTTCCGATATTTATAATGGATTTTCTCAGCAATGTATGGTTCATTGTTGCACCTGTATTGCCTGCCACATCCCAGCCTCCTGATCCCGGATCCTGATTCGGATCACCGATGGCATCTATCCACGCCCAGTCGTAACCGTTATTCATAATGCGGATCAGTACACGGGCGTCATTCCCGTTGAAGGACATTACGTAACCGCCTTCATTGTAAACCAGCGTGTCGTTGGCAACAGCCAGGATAGCCGGATCGGCCTGTGAGTTGGCTAAAACAAACACTTTTCCTGATTTTAAAACAGTTCCTGCCGGAAAAGTATAAAAGTCACTCTGGAGACCTCCTCCATTATAGGAACTTCCAATCATATATTCATCAAGATTAATATCATGACCCGTATTGTTATACAATTCCAGTGCCTTGTTGTTGTGGGATCCTTCAACATATTCAGAAAAGAATAGTCCGCTTGTGGCAACTTTGAAGGATAAGGATGTTCCACTTAATCCGTCGTAAATTTTGCTTCCATCAGCATTTTTAACCAAACCGGCATCCAACTCAATGTAGTAGGAATTACCAGCAATCAGTTGCGGGGAAGGCATGAAATAGAAATTATTGCCCTGGAAAGTGATATTGGAAACGTCCATATCTTCATAAGTCGTTCCATCAGCATTTTTAATATGAACTTTTCCGGTTCCAGGAATAATACTGTCGGCTGAAAAACTGCAACTTATCGATGCTGTAACCGGAAAATCGTTCATGTCCGCAAAAGGTGCAGAGGAAACGAGCGTCAATGGAAGTGTATCTTGTATGAAAACCGGATCAACGGTCACTTTAAACGATGTGTCTGCTGCGTCATAAAGAGATATGGCAAGTTTATAATTTCCGCCGGCCATCGCTGGCGAAAGATAAAACTTGTAGATTCCGGCTGAAGCGGCTACTGGTTTCCAATAACTTTTATCTGTGTGATCCAGGTCCCCGGTAATCATAAAACTGTCACCTTGGGTATAGTTATAACCGCCAATAAGGACGCTGTCAATTTTGTCGGAGGTCCATTTGAAAGTAATGGTATCTCCCACATAAACCGTGTCGTTGGGTTGAGGTTGCACCCAGGCAAGTTTCCGGTTATCAACCAAATGTATGGGTGAAACAGTATCATAAAAGGTTGTATCATAATAATCCATGATATAGAACGTGTAATTGCCAGTATCTGCTTCCGAGGGCACGACTAATTTGTACATCCCAGAAGAACCTGCTATAGGATTTGATGAAACACGGAAAAACTGGCCGCTCGTAAAACTATGGACTCCAAGAAGAACGCTGTCGACATTGGCAGAATTCCATTTAACATCAATGGTGCCTCCAATGGAATATTCATTGTTTGCCGAGGGATTGACGAAAGATAGACTGCGTGTATTTGTGGTAGTAACATTTATGGATGTTGGAGATGTTTGTAAATTTCCAGATGCGTCTTTTGCCACAAACCAGATATCATAAGATGTGTTTGCTGTGACACCTGTAACTACTGCACTGAAAGGGATTTCCGGACTCGTTACTGAAATACTGTCTGTGTAATACACAGTGACGGAGCCATAGTTACTTCCGGCTTTAACCTGAGTCGAAGTTGGTGCGGCACTTCCATGTAGAACAACAATGAAATAGGCAGTTCCTTTTTCGCTCATCTTCACAGAAAAGACGGCACGTGTATCTTCAACAATTGGAGCTTTTGGATAACCAGTCGACCATGTTGGAGGTGTTGCATCGCCACCCGAATTATAAGTGTGTTGTCCAGGCGTGATGTCTGCAACATTGACAGGGCTGGTAATGGTCCATTCTGATGCACTCCATGTGGTATCAGGCGTTCCAATATTGCTGTTACGGATTGCTGTCCCATCGGTATATTCCCAAGCCTTACCGGTGCCGTCCTCATCACGTACTCCATATACATCTATTAGAGTTCCCGTTGAATGGTTACCTCCTGAATACAGAAAATAAGCATCATCTCCATTGGCATTTAATCTGCCATTAGTAATATCAGGATTAAAGCCGTAAATAGTAGAGAAATCACTGCTGACGGCTGCAACATAAACGCCTCCTGGATTTATGGAACCAGAGAGTTGCATGTCATAATAATTTCCTCCATTAACCTGTTTGACGAGATAATAGTTACCTGCACTCAGGTCTATTGCACTTGTTCCAGAATTATATAACTGAACGAAACGTCCGTTTATATTGTCCTTAGGATCCGCGATCTCAGAGATGAACACGGTAGATTGTGCAAAGGTGTATAACCCTGCCAGAAAGAGAAATAAAAAGACTGTAAAAAATTTAAATGGTAGCTTTTGCTTCATAATTTTAGATTTAGGTTAATAAATAGGTCAAACTATAGGAAAAATTTTGGCTATAAATTATAACTGTTGCTAATATAATAATTTTTTTTGAACAGATCAATCTAAAAACTGAAAATGCAATAAGTTAACAGTTATGCTCTTTTTCTTTAAAAGACTTTCAGCAACGAAAAAGAAGGCTTAAAAAAGGGGATGAAACAAGAATTTCTCTCGTCTGCATTGGAATTTCCAGTACTTTGAATTTAGAATAAATATTGTGAAAATTAAATTGAAAGAGAGTAATTCTTAGGATCTTAGAATAAGAAACTCTATTTTTTATATGGAAACTCGTTAAAAATAAAATTTACCTGTTTTAAGAAGAGATTTTTTGTTTTTTACCTGATAGATATAAATCCCTTTTGAGAGTAAGGGAAGTCTGTATTTCTGATAGCTTTGCACATTTTTTATTGCATAGATTTCTTTTCCCTGCAGATTAAATATGATAAGTTTGTAACCGGATTCCGGCGTAATTTTTCCGGTTTGAAGGAAACAAGACTTTGTTGAATGGGTGAAGAAAACAGGAAAGTTTTTCGGAGCTTTAAGGCTGTTTGTTGCGGTAGTGGTGTTTCCTGCAAGCCAAATACTGGCATTTATGATGAGCCGTTCATGGTTTCCGTTAGCATCGGAAATCCAGCCATCATAAAGCTTGTCGCCGGGATCTCCGCTGCCATCATCGGCAGGGGAACTGTCGCCCATGGCAAATACTCTTCCTTTTCCAAAAGTTGTATAAGCCACAAGGACATTGTCGTTGCCAAAAACCGAACCGGATTTATACACAATTCCCTTCACCGACGCATTGTCATTGGGATTTAAAGTCATAGATGTTGCACCAAAATAGGCTACTTCGGTTACATCACCCATTTCACCATGCAAAACCGGATCTCCCGGAAGATCAGGGATATTTTGCGAAGTATTGCTAAAATAATTGTAATCAAAGGTGATACCGAAAGGATCAGCCTGCACTGAATTGTTTTGCATCAGGTCGTTCCAGACATGTGGCGAATCGATGCCGCTGTTGTTCCGGTCTGAGTTGTTATGGTCTGATATCATACAAAGTCCTCCTCCGTTTTTTACAAAATTCAGGATGGCTGTTTTTTCAGCTGCCAAAAAAGAATTGTTGGGTTCGTCAACCACAAAAACACTGTAATTGCTCAAATCCTGCGGATTGCTTGCATCATTATAGGTAATCTTTCCGTTGTAAGGCAGTGTTTCAACTTCGTAACCCTTTTTTACCAGGTCAATGCCCCAGGAAGAAATTCCGCCTTCCCAATAATTTCCCGGAGTACTGCTGGTGATGTTTGACTGGGAAGGAGTCGGATACCGTTGCGGGTTCGAATCACTTCCGCCACCCACTATGGTGGTTCCTCCGCTAAGTCCAAGGTTGTGCTGGTCTGCATCAATTACCCAGTCAGCGTTTCCTGCGGTTTCTGCTTTAGTAGCATCAAATAAAAACTTTTTTTGTGCATGGACAAAGGATGTGAAACACAGCAGGAGAAAGCTCAGGATGAAATAACGGATAGACATGTTGATGATTTGATAAATAAATTTTCAATTGAATCCAGCAAAAGTATAATAAAATGATCAAGGGGATTTTGATTTTGTCTATTAGGCCTGATTTTGAAAAAACATGGATTGCTTCTCTCAAATCCGGTTATACTGCAAAAAAAGCCGGTTTATTAAACCGGCTTTCCCACACAATTTCGTTTCCCTTATTTGGAAGTTTCTTTCACACGGACATCGCCCAGCAGCACATCCCAAAAACCAATCATCCGACCCTGAATTTGTGTCTGTTTTCTTTTTACATAAACGGTTATGTCTTTTTTGGTAGTATCCTGATACAGCAGGCGGCCTTCTTTATCATAACCTTTAAATTTCTGGAAAATGGTGATCACGCCCACATAAGTCCCGTCCGGCTGGCGTTGCAAATCACTGACATAATTAATCTTATACCATTCGATTTCCACTTTGTTATAATTGAGGCGCATCAGCCTTTCGAAATATTTCCGTACGGTATAGTATTTTATCTGCGGATGCAACAACGAAGAAACACCCATTTGGGAGCCCGGCATAAACAATTCTTCGGCACGGTCGATCACCCTGTTGGCTTCACTCCACGGGGTGGTTTTACTTCCTATGATGGTGATGTACTTACTTAAATCACTAACTTTTTCAAGTGCCAGGCTGTCGATGGCCTGTTTGCGTGCCGGACTCAGATTCTCCTGTGCTGAAGCAGGCAACACCATAACAAAACTAAAAACAAACAGAAGGATATATACAGTTTTCTTCATTTTTTTATTTATTAATCAGTTCTAATTCAGTAATTTTTCCCTGAGCATCTCTTTTTACGGAAGATACTTGATAGTGATAGGCCTTCATATCTTTCAGAAAATTCAAAAACCTTGCGATCGTGGTAGGCCTGTCGTAGTCGTTAAATCCCTGGTTTTGGCTGATGATGATCAATACCGGCGTTTCTGAAGTTGAAAACAGGGTCAATGTCTGTGCAATTTTCTGGTCGGCAACATCGTAAGATGGAGCTTCTGCAATTTTCTGAAAAGTTGCGTTAAGGGCAGAAAACTTGAGCTGTTCCGCTTTCTGTTTCGCCGCTTCCTCTTCCTGTAATCTTTTTTCTTCGGCAATCCGGTCGATTTTGCTTTTTTCGTTTTGTAATTTATCGGTGACTTTTGCAATTAAATCTTTCACTTCAGGATCATCAATGTTGTAAGACTTGATGACTTCGAACCGTTTTAGTTGTTTATCCAAAGTCATGGTACTGGTTCCGTTAAGCATACTTGTCAAATCTTTTTTTGACTGTTCAACATTGGCTGCATATTGTGCTGCAGCCCGTTCCCTGGCCAACTTTTTACTGCTTTTACAGGACGAAAGCCCTCCCATCATTAGGAAAGCCAGAAAAAAGACCAGAACCAGCCCGGGCAGTTGTTTAAATTTTTGTTTTGTCATTCCTTTAACCTTTAAAATTGTTTGTTCGATCGCTACAAAAATATTTAAAATTAATGATCGTTTCTTCAAAAAATTAAAATAAGATTTTGGTTTAACGAAATTTAACGCCAGAAATTCCATTAATGGAGATTTACCATGGTTTTTGCTCATGGGCGTGAAAAATAATTGCTAATTTAGCCTTTCGTATGCAAACACAGGAAGAAAAATACAACAAGCGACGGGTCAATACTGCTTATATGACATCGATCATAAGTATTACTTTAGTGCTCTTCACATTAGGGTTTCTTGGACTTATGGTAATTCAAGCACACACCTTGTCAGATTATATCAAGGAGAATATTGGTTTTGAAATTATTATGAAACCCGGCGTAAATGAAGCTGAAATCATTCATCTTCAAAAAAGCCTTGACATAAAGCCTTATGTGAAGTCCACAGAATATGTCACAAAGAAAGAAGCCGTTAAGCGTTTGAAAGATGCCTTGGGCCCGGGTTTTGTTGATTTTTGGGGAAGTAAAGACAATCCGCTGCTGCCTTCGATTGATGTTCGTTTTCATGCGCGTTGGGCCAACAACGACAGTATCAACCAAATTAAACAGTCAGTGTTGCAAAACCCGTCAGTCAAAGAAGTATATTATCAGAAATCACTCGTGGAAGTCATTAATAAAAACTTGAATAAGATCGGATTGATCTTGTTGGGACTGAGTGTTTTACTACTTTTGATTTCTATTACGCTAATCAACAATACAATCCGTCTTTCTGTTTATTCCAAACGCTTTATTATCAAAAGTATGCAGTTGGTTGGCGCCACTGAAGCATTTATCCGGCGACCTTTTGTCTGGAGGGGAGTTTTGTATGGCGTCGTGAGTGCGGTAATTTCACTGTTTCTTTTGACGGGCGTTATGGCGTTGGCAAGGGAAAACATTCCTGAGCTGGCGTTGATCGAAAGCAATAGCCTTATTGCCGGATTGTATTTATTTATTATTATAATAGGGATGGCTGTATCTGGATTTTCAACCTGGTTTGCCGTAGACCGTTATCTGGGAATGAATACCAACAATTTGGTGTACTGATATCTTTTAACCCTTTTCTTGTGTCTGACTTTAATCTCTTTTGGTTTAATGATTTGGTGGGACTGTTGTTTCCAAAAACATGCCATGTCTGCGGGAAGCCTTTAAATTCTCAGGAAGAGATTCTTTGTATCCAATGCCTGTATCATTTACCCAGAACGAATTTTCATCTTCATAAAGAAAACCCCGTTCGTGAAATTTTCGGAGGAATATTGCCTTTGCATTCGGCAACATCTTTTTTGTTTTTCAACAAAGGCGGAATGACCCAGACGCTGATACACAGGCTAAAGTATAAAGGTAAAAAAGAAGTAGGCATTTATCTTGGAAAGCTTTTGGGAGCGCAACTCATGGGAAGCGAATTTTTTCAGAATGCCGATGTGTTGCTTCCTGTTCCGCTGCATCCGGCCAAATTAAAAAAACGTGGATACAACCAAAGCCAGATCATTACCGCCGGAATGGAAACTGTGATGAAAGCAGATATGAATGCCAATGTACTATTCAGAAGTGTGCATACTTCTTCTCAAACCAGAAAATCGCGTTATGAAAGATGGGAAAACGTGAAAGATATTTTTGAAGTTAGAAATACAGGATATCTGGAAAACAAACATATCATTTTAGTGGATGATGTCATCACCACAGGGGCAACATTGGAGGCTTGTGCCGAAACCCTGCTCGATATCCCCGGAGTGAAGCTTAGTGTTGCTTCTCTCGCATATAGTCAGGGATAGTGGGAATGGTATCCTGTATTTTGCCCAGTTTGATCATGTTACGGTTATACTGTCTTCGGTTCCTGATCAGCTGCCGTTGCAACACAGCTTTGGCATTAAAGAGATCATAAAGGGCCTGGACGGGACCTTCGGTAGAAAAACCTGTACTGGGATTTTTGTAAAGTAGCGGATTTTTTTCAAGGTCTTTGGAAACATCAAAAGGATGGGTTCTCGGTTTCATGTTGATGATCATCTGTTTAAATGTTCTGTAATCCCAGAAAGCATGAATGACTACTTCGTTTATGAGAACCGTATCCAGCGACATGTAAAACGGGACGGGAGATTTCATGGTTAAAATGCTGTCATTAATTGCCACCATTCTTTCGGAATACCCTAAAGAAGAAAACAACAAAGTATCTCCCAGAACAATGGCAACGGTGAAATGTCCGGTGGAATCTGTAAATGTACCGAAAAGATTCTCCCTGCTGTAAACTTCGGCGTCTGGAATAGGTTTCAGACTGTCGGAACTCAATAAAACACCGGTAAGCCCAACCAACTCAGGCTCTTCGTGCTGCTGTCCCATTAACAATAAAGGAAGGTTTACGCACATGAGTACAAAAAGAAACGACTTCATGTCTAACCTCATAATTTTTTTTGGTTTTTTCTTAAAAAGCTAAGAATTTGTTATGTATAACAAAGATAAATTTTAAATTAGCAGTCAGATTAGAACAAATGTTGTCATTTCATAATAAATCTTAAAGATAAAACAATCATATAATCATTCCATTGTGTCTTATTTAGAGAGCAATCGCATGACTTTTTTATAAACTTAAAAAAACGACCATGAAAAAATTTACCCGAAACAAGATTCTGTTATTTGTCTTGTCTTTCTTTTTTGTAATAAGTGTTATGGCGCAAGGTTCAAATGACAGCAACGGCCAAAAGCAAAAAAAGGCCAAAAGCAAGGATAAAACCAAAAAACATCAGGAACAAGTTAAGAAGGGATGGAACCTGGGAGCTCTGCCTGTGATTTCTTTCGACAGCGACCTTGGTTTTCAGTACGGGGCACTCGCAAATTTGTATAATTACGGCAATGGCAAAGATTACCCGAATTACCGACAGTCGCTTTATATGGAAGTATCGCAGTTCACCAAAAAAAGCGGGATATATCGTGTGAATTATAACACAAAGGATCTTATTAAAGGATACCGGGTTTATTTCGATTTGAGCTATCTGCCCGATCAGGCTTATGGATTTTATGGATTTAACGGATATAATTCAGTTTATAACGAAACATGGGTAACCACTGGAGATGCTGCTTATAAAACAAGAATGTTTTACCGCTATCAGCGGAAGTTTTTCCGGGCCAAAATCGATTTCATGGGATACTTTAATGATAAAAAGTTCCACTGGGTCGTTGGCGCAGGACTGTATAACATTAAAGTTGCTCCTGTTGATTTGAGTGTTTTGAACAAAGGGAAAAGTGGTTCAGATGTTTTGCCTAATACTGCTGGTTTGTATCAACAATATATCGATAATGGAATAATTCCACAGGGTGAAATTAACGGCGGAACATTCACCGTTTTTAAAGGTGCCTTGGAGTACGACAGCCGCGACAATGAAGCCAACCCAAACAAAGGGATGTGGACTGAACTGGTACTGGCCTATGCTCCAAAATTTGCTTCAAACATGAATAATGGTTTCCTAAAACTTTCTATCACACACAGGCAGTATATTACACTGATATCTAATCGTTTGACATTTGATTATCGGTTGGGCGGACAGATTAACCTTGCAGGTCATACGCCCTTTTATGCACTTCCTTTGTTGTTTTACGCACGTTCTACTTCGGCTTATAATGAAGGGTTAGGCGGAAGCAGCAACCTTCGGGGTATTATGCGTAACCGTGTTATCGGTGATGGCGTAGCTTACGGCAATTTTGAATTCCGTTGGAAATTTGTCAAGTTCCGGTTCATCAATCAGAACTTTTACCTTGCATTGAGCGCATTCATGGATTCGGGAACCGTGATTCAAAACGCACCGGTTGCCGGAACAATAACACCTGAATCAGATTACTTTAAAAACAATGGTACAGGTTCCGACGGGTTACACAGCTCGGTGGGTGCGGGATTTCATATTGCCATGAACCAGAATTTCATTATTGCAGTGGATCATGGCCAGACTATGAATGCACAAGACGGCACTTCGGGAACTTATGTGGGGTTGAACTTTTTATTCTAGTGTTAAGTTAAATATGATATAACGTAAATAATTTGTATCTTTACGCAAAAACGATGATAAGATACACCATAAAATTAAGCAAGGAAGAAGTACGGGA